>Ga0209393_1000025_pt1 | contig 77930 bp, 81 predicted proteins | sample SSWtaG_2_FD_184117 | JGI IMG/M metagenome (GOLD analysis project Ga0209393, IMG submission 184117) | Hot spring microbial communities from Sandy's Spring West, USA to study Microbial Dark Matter (Phase II) - SSWsed_130316 (SPAdes)... | ecosystem: Environmental > Aquatic > Thermal springs > Hot...
AGCTAGGAAAGAGATAATGCTCAGACCCTATCAACTAAGTAGTACCCTCCCTAGGTTTTCATTATTGAAAGTAGGTTTCTAATTATCACTATTGCTGATACATAGTCTTCTATTAATTGAATCCTCTGAAGATTTGGCACGCCCTCAACCCCGTCTCACCAGTAGTTGAAGCTACAACGATATCTTTTACACCTAGTTCTTGAGCTCTTCTATAAGCATGCCTTAAAGTTTCCTCAGTATTCTGCATACCTGGCTCATCAAAATATATAACATCTACTCTCCTACCTATCCCACTCATACTGACTCAACCGTAGCTAAAGTTGTGTATTCTCCTACTTAGGATTTGATTGATAAAATTTATGGGTTGTGTTCAATTTAAATATAATGTTATTAAGTTGCTTATCTAATGCTTATGCTGAATGCCTTACAAGTTTACATTTGATTTAACTGTTGTTCCGAAGAGATTCTTTAGAGAGTTAGCTTTAGTTGTTGATTCAAGAAGGCTCCATAGGAAAACTGGAAGAGCATTGAGAAGGTTAGTCGATAAGTTTAAGCTTTCTGAGATAGTGGGTTTAGATATATCTAGTCTTCTACTAGTTCTCGAAGATTTAGTAGACATATATATTAAGAATTTAGCTTATAGAGAAGACTTTATTAAAGCTAGAAAGAAAGTCTTGTTCCTCCCTCATTGTGCTAGGAAATATATTGATTATAGATGTAAAGCTGAGTTTGACCCTGATGTACCTACCTATAGATGTGGAAGATGTTCTGATGATTGTCAGATAAATCAAGCTACGAGAATAGCTGGAGAGCTAGGCTATGATGTATATGTTGTCCCAGGTGGTTCATGTATTCCAAACATCATTAAACGTTTCGGATATGATGGTGTCGTCGGAGTGGCTTGCGGAGAAGAAATAAAACTAGCATCAACACATCTAGACAAAGAAGGTATTCCAGCACAAGCAGTACCTTTACTGAAGAATGGATGCTCTAATACACAGTTTGATCTCCAATCTCTCGAGAAGACCTTAAAGTTTCACGGTGAACATTGTGTGAGTAGCAGTGAGGTTAACTTCTGTTAGGAGCCATAGTTGCTTAAAGACTTGGTTATAGAAGTCAGTTCTAGCATCTTCTGATACGCTTATTACTACATCATATAACCCGTATAGCTCATGGGCTTCCATTACTGATTTTATCGATTTAAGATGGTTCTCCCAAAATTTCGGTACGGAAGGCCTCTTAATCTTACCGAATATATATGCGCATTTCTCAATCCGGTCACAGTCTTCCCTCTCAAAACTTAACCCACCTTCTTTAACCATGAGTGTATTAGAGTCTTGGAGACCATTCTCCTGAAGCATATCTAGGAAGGTATCTACCTGTGAGAAATTCTCAAATTCTATCTTACAGATTAAGTCGTATGTTCCATAGATTAAGTAAGCTTCTCTTACAATCTTTGAACTCTTAACAGCATTTAAAGCTTGAACTAACCCACCTCTTGGACTAATAATACTTAGAACATACGCTTTCATTCCGAAACCCTGCGAATAATAGATATTCTTATTCTAATAAATACTTTACAATACAATTATGAGGAAACTACAGAATGATTACGAAAGTTCAATTAAACTATAATGTATGATAGTTTGTCAACTAGCCTCCCGAATGCTTCTACTTTCCTCTTTCTAGAGTCGAGTATGATACGGATTAGAAAAGTCTGTTAAGGAAAATTTGTATTAGCGTTTACGAAATTCTTTATAATTACTGTCTATGAAGTATGGAGTCGGCAATTGTTGAACGATTTTTAGGAAAAGTTATTATGGTAAGAAGTATTCAATGTTCAGCAAAGCATGAGGGCAGTGTTGCTTGATACTACATTGAGGGAGGGGGAATTATATAGACCATTCAAGTTATCTGTGAAGGTTGCTATAGCTAAAGCTTTACTTGAAGTTGGATTAAAGAGGATTGAGTTAACTCTAGCTTATCCTCCTAGAACTTCCCCAGAAGATTTGAAGAAGGTCTTGTCGATAGTGAATGATCGTGGAGCTGAAGCAGTTATACACTGCCGTGCATGTAGAGAAGATGTAGAGAATGCAAGTAGATATGATCCTTGGGGTATAGCTGTCTACATGGCTTTAAGCAGAATTCATGTAAAACATAAGTTTGGAAAAGATAACCATGAAGAAATAACTAGAAGGCTTATAGGAGCAGTTGAATTATCAAGAGAGATGGGTTTCAAATATATTCGTGCAACTGTAGAAGATGCTTCACGAATATACCTTGAGGAAAATATAGTTAAACTAATTGAGATAATCAACATATTAAAAGATGCAGGCGCTACGATGATAAGTATACCAGATACATCAGGTCTATTAACACCCTCTATTTCAAGGGAATTCTTCGAGAAGCTGAAGAAGCATACTCAAGCTCCACTTTCAGCTCATTTCCATAATGATTATGGACATGCTTCTGCTAATACTGTTGAAGCTATACTTGCAGGAGCTGATGAAGCTCATGTTAGTATCCTTGGCTTAGGTGATAGGAATGGCATCGCTGATCTCTACGAAGTAACCGCTACTTTAACTGACATACATAAATTAGAAGTAGGTATTAGGAGAGAATCTTTAAGAAGTTTGTATGAAGTTTTTAGCAAATTAACTGGGATCAAAATTCCGGCTAGACATCCATTAAGTGATGAAGCTAGAACTATTAGAGCTGGAGTACATCAAGCTATGACTATTAAAGCTCCTGAAGGATATATACCTAGGATGAAGCTTAGATACGATTTCGATTCTCCACTCTATGAAGTTACACCATTCATTAGTAAGAAGCTTGTAGAGAGGGTACTTAATGGATACTCCCTAGATTCTAAGAAGATTAAAGAATTAACTGAATATATAGGTACAGAAGCTTCCAGACTGGGTGGAAGACTATCTATTAAGAAGATACATCAAATATTCTCAGAGAATGGATTAAACATACCCTATGAGAGACTAGGACAATACTTTGGATATATACGTGCATATGTTTTGCTGAAAGTTAAGAATGGTCAACCAATCAACTCATTAATCGAAGAGTTAGCTAGTTGGAAAGAAGTAGAACTAATCCAAGAAGTTTCTGGAGATTCTGATTTACTGTTAATAGTTAAGATGAATCCAGGAGTCGAAGAAAATATACAGAAGATAAAGAAGGCGTTTGGCAACGCTGTAGACAGGATAGACCTCCTCTTTGTATGTTAACTAAGTTTCTCCATTAGCTCGAATAATTCTTCTTCTACATTATAGGATCTAGCCCTCCAAGATATATAGTCTCTATCGATAGTATCAAATTTTATGTAGAGAATCTTTGCAGCCAGGTCAATCTCCCTTAGACTACCACGCTTGATAAGGAGGATGATGTAATCTTCGGGAGATAAGATCTTAATATTTATCATTGTTTTAGAAATTCTCTCCACCATCTTATCATCCCACCTGAGAGGATAAGGCTCACTGCAGATTTTCAAGAAATCATTCATCTGAAAGTCAAGTATTGTTAAGCAGCCACTCCTCTCAACAAGCTTTCCAAAGAATGACTCACTTAAAATAGCTGTAAGTTGATGGAAATCTATTCCTTTTACTGCAAACTGTATATCTTTTGACCAGTACGGTATTCCATAGAAATTCACTGCATAATCACTTATTAAAGCATATGTTACCCCAGATTTTTCTAGTACCTCTGAAAAACGTCTTACAGTATACTGTATAGGTTTCATCCAAGGCATCATTCCATCAATGTACGATAGAATGTCAATGTTTCTACATGATTCTACTTCTCTCTTGATTCTACTGATCTCTTGCTCATCCAGCATACACAATCATATTGTAGTGATGTATAATTTAAGAATTCTTAATATCGTCACGAGAAATGCGAGTCTCCTATCAACCCAACTTTAAACATCCATCTTCACATAATGTGAGTAGTTTTTCTTCAATGTTAGGCGTATAGAAGAATATTGTGTGAGCCTAAAAGACTAGATGATTTTATAATCGTTTCTAAAGAGAGGAAACTCTTAGAGATATTGAATTGATGTATCGTGTTCTCAGGCTTGGCAATCCTGGAAGACCGAACCCACTCTTTATGGCTCTGTTCTGGATATATTTGAACCCCAAGTTTGGTCGAAAGTTCTGCTTTTGCTAGTTCTTTCCCGAGATAGGCAGTATGGCTTAATTGCGACACCCAGCCATTTTCAATAATTGTATGGTATACGCTTCTGGCATCCTTGCCCTTGATTATTATTAGAAGCTTGTTATCATAAAATGATCCTGTTAACTGGGTGATACCTTTCGCGTACTATAGTTGGATAATAGCTTCTTCAACCATTACTCAGAGATTTAAAATTTATAAAAGAAAAAACTTAAGTAAAAGTTGACAGGATGTAAGAATAATGTTCTACTATGATGTTCCTCTTCTCTAACAGCATCATGGAGGACTGATCTTCAACAAGGGTGAGTGAGACACCTAATAATCCCTCTCTAAGCATGGTTAGTATATCTGCTAGGAAGCTGAGCAACCCACGCCAAGCAGAATGCTAGAGAGTGCTGTTAACCATAATCTAAGCAATCCCCTTACTATGCTCCCCCTCCACCGACTTTAGTTAGGTCGTCTAGATATTCTACAGTAGGTTATAGTATAAAGCTAGCATACTAATATATGATAGGATTAGTGAAGCTGGTAGGCTCTTCTCCCATCCGATCCCTCTTGAATGTGTAAGAGCTGAGGAGATCATTACTAATTGGGTTATATGTGCAATGATGAATATTAATTGGAGTAACGGGATTATAGAGGTAATCTGGATATCTAGGTATTGGAGAAGTAGTAGGAATGCTAGATAAATATCTATGGGTATGAATGAGGAGAGTGAGGCAACTAATAGTCCGCCAAATCCTCCACTATATGGTGAGAGGATCTCTCCAGATAGCAGGATGTATCCTAGTACTATTCCTAAACTTACAATAGAAGTTGTAAGGCTTTTACTACTTGGATCAAAGGAGACGTGGAGTAGAACCATCTTTAAAGGCATAGTATAGAGTAGCATGACATATGCTACTATGGCTATTATTCCTAATGCTAAGTATCTTAGAGGCTTATTTGATATATTCTCCATTAATGGAGCCATAGATAATGTTCTCAGGATACTTGTAGATGGAGGAGCCTTGGATTCCGCACCCATGTCTCTCATCATCTTCTCTACTATAAGTAGCCCTTTTTCATTCAACACATATCTACCTCTTCTAGCTTGGCTTATCAAAGGCTTCAAGAATTCTAGATGATAGTATAGTGTTCCATAGCTTACATTTAGTAATAGCTTAAGCTGGGTAGCACTCATCTCTCCACGAGTATATAGTAGAGTTAAGATCTCTCTTCTTAGAGGATTCTTCAAAAGACTATAAACTTGTTCTAAATCAATAGCCTCCTTAGGCTCCATTCTCCATGATATAATGTAATACTCCTTGATATATTTCTCCTAGGATTCTACTTTCCTCCTTGAAGAAAATATTAAGGCATATCTAGAAGCTAGAGAACCGTAAAGCTTTCGACCTCCTTTATATAGTATATGTAGATAGTCTCCGATAAATCTCGAGAATGGAAAAATTATTAACTAATTTAATCTCTTAGAAAATGAAGAATATGGCGAAGCCGCTTGCATTAATCTTATCAATTTTATTAATGACTTCTATAGGTTTAGTTACAGCTTCAAGTCAAGATAACTTCTCTGATTCTCTCATTTCTTCTGATAGAATACCTAGAAGCAAAGTAGAAAGCTTATTGAAAGAAGTTGAAGAACTCTTAGATGAAGCTAGAAAAATGATAAGTCAAGCAGAAGATGCTGGCCTAGATGTTCAAATTTATAGAGGGATCCTTGAGGGAGCTCAGGCAAAATATCAAGAAGGTCTAGAACTCTACAATAATGGAGATTATAATAAGGCATTCTCAACATTAATATATGTTAAGACAAGAGTCCAGATAATCATCAAAGCTTTACAAGGAGTTGTGGGAGAAAAGCCTTCAGTAAAACTCTCAATACAGGAGATTGAGAATAAGCTTAAATCATTAGAAGATAAGTATGAAGAGCTAGAATCAACCGTAATACAGCAGACTGAACTGGAATCGTTAGAAGACCAGCTTAAGCAAGCCTATGAACTAATTACAAAGGCTAAAGAAATACTAGGTGTAAATTATCAAGCTGCATACTCTCTATTAATGAAAGCTGAAGATATCTTAAAACAAGTTGAGGAAGCTATTATAGTATCGTCCCATACTATTAGTAGGGTATCTAAAACTGAAGTAGAGGCATCACCTATTATTGTTCAACCGACTCCTAAAACTACAATAACTGAATCTACTTTCAGCACTTTTACTTCTATTCTACAACCTTCTCCAATGGAATTTGAAAAAACCCAAATTGGCGAAGTTAATATAGAATTAGAGAAGAAAGATGGAGAATACAAAGTTGTCGTAGAGCATATAGAGCGTTTAATTCAATATGAAAATGGCACAGTACTAATTAATAGGGAGAAGATAGTTACTGTAGGCAATAAGACTATTGTTTCTATTAGTAAAGAATTAGTCTATAGTAAGAGTGAGTCGAGGAATATAGGTCAGGTATTTGTAGAGCGGGAGCAGAACATAGTAGGTGCATGGTTGAAGGTCTCCATGAATGCTCCTCCCGAGATCTATAAGCTTGATAAAGTTATAGAAGCACAGATAGTAGAAGCTGAGAAGAATAGAGTTAGGATTAGGCTCAAAGCTCCAGATAATACTTCAGGCAGGCTCTTTATAATAGAATTATCCCCAGAACTTGTAGACATAGAAAATATCTTAGGATTCAATCTTACGGTTAATACTGAGATAGCTATTCTAGCTTCAAGCTTACTAGACCTTGCTTCTGGAATATATGACCAGCCTGCATACGTATTCGTAATCTCAGCAAAAGGAGTACAGATCCTCCTCTACATCCCACACTTCAGTGAGTATATAATTGAGATAAATGCAATAATACAGAGAATCCTCGAAGTATTCAAAGAAAACTTTCAGAGAATCTTCACAATCCAAGTAGCTACATACGCAACAGTAATAGCTACAATCATACTGATAGTATCTACAGCAATCATAATATACCAGAAAAAATATCTACATAAAATCAAATGAGAAAGCAGAAGCGGCGGCAGCCCCCGAAAGATGGTAGGAGAAGCAGAAGCCTAGACGCATAAGATAATGTCCTGCACGTTATCACGCAGCAGCCCCGCCGCATCTTAGTGCTGCTCCCTCCCGGGCCTAACACGGTTCGATGCGTTAGGAAGCTGGAGCCCACTCCTACGAGTGGGGCAGCCTCCTACGGAGCTCCACGTGGACGCGCACTCATCCACTTCTTATGCGTTGTACTTCTGCTTCTCCTACGCTCTTTCAGGTTATCTGGCCCCCGCATGTAGCCCGTCTCGGGTTACAGGGAAGGGCTAGCTCCCCGGCCCTACCTGCCGCCGCCAATTATTACTAGCAACTTCTTCACTTATAAGTGTTAATATGAATTTTCTATTTACTGTTTTATATTTGTCTTTTAGCGTTGTTAGTGCTTTCCCGTTAGGTATAGCGCTTCGATAGTGTTTATTAGTTCTTGGAGTTCTGTTTCTGAGAAGAGTTCGATTGTGTCAATCTTTTTCTTGATAGCTTGTTTTATCTCTTGGTTTATGGTGGAGACTTCCTGTTTTATTCTTTTCTCGATGAGAGTTGCTCCAAGCGTGGATATGAAGATTCCGAAGACTGTTATTCCTACTATCATTAAGATTACGCCTATTATTCTACCAGTAAATGTCACTGGAACTATATCGCCATAACCTACTGTTGTAACAGTTGCGAGAGCCCACCAGAAAGCATCACTTAAATTCTTAATCCTGCTATCAGGTACATCAGCTTCGAGAGTGTAGCTTGAGATCCCTCCAATAAATACTACCACTGCAGAGATAATGAGTAAATAGAGTAACCTACTTTTCTCAATTATAGTGACCGCATAGGAGAGAGTTTTAGCTGTACGTGCAATTGCTATCGTTAACCTCAGTATTCTTATAAGTCTAAGCCCCCAAAAGAGCTCCAATAATTGTCTGAGTTTCTAAGAAATAAAAGACTGCAAGAGGTGTAAGCGCTATCAACTCATACCAGCTTCTCACAATATATTTCCGAATACTGCCTGAAGTTCGAGCTCTCGAAACCAAGTCTACCGATAGGACGGCAACTATCACAATATCGATTAACATCAACATGATGAGCAGATTTATTGTGGGTGCTGCAAAGTACTCGAAAAGTATAATAATTATCGATGTTAATGCTAAGATAGCCATTACGACTTCTTTTCTAGGTATCATGTTTATACAGGTTCATCATACTACCTAAATATTTTTTCCTTCAACATGACGTAGTAAAGGATCCTGGAGTAGATAGCTTAAATATTATTTGATAAATTTCAGATGGACTCTGCTGAGTTATCTTCAGCGTAATTTTCAAGAGTTTTTAGACGGTGTCCATACTACTTCTACTAACCCAAGTCGCCTTAGATGTTGGAGCATCTTTCTAATAGTATTTGGTTTAATAAAGAGGGTTTTAGCTAGTTCTCTAGAAGTCATCAGACCATTATTCTTCAAGCATAACAGTATCCTCATATATTCTGGTCTAGTCGTCTTTTCAGAGAATATTATAAACCAGTCTAGAATATGCTAGACTTCTACTTAGATTTTAGATATTAAAATCGTTAGACACTATTTTCTATTTCTTCTTCAATACATCTGGATTGACTATCGATTCTGGAGTTTATCTAATCAATACTTTTAAGACGTTTAATGCAGCTTTCCTCTGAATCTCATATATTGTTTCTTCACTATACCATGCCATGTGAGGTGTAATTAGGAGGTTTTCTAATGATAGGAGTTTATCCTGAGGTTTTAACGGTTCTCCTTCAACTACATCTAATGCGGCTGAAGCTATCCACCCCCTAAAGCTTTATAGAAGGCTTCACAGTCTATTATTGACCCTCTAGCGGTGTTTACTAAGATTGCTGTAGGCTTCATTAATCTTAGCTTCTCCTCGTTTATTAAATGGTAGGTCTCGCTTGTTAAAGGTGTATGAATTAAGATTGCATCCGACTCTCTTAACAGATAATCTAATTCTACTTTTTCCATACCTATCTCATTAAATACTCTATCATCTAAATATGGATCATAAGCGATTATCCGTGTATTGAAAGCATCTAAATCTCTTAGCTACTTCTCTTCCTATCCTACCTAAACCTATGATACCGACTATACTTGACTTCAATAATTCAATAGGTGTTAGATTCTGACAACTCTAAACACCTCTCCTAATATTCTTGTCAGCTTCTATGACTTTCCTCCAGCATACTAGTAATAGAGCGATGGCATGTTCAGTAATAGATGCTACATCATATATGACGTTTGCAACAATTATACCTCTTTTTGTTGCAGCTTCAACATCAATATTATCTACCCTATACCATACCTTGAGATTACTTTCAATTTAGATAGACTCTCTATAACTTTTTCTAGTGATAGGTGCATAGCGAACTATGATTCCATCAGTATCCCAAGCATATCTAATTACATCTTCCTCATTTCTACGATCATATTTTACCAACTCAGCTATACTTGATAGGATCTCCTTCTCAAGGCTCCACATTTGGATAGTCTCCATTAGTTATCACGACTTTAAACTTCTATCATTCATCTGCATCTAGCTATTAAGTCGGGATATTAAGTCTTAAGCTAAACTAGAAAAGATAAGATATATATACTCTGGATCTCTATGCATCATTACGTGAAGAATAAGTCTAGCGTAAAGTTTACCGGTGTAATCTGTCCTATGATTACACCATTTAGAGTTGATGGATCTATATATAGGGAGGGGATCAAGAATTTAATCAACTTCCTGTCTGAGAAGAATATTAAAGGATTATTTATCTGTGGTACTTTTGGTTTAGGTCCAGCACTGACTATCGAGGAGAGGAAGAAGGTTGTAGAATACGTAATGAGCTTTATGAATAAACCCTTAGATGTAATTGCCCATGTTGGTTCAACTAGTTTAGAGTATTCACTTGAATTAGCAAAACATGCTGAAGATAGTGGAGTTGATGCTGTAGCTTCCACTCCACCATTCTATTACCGTTATGATGAAGAATCTATCTTTACATTCTTCCAACAACTTATCTCTCAAGTCAACATACCCGTCTTCGTCTATAATATTCCATCTAGAGTAGGATACGATATTTCCGCTACTCTATTAGAGAAGCTTGTAGAGATAGGTATTTCAGGTATGAAAGATAGTGGGAATGATATTCTTAAATCCTATGAATACATATACACTGCAAAGGGGAAAAGTAGAGGCTTCAAGTTTCTTATAGGTACGGAAGCTTTAATGCTTCCAGCGATTATAGCTGGAGCAGATGGGTGTGTTTCAGGTCTCTCAAATATTTACCCTGAAGCCGTCGTGAAACTCTACAACTATTTAAAAAATGGCAAGATATCTGAAATCCTAGACTTCTATTTTAAGATAGTTAGAGCTAGGAGGGCTATGGAGTCCGCTCAATCCATACAGTTATGCTATGAAATTCTTAAGCTTAGAGGGGTTGATGTTGGTTATCCTAAGCCTCTCTTTAAGAAAGTATCAGCCCAAGCAGCTGAAGAAGCCAAGAAGAAGCTTGAAGACATAGGTTTACTAGAGGACGTATAGTTACTGTAATAGATTTAAGATAGTAGCTGTTCAAGTCAATGTAAGCTCACTCCATCCCCTATATTTTTTACTTGCTATATTTATCTGAGAAGTAGAGTGGGGTTGAAGATTCTACTATTGTCTCCTAGGATTTCTGGAGTTGGTGGGATAGCTCAGCATGTTAGAGTACTTGCTAGAAGACTCCATAGTATAGGTTTTAGGGTAGACATATTATCTGCAGAGTACTTGAAGATCCCTAGTTTGAAGAATCTAGCTAATCCACTTTATGGGTTCAGTTCATACTTGAAAACAATGTTAAAAGAATATGACATAGTTCATGGACACAATCTACCATCACTCCCAGCTGTCTTATCTTCAGGTAGTGGGAAAATCTTAACACTCCATGGATTATACTCTAAGCAGGTAAAACTACTTCACGGTCGATACATAGGATATTTAGCTGGAATTATTGAGAAGATATTCTTGAAGAAGCTGGATATCTTGACGACGGTATCCATAGAAGCTGCAAGATATTATAAGAGCCTCGGTCTAAAAGTTGAGCATATACCTAATGCTATAGATTTATCAGATTTACCGAGAGATTCTGAAAGAATAAGTGACCCGCAAATAGTCTACCTAGGCAGATTATCCTATGAGAAGGGTGTAGACTTATTAATTGAGGCTTCAGCTAGATATAGTCTAAAAGGGCTAGTTGTTGCTGGAGACGGTCCATTAAGAAGGTATTTTGAGAAAGCTCATGAGAAGAAGCTACTTACTTTTCTTGGACCATTACCTAGGTGGAAAGCATTAAGGATGCTTGCAGGCTCCGATGCTGCAGTATTACCTTCAAGGCAAGAAGGTGTAAGCACATTCCTCCTTGAGGCCATGGCCTTAAAGATACCCGTGGTAGCTAGTAGGGTAGGAGGAAACATAGAGATTATTAGAGGAGGTTTAGATGGCATCCTAGTAGAACCAGATTCTAGAGAAATAGTTAATGCAGTTAGAAGCATCCTGACTGAAACAATTCCTGTAGATGAAATGGTTGAGAAAGCATATAGGAAGATAATGGTAGAGTATAATTGGGATACTGTATCGAAGAAGTACCTGGCGGTATATAATAGAGCCCTCAAATTATAAAGATTCTAGAAACTCTCCAAGATAATGTCCGAATAGGGAGGGTATGTTTAAAGGCTAGTAGACATGTATTTGATTGCATGGATATTGTGGCCATGATTTCTAGTTATTTTAAACTTGATAGAAAAGTAGGGAAGCTAAGTTTTTAGCAGCCTTGGAATAAATTTCCATAGGCTTAGGTACGAGTATTAGAGCTCAGTACACTAATAGTTAGTGTTAAAAGATACTTCAGATACCTTAAAGATGGGACGGCTATACTCCACCATAAACTAAGCGTGGACGGTCACGTTCAGGGAATAAGGGAATCCTAACCTGTTCCCAAAAAACTCTGCGCACTATACTATCAAACTATAAAGATGAGAGATTGATAAAAATGTTTATCTAGACACTATCGTTTTGTACCAGGCAACTCTTTTATACTATTCTTAGAAAGAGACGGTGATGAGTAGAGTCTTACTCATACCAGTTGCTTCACCTCTTCATGATCCTGAATTGGTAAAAGAAGTTTTGGATATGTATTATAAGAGGTTGGAAAATGCCGTAGATTTAACGTTACCCTTAATAACAGACTATAGTGAAATAAATAGCCATGATATTGCTGGCGACGCTTTAGCTATTGTAGCTCCTTTAACTGGAGGAACAGAACATCTTATCCAACTAATACATGAAAAAGCTAACTACGTTCTTCTTTTACCTCATGCATCCATGAATAGTCTTCCATCAGCTTTAGAAGCATTCTCGAAAATAAGAGACTCTATGAAAGCTTGGATCATTACTGATTGGTCGATTAGCAAGAAAGTAAACAAGTTCATAAAAGCTTGGAGGGTAGCTAACGAGCTTAAGAAAATGAAGATTGGGTTGACCGGGGAGCCCTCTCCATGGCTTGTTCATAGCAGTGGGGTAAAAGTCAAAGAAGTATTAGGTAACCTCTTTGAGGGATTAACGTTCTTAGATATCAGTCTAACCGACTTGTATGAAGAGTATGATAGGCTGATAAGAGAACCAGATGATAGGTTATCCTCTCTATCTAGGAATATATTGGGTATGGCTAAAAATGCAAGAGTTTCTGAAGATGCAGTATATAAGTCCTTAGTGACCTACTTGGCATTAAAGCACGTAATTGAGAAGTTTAATTTAGACGCAGTAACCATTAGGTGCTTTGATATCATTAAGGATCTTGACACGACTTCATGTTTAGCTGTTTCTTTAATTAATTCTAAAAATGCGATAATTGGTTGTGAAGGTGACCTGCCAGCTTTAATAACGATGATTATCGCTTCAAAGCTTGCTGATGCCCTCTCAGTAATGGGTAATCTAGCATGGATTAGAAGAAACATATTAATGATTGCACACTGCACCATACCTTTAAGCATGGTTAGAAGATTTGATTTAGACTCGCATTACGAGTCTGGTAAAGGAGTAGGGATAATAGGCTACCTACCAAAGGGTAGGAGAGTCACAGTAGCTAGACTTGACCCAATATATAACGTGATAAGATACGCTGTTGGAGAGATTCTAAGCAGCGGTCCTATTCAGAGTAACCTATGTAGAACGCAGGTTAAGATGAAGATATATACCAAATTAGGTAAGTGTAATCAATTCATTGAGGAGGCAATCGGTAATCATTACGTAATCACATTGAAAGATATTACAGAAGAGTTGAAGTATCTATCCAAGATTATTGGAGTTAGGTTAGAAGAGATCTAATAGTTAACTGAGTCTACTCTCTGATATATGGCTTTCCTAATGCTTTTGGGAACCTCTTAGAACCTATAAAAGCTAAAGCAGGTATCGCTGGAAATGGACAGAGTGAGCTTGTTGAGGCATTAACGGGTCTACGGAGCGTTAAAAGCGGTAAAATAATATTTATGGGGAAAGATATTACCAACAAGTCTCCAAGAGAATTATCAAAACTTAGGATTAGGCATATCCCTGAGGATAGACGGGCAATGGGAGTCGCTGAATCAATGACTTTCGGAGAGAACATTATGATGAGAGATTACTTTAAACCTCCATTTTCTCGAGCAGGAATCTTAAACTACAACTTTATCTCAAAACATGCGAAAGAACTAATTAACAAATTTGAGATCCTCACCCCAGACATATGGAATACAGAAGTCAGAATACTATCGGGTGGAAATATACAGAGGCTTATCCTAGCAAGAGAACTGTGGAGGGAGCCGAAGCTAATCATAGCGTATCATCCAACATATGGATTAGATTTGAAAGCTTTAACTCATACTCATAAACTATTCCTACAGTTAAGAGAGAAAGGTTCAGCTATACTACTTATATCGGAAGACCTAGAAGAAATAATGCTCTTATGTGATAGAATAGCTGTAATGTTTAATGGGGAGCTCATGGACATACTGGATTCTTTAAAAGCATCTGTTAAAGAAATCGGAATGATGATGGCAGGGATAAAGCATGAAACAACAACTAATTAGGATACTCAAAGAAGATACTAGTATAAGCGGGATTTAAGTTATGTAGGTTTAAGAGCATTTACCAAGCTTTTCACCGCCTTCAGGCTTCAGAGATTTCTCTCCATCGAAAAAATAAAAAGAGAAGAAAAACATTAATGATTATGATGTATATGCTGGACATCTTTAGGGTGGAGAAGCCTGTTATAGGAATGGTTCATTTAAAGCCTCTGCCTGGATCTCCAAATTCATTACCGTTTAGCGAAGTTTTAGAACATGCTTTAGAGGATGCTGAAGCACTGGTGACCAATGAGATAGATGGATTAATAGTTGAAAACTTCATGGATTCGCCATTTTATCCTAAAGAGTTCCACCTCATATTATTTCATCTATAAGTTTAATTGCATGGGAGATAAAAAAGAAATTCAGCATCCCAGTAGGAGTTAACGTTCTCAGAAACGATGCAATGGCAGCTATAGGTATTGCAAGCGTAACTGGGGCAGAATTTATTAGAGTAAATGTACATATTGGTTGTACTGTTACAGATCAAGGGATTATAGAAGGTGAGGCATACAAAACCCTACGTTACAGAGAGTTTCTCAAGAGTAATGTGAAGATTTTCGCAGACATCGCTGTTAAACATGGTAAACCTCTATATGACGTACCTATTACGCAGCTTGCAAGAGAGACTTACTATAGAGGCAGAGCTGATGCCTTAATAATTACTGGACCATACACAGGCGCTGAAGTAAATATAGACAACCTACTAAAAGTTAGAGAAGCAGTACCTGATGCACCTATAATTATTGGAAGCGGGGTGAACCCCTCCAATATAGGTATTCTATTAAAATATGCTGATGCTGCTATCGTAGGCACATATATAAAGAGGAATGGAATAGTTTGGAATCCGGTAGACCCTGAGAGAGTAAGACTCTTAATGAAAGCTGTTAAAGAACTTCGGTAATTAAATTAACATACACTTTATGAAATCATGAAAAATGTTTCTGTCAACCAAGTAATACCTCCTTGAGTTTCTATAATTCCTCCTACTGAGCCTCTCATAAATATATTCTATTCAATCCTCTTCAATGCATATGAATCCATAAGCTTCTATCAACATTACCACAGTTTATTCAAGCATTTATCTAATCCCAGCAAACTTGGATGCTGATAGTATTGTTAACTGTCTTTTTGATGAATTAAAGCTGTAGGTTTATATCTGTAACATGGTTCCTTTTTCTCTTAAAAATTATCTGTAATAATATATCGTTTTTGAAGATTATTGTTTACCCTTTGTTTCTACTGTTCTTGTTCTACAACTCTGGCTTCTAAAAGCTATTATATAACAAGCCTAGCCTATAAAATACAATACTCCAATTTGTTAAGTTGGAAAAATTCAAATACTTTTCCCTTAGCTCATTATATACTCTTATGTTTTATGAACTCAATAAAACGATCCATGCTAATCAAACAATAACTGGTGAATCCGGCAGTGTCCAAATAAAGTTTACATGACTAAGGAGGCTCTTCATGATTGCCTAGGTCAGGAAATAGTTTTTAAAACCTTATTTGGATATAACCTATGTTTTATTGGTCTTGAAGTGTGTTAGAGTTGATGAGCTTATAGAGTCTGGTAGACTCTCACCGTTCTCACCAATAGCTCTAATCTGTAGTAAACTTGGAATTCGTTGGCTTCCATACATTGATGGATATATTTATGGTCCCTCACCTGGAATAACAGAAGTACTTGAGAGGATACTGTCTCTGTTGAAGCCTGAGAGTATGCTTGACCTATTCTGTGGAAGTGGAGCTTTCTCAAAACTAGCATACCTCATGAATGTTAAGAAAGTCAAAGCAGTAGATATCTATGTTGAAGTAGCTAGGAGGAACCTCAGGAAGCTAGAAGGTATCGTAGTAGAAAAGGGTGATGCATTAAGAATAAGGAGTGGGAGATACGATATAGTTGTAGCTGATCCACCTCAAGAAAAAATAAGAGAATTAATAGACAGACTTCCAGAGTTCAGAAGACTATATAGGGATGTAGCAGTAGTTTGGGTTGGACCATACCATAAAGCAGGAGAAATGATTAAAATATTGTCAAGCGAAGAGAAATGTATTATTGTTGAGGCATGGGGAGATGCAGTTGCAGTATTCTGGAAGAAGAAAAAACATAAAACAATAATAGAGAGAGCAGTTAAGAATATTGGATAGGATGAATATTCAAATAGTTAAATTGAATATTCAATAGTTATTCTGGAAGAAGTTAAATAAGAAATATTAGTAATTGGAGGTGGTGGTGGAGATTGGGTGGAAGGCAGGTAAACCCGTACCTACCAACAGGACATAGTGGTGAGGAAGAAGGAGGAAAGAAGAAGAAAGAGAAAAAGAAGAAGTAGCTTCTAAAACTATTATGCTTGAATGGTCAGCTTCTTCCTGTAATGTTTCTTTAAGGTTTCCTCCTTAATCTTTGTAAGCTCGGATTCTGGAAGTATTGAGAATATCTCCCATGCGAGGTCTAGCGTCTGGTCTAGCGCCCTATTCTCATCATATCCCTGCTTGAGGAAGCGTTGCTCAAACAAGTCTCCAAACTCTAAATACTTCAAGTCTATGTCGCTTAAACCAGATTTACCGACAATCTCTGATAAAGCTCTAAGCTGTACTGCTCTAGAATAACTTGCATATAGCTGGTTACTAACCTCGCCATGGTCTGCTCTAGTCCTCTTCTCAGCGATTATACCTGGCCCCATCAATCTAGATAGACTCATTAAGACGTTTATCGGAGGGTATATCCCCTTTCTATACAAGTCTCTACTCAGTACAAGCTGACCTTCAGTAATATACCCTGTAAGGTCTGGTATTGGATGAGTAATATCATCGCTAGGCATGGTGAGGATAGGCATCTGAGTCAGTGAGCCCTTCCTCCCCTTAATCCTGCCAGCTCTCTCATGAATACTAGCAAGGTCAGTATACATGTATCCTGGATAACCCTTCCTGCCTGGAACTTCCTCTCTAGCAGCACTAATCTCTCGCAAGCTTTCTGCATAATTGGTCATGTCTGTTATTATTACTAGAACGTGGTAGTCTTTCTCAAATGCTAGGTATTCTGCGAGTGTTAATGCTACTCGTGGCGTAATAACTCTCTCAACAGCTGGGTCATCTGCGAGATTTAAGAATAATGCACTACGTGAGATCGCTCCACTATCTTCAAGGCTTCTCCTAAAGAATCTAGCTTCATCATTCTGTACGCCCACTGCTGCGAAGATTACAGCAAATTCTTCCTCTTTCCCTGGTACAGTAGCCTGTCTAGCAATCTGAGCTGCTAGAAGATTATGTGGTAGCCCAGCCCCGCTAAATATTGGGAGCTTCTGACCTCTAACCAGGCTATTCATACCATCTATAGCTGATATTCCTGTCTGGATGAAGTCGCTTGGGTAGTCTCTCTCATTAGGGTTTATAGGGTCACCATTGATATCTCTATACTCTTCAGCTACCGGCTCAGGCAATCCATCTATTGGTCTCCCAAGCCCGTCGAAGATTCTCCCAAGCATGTCTTCTGATACACCTAGCTCCATAGTCTTCCCTAGAAATCTCGCTCTAGTATCAGAGATTGAGAGACCTTGCGTACCCTCGAAGACTTGCACTATAGCTCTTCCTCCACCTACTTCTATAACTCTTCCAAGCCTTCTCTCTCCTGTTCCCGTCTCTACTTCTACAAGCTCATCATATGCTACACTACTAACATTCTCTACAATCATTAATGGACCTTTAATCTCTCTTACAGTAGCATACTCAACTCCTGAAGCTCTCGCCATCTTACATACCTCCTACACTGACCCCAGGGCTAACCGAGACCATTAACTGTCTAAACTCTTCTTCCATCTTCTCCTCTAATTTATCGAATAGATCAAGCCTATCATTAGGTATAGTTGACTTTGACCTTATCAATTCAGCTATAATCTTCATAGCTCTTATATCTCTTAGCTGTACACCTTTCTCAAGAGCATGGGAGGCTAATTTATAGAATTTAACATATAATCTAAGCATTTTAACTTGCTTCTCAGGTTTACAGACAGAGTCTACTTCATCATATGCTGACTGCTGTAGGAATCCTTCTCTAATCATTCTAGCAACATCTAGTATAAGTTTCTCATCATCTGGTAATGCTTCTGGGCCGAGAAGCCTAACAATCTCAAGCAGCTCGTCTTCACGTCTAAGAATCTGGTAGAATTCATGCCTTAGCTTAAACCATTCCTTATCAACAGCCTCCTCCCACCATCTTGAAACAGTTTCGACATATGCGCTATACGATTGAATCCAGTTAATAGCTGGATAATGTCTAGAATATGCAAGGTTTGGGTCGAGAGCCCAGAAAACTCTAACAAATCTAAGTGTATGAGTTGTTACAGGCTCTGTAAAATCTCCTCCAGGAGGTGAGACGGCTCCAACAATAGTCACTGAGCCGATTCTTTCAGGGTTACCAAGAGTCTTAACTCTGCCAGCTCTCTCATAGAATTCTGCAAGCCTAGAGCTAAGATAGCTTGGGTAGCCCTCTTCAGCTGGAAGCTCCTCTAGTCTTCCACTAATCTCTCTTAATGCTTCAGCCCACCTACTCGTAGAATCAGCTACCAGCAGGACATCATAACCCATATCTCTATAATACTCTGCGATCGTTACTCCAGTATAGATGCTTGCTTCTCTAGCAGCTACAGGCATATTACTAGTATTAGCTATCAGTATAGTCCTCTCCATTAAGGGTCTACCAGAGTGGGGATCAGTCATCTCAGGGAACTTAATCAGGATCTCAGACTCTTCGTTACCTCTCTCACCACATCCAATATGTAGAATAACCTTAGCATCACTCCACTTAGCAAGCTGGTGGAGAGTGACCGTGTTATGTAGTAGACAGGGAACGTGGCCCCCGACGAAGTTATGTACATAAGGGACAGTTAAATCATATACTGTGAAATCACCTGAAATAACTTCAACATCTTCAACTTTATCGAAAAATACTTCTTCTAATGCTTTATCTAACATGGCTGTATAATGATCTATTCTGCTTTGAGATAATAAGGCTACCCCATTGAGCATGCTTGTACTTAAGTGTTCTCCCAGAGATGCGTAGTTGTAAATGTTTATTCCTTCTTTCCTAAGATTTAAGAATGTAGTTCTCGCAGTAGGTTCTTCAATATGCTGGGGGCTTAACGGATTGACTTCTCTTAAAGTTCTATCCCTACTATGGGTTTCAATATACTTTTTAATTGAAGCAACCTTATCTATCTCTCTAACTTCTTCAAGCACTATTGAATAGAATTTCTCAAGCTCGTTTATGCCCGAGATTATTATTCTATTCTTATTCTTCTCTTTATCCATCTTAATTGTGTAGAGTATGCCAAGCCTAGTCAATAAGTATGATAACATCTGTATAATTTCCCTTGATGCAGAAGATATCTCAACAACACCTCTATTGAATGTTCCAACACCTAAGTAGTATCCTCTAATGAATCCTGCTATTACATCATCTGGTGACCTAAGAATTATTAATGGAATGGTTGACTTCTTAGATTTCCCCATTAGTGGGAATCCTAAAAAGACTAAGATTTTCACTAATGCTGTACTGTTTACCTGAATACATCTTACAGTCTTGAAGAATCTTACACTACTATTTAACTGGAAGAGCTCTCTAAGTAGTTGGTTAAACCGTGAGGTAATCAGTGGATCAACATTAAGGAGTCTTACACTATGTTTAGTAATCATTCCACGAGACATTAATAATCCTAGAAACTCAGCAAACTTAGCCGTCATATATCTAGGCAGCTTTATACTTTTTCCTCTAGTAGAGCTTTTAACAGTAAATTCGAGGGGAAGCTTTTTACCTAATAATTCAGATAGCTTAATGAAGAATTTCAATGAGGGTTCATTCCTACCAATCCAGTAGCGTATTAAAGTGTTATAGCTTATTCCCATAGTTCTAGCTAAAGCTTTAATTGAGCCGACTTTTTGTTTTGCTTCTTCCATCAACTCTTTAATAAGCTTAAGATCTTCCTTTCCACATACGTGTAAAGATTCAACATCTTTCAATAAAATAAGCTGATAGCTATTTCGAACATTTATCTTACGGGGCATGGCTAGAAAGTCTCCTCTAACTATGCTTGCAGCAGGCACCTCTACTATCTTATCAGTCTCAGGGTCAAGCTTAAACAATTTATGCATCGGTGTAACTATAACTTCTCTACCCGAAGAAGTAACCAGTCTCACTAAATGTTTTGTCCTACCTCTATAGATATGTGATGCCTCAAATTCTCTCAATCTTTCTCCATCAAAACCTATTATCTTTAATTTATCTATAGGAATTATTACTTCTTCATTTTCATCATTTATACTATAGTTAGTTGTAGCTTCTCTGAATAATTCATCTATCGGTACTAGTGTTCCATCAGAAAGTAGTATAGGTGTTCCAGGAGGCACACATTTCCCTGTCCCGAAGGCTCCAGGTATGCATCCTGTCCCTCCTTTTGCCATCGGGAATAATGTATCTAGGATTCTTTGACCTGTTATGAGTGGGACTACTGGGTCTAATCTTTCTCTGAATGGTCTAGGCTGCCTTACAGGCCATCTATGATACATTTTTAACTGTTCTTCACCAGCATTCGTCTTAGTTACTACTATTGTTTCTTCAACTGTGTATTCTCCTTCTTCAGCTATCTCTACTACTTCTCCTCCTCTACTATTTGGGGGAACCATTATTTTATGCTGGATTAATGGTGTTTCTTCAACTACCCCGATAACGTCTCCAGGCTCAACTCTTTGACCCTTCTTAACTGTTGGTATAAACTTCCACTTCTTGTCTAGAGATATTGGTGGAACATGTACACCACGTTTAATAAATGATCCAACAGCTCTAGCTATGCTTATTAATGGTCTCTGAACCCCATCATAGATGTTTCCAATTACTCCGGGGCCAAGGGTTACGGTTAAAGGTTGACCTGTTCCATAAACTGGTTCACCAGGTCTTAAACCACTAGTATTCTCATAGACTTGTATGAAAGCTATATCTCCAGTAAGCTTGATTATCTCACCAATAAGCTTCTCTTCACCAACATATACTGTTTCATACATTCTTGCACCCATCATCCCCTCAGCACGTACAGCTGGTCCCGCAATCCATATTATCCTACCCTTGACAGGCATCTCCTATCCTCCATAACCGTCTATAAAATGCTAAGACTCTCTATTTATCTTAAATCTATACATTAATAATAACCTTATTAGACAGCACTCCTCAAATTTCTAAATTAAAAACTCAGGAGCTATTACTCATTCTCAATCATCGAACAGGTCTACTAACGTATTACAGATAACTGGTAAAGGGAGAGAAGCAAGTATATGTTATCTTCTCAACTGCTGTATCCTTTCTGCATAATGTGCTGATTCATGTAATATAGAAGCAATAGAGGTTCGCGGGAATTTAACTCTGCAGGATACGGTAAATCCAAGAGAAATTATATATGTTATGAGAAACAACTACTAGGAAGTAAAGTAAACACTGAGCTAAGAAGAGAATACGGCTAGATATTCTTAAAATGTAGATCCGTATTTTCTAGCCCATTCCATCATCTTCTTCAATAAATCCATGTTTATGCTGGGCTTAATGTTCTTCACAACTTCCATGAAGTCGCCCATAGTTATCTTTCTCGGCTTATCGCTCTTACCTTTCTCGAAGAACTCGCTTACTACTTTAAGCTGTACTTCCATACATATCTGAGAGATGTCTGCTCCACTGTAACCCTCCGTTAATTTTGCAAGCTCATTAAAATCTACCTCATCGTCTAGGTCTAGCTTCTTAGTATAATGTTTAAACATATTGAGTCTAGCATCATAGTTTGGTAAGGGTATGTATATTCTCTTCTGGAAACGGCGTATAAATGGTTCATCAAGGAGCCAAGGCTTATTTGTTGCAGCTATCACGTATATCCTAGGCGTTCTACCTTTATCTTGAAGTCCATCCATTTCCTTTAAAAGTTGATTTCTGGCTCTAGCTTCTCCTCCCACCTCGTTCTCTCTAAAAGTAGTCAATGAATCAACTTCATCTATCAAGATTATAACAGGCTTTCCTTCTCTTTCATATCTTCTAGCTTCTTCAAATAATGCAGCAATATTCTTCTCCGATTCTCCAAGCCATTTAGACATAATCATTGATGCATCAGCCTGCATGAAGAGGGCATCTACCTCATTAGCAACAGCTGCAGCAAGCATAGTTTTCCCGCATCCAGGTGGTCCAAAGAATAATATTCCACGTGGCCATCCAAGAGGGAAGAACTCTGGTCTCAGAGATGGATATATAATACTCTCTCTGAGAGCTTTCTTAGCTTCTTCCAGCCCTATTACATCATCCCATTTTACAGGCGGGGGGTCAACTATAAGATAGCTTCCTTGTTCTTTACTATTTCTTGCAGGTGTATAAGCTGATTCTAAGCTCTTCTCAAGTAAAGCTTCAAGCCTCTCTTTATACTGTCTCGCTTTTTCCTCGTATACTCTCTTCATTACAGGGTCATCAGTAAACCTAATTAGTTTTAAGAGAAGCTGGATAGCCTCCTTATAGTTCAATACTGCTTCTCCTTTCATACCTAGTTTATCATACTTTACAGCTTCACGAGCACGTTCAGCGGCTAGTTTCTCCAACTCCCTCATATAAACCATGGAAATAGCTGAAGAAGCTAAATTAAAATCTCTAGCTTAAAGATATAGAAGCCTAATACCACGATATGTTTATGTATATACCACCATGTATCCAGGTAAAATTACTGCTGGTTTAACGGGATATTGGTGGAGAGCTAGGGTTTTAAGCGTGGCTTACCTAATCTATATATGGTTTGGGCTCTATTGATTTAAAAGACGCTGTTGATAAAGTCTTTAAAAGTAATCGTGAATTAGCATCTAAGATTATTAAGGTAATTGGGGTTTTGTGGAGGAATATTAAATCAGCCGGTGTTGAAGAATTAAAGATTATGAATTTCTGTGGAACACATGAGTGGACGACAACACACTATGGTTTGAGGGCTCTTCTTCCAGAGGGTATAGACATAGTAGCAGGTCCAGGATGCCCTGTATGTATTACACCATCTTTCTATGTTGAGTCTGCGATAAAGCTTGCTCTTGAAGGTGTAAGAGTCTACACTTATGGGGATGCTTATAGACTTCCAGCTGTCAAGAAGATCAATGGTGTTAAGAGCTTAGCTGAGGCAAGATCGATAGGCGGGGAAGTCTCAATAGTATACAGCCTACTCGATGCAGTTAAAGATGTAAAAGAATATAAGAAGGAATCAGTATTCTTTGCAATCGGATTTGAAACAACATACCCAATCTATGCCTCAGCAATCCTCAGGAATATTCTACCTGAAAGCTTCAGACTCATTACTGCAGGAAGACTAACTCCTCCAGCAGCTGAATATGCCATAGAGAAGGTTGGAAAAGTTGATGGGATAATAGCTCCAGGCCACGTCTCAACAATAATTGGTGGAGAAGCATGGAAACCTCTCTCCGAGAAATATAACATACCAACAGTAATCTCAGGATTTGAGCCGCTAGACCTACTAGTATCTATTGCAGAGATACTTAAACAGATAAATGAACATAAACCTAGAGTTGTAATAGAGTATACTAGAGCAGTATCTTGGAGTGGAAACAAAACTGCTAAGAACATGATAAAGAAAGTCTTCGAAGAATATGATGCAGCATGGAGAGGTATAGGATTCATACAGAGAAGTGGGTATAGATTGAGAGAAGAATACCTTAAGCTGGATGCATTACAAAGATACGGAATAAGAGAACCGGACCCAGCTCAATGGAGCTATGACCTATCACCTGGATGTAAATGTGGAGAACTAATAATAGGTAGGATAAAACCAATAGAATGCCCACTCTTCATGAGAAAATGTACACCAAACTCTCCGCATGGTCCATGCATGGTATCATCTGAAGGGATATGTTCTATATGGGCAAGACACTCCTTTCAAGTTTTATCCCAAATCAAGAAATTATCTATTCAATCTAATAAGTAAAACTAGAGAATATGGGAAGACTCTTTAGAACAATGATTTCTTTTCTTTTTAACGGAGCTGAAAATTAATATATCTGTAAAACTATTAGAATTGAGATAAAGCGTTGCTGTTAAAGCCAACATCAGAGTTTATGATAGTATGCAGGCAATAGGGTATAGAGTCTTTGTTAAGAGTGTTGCTAGGGTCATGAATGTTAGAGGTTTGGTTAGGAATCTTGAAGATGGGTCTGTTGAGGTTTTCGCTGAAGCAGAGGAGGATGTTCTGGAGAAGTTCTTGAAAGCAATAGATGTTAAGGGTAGACCTGAAGACATACTAAGCCTAAACGTTGATAGGGTAGAAGTAAGAAGGAGGGTGAGACAGGACATACTGGTCCATGGAGAAGATACAATCTATTCGAGATAGATTATGGTGAGGGGATGTTTGAAACCTTGAGTGGGCAAAACTATACTTCACAAAACTAGTATCAGAATTCACAGACTATAGTCAAGAATACAGAGAAGAGTTTAGAGCTTTTAGAAATGAATCCCTAAAGATTGGTAGTGAAACCCTTAATGAAGTTAGAGAACTTAGGAGAGATCTTAAGGCAATCTTTGATGAAAGTAGAAAAGGATATTGCTGAGATAAAAGCTAGGCTTAGCTTATTATGAGGGTAGAAACAACCTCTATTTTTCGTCTTAAATTAGATTAATTAGATAGTTTTACTACTATAAGCTGCTAGGTTGAAGATATATCTTAGAGACTGTGGGGTATTCTAGGCATGCAGAGCTTGGAGAGATATGAGAGGCAGTTGAGGATAGAAGGATGGAGGCAGGATAAAATCTCTGAATCAACTATTATGGTTATTGGGGTTGGAGCTATAGGATGCGAAGTTGCAAAGAATCTTACTTTAATGGGTATAGGGAGACTAATAATAGTGGATAATGATGTAGTTGAAGTATCTAATCTTAGTAGACAGATGCTATTTACAGATGAAGATGTAGGAAGACCAAAGACTCTCGCCGCACAAGAAAAACTAGTAAAGATGAACCCATGGGTTAAAATAGACCAATACTATAAAGATGTTAGAGAACTAGATACTAATGTCTTCAGAGAAGCTGTAGTAGTTTGCTCATGTTTAGATAACTGGCCTGTAAGAAGATGGGTGAACTCAATGTGCATCGAGCTGGATAAGCCTTTAGTTGATGTCGCCATGGACGGTCTCTACGCTAACCTCCAAGTAGTTCTACCTGGTAAGACTGCATGCCTGGAGTGCCATGGGGAAGACCTGATCCCCAAGGAGATACAGCTTGCAGAATGTACTCTTAGAAGGAGGAAGCCTGAAGATTTAAGGAAAGACCTTGAAGAACAGAAAATATATGTAAGCCCAGACTTGGTTGAGAAGCTTTTTGAAATAGGCGTAAAAACGATCTTTGACATAAAGTATTCTCAAGCTCAGATGCTTGAGAAACTAGATGAAGCATCGAGGAATAAGATAAGAGAGATTCAAGAATTACTGAGGCCGAAGATGCCTGCTCTTCAAAGTATTGCTGCAACTATCGCTGGATTAGCATCCACTGAAATATTGAAGATTCTCCATGGAGGAGTCCTTGGAAAGATCCTTGATGGGCTCCTAGTCTATGATGGTTATTCTTCTAGAGTTACTAAGGTAAAGTTGAAGAGAAAAGCCGAATGTTTTGTATGTGGAGACTATGTGAAAACGGAGAATATAGAGATTAATGTAAGCCCAGATGATAGAGTAATAGATTTAAAAAAGAAGATTGCTGAAACCTTTGGTTTTCCAGATCCTGAAATACTCTATAAGAAATGGAGGCTGGAAGATGAGCAGATACTAAGAGAAGTAGGAGTAAAGGATGGTGAGATAGCATATGTGGAGACTAGTAGGAGGTTTACACCTCTACCCCTGAAACTTGTCTTTAAAACCTAGAATAGAATTTAGAACATCAAGTGTAAGATACTATTATTATTAAGATTATTGAGAATACATATATACTGATAGAGGAAGCTATCTATCTTGGTAGATTATAGTGAGGAGGATAAAAGTAGGTAAGCCTGTGAACGGCGGGTTCTGGAATCCCTGGGCTATTGAGGAGGTTAAGAAGACTCCACCACCTGCACCTAAGCTTGAGACTAAGCGTATATGTGTAATCTGCCTTTCAGAAGTTAGTGAAGGCGCACCTATAATAGAATGCCCAAACTGTGGGGCTATCGGGCATGAAAACTGTTTTGAAGATTGGATAACCATGAAGGGGAAATGCCCACTCTGTAGGAGGCATTTAACACTCTAACGTAATAGGCTAACCACAAGCAAACTGCTGCATCTAGTTGTTAATACTTTTTTCAGAGATACAGTTATAAAGCTTTAAACTTAATATAATCGTAGAGGCAGTTTAGGGTGGAAGAATTGGCTGGTGAGTTAAAGAAAGAAGAAAAGAAGATTGAGATAGAGATTATCCCGGAGTATCTAGATACTCCTAGCGGGAAGAAAGTTGCAACATTTGATTTTGTAATGGATCTTGCTAAGGCTTTAGAAGTCTTAGATGAAGCTGAAGCTAAGCTTGAAGAAAGAATTGAAAAAATAGAGAAAGGTGAGAATCTAGTTAAGCTTATTGAGAAGCTTGATAGATTTGAAGCAAGGATATCTTCAATCGAGAAGACTCTATCAAACCTAGAGAAGAATATACAAACTGAGATGAGCGACCTCTCAGATAAAGTCTCAGCATTAATTGATGCGTTCCACGAGCTAACCGAGAGACTACAAAAGATAGAAGAGGTATTTAAGGGCTAAGATAAGCTCTCCTCAATTCTCCTAGAAGCTTCTCAAGCCTAGATCTCTTATCTTCTAGTTCTCTAATCTCGTTTTCTAGTCTTCTCTTCCTCTCTGTTAAAGCATTTATCTCCCCTCTTAACTGAGAAGCTTTCTTCTCTAATTCTGCTGTTGCTTCTTCTTTCTCTCTAAGCTTGGCCAGAGATTCTTTAAGCTCAGCCTCTCTTCTAACAAGCCTCTCAAGCCTAATCTCTCTAAGCTTAAAATCTCTCATCATTTCTTTAACCATTTCTTCAAGTCTACTTCTCGCTTCCTCGATGCCAGTTAGATATCTCTGAGATAATTCTACAATCTTCTGTTCAAGCTCTCTCTTCTTCTCTTCAAGTGTATTAACCATCTCTTCCCTCATTTCTAGTTCTCTCTCTTTCTTTTCTAATTCCTCCTTCCACTTCCTTATTTCTTCTCTCATAGCTTCTACCTCAGTCTTCTCCTTAACCAACTGCTGTATTTCCTGCTTAATCATCTCTCTTTCTCTGGTTAATGCTTCAACTATATCTTTTATCCCTTCTTGAACTGAGAGTAGCATGTTTTCATAATATCTAACTATTGTTAGTTCTTCAGAGACTTTCTCGAGTTTTTCAATGAATGGCGTAATCCTCCCCTCAAACATTGAAGGATAAGATGAAAGCGTTGATGTGAATGTAATTAAGTTATCTACATCTCTCCTAATATTCTCTAGCGTACTATTTAAGCGGTCGACTGCTTCTGTAAGTTTCTCAACTATCCCTTGCCTAGTGCTCGATAATTCTTGAGAAAACTTTTGTTCTAATTCTTCAAGCCATTTCTCCTTCTTAGAGGATGTAAATATACTCATGTCGCACCACTAGTATTATACTGAGGATATTAATGTTTTATGAAATATAAGTTTTACGATCAAAAATGTTTTAAGCAAATTGGCCTTAACTGTATAATAACTTTCGGAATGAAAACTTATTCACTAAATTAATCAAACATGAAGAAAATCTTGAGTAGTCAGGCCTGCCAGTAAGCTCCAATAACAATTAAGACAGTATAAGGTGTTCTTTCTAGATAGAGTATCTCTATTGGAGAGTCTGGTTAAAGCATTTCTTGACTTTTAATCTGCTCATATCAATTAATATTTCGCTTATATCTTTAGTCTTGTCTCTCCAACTATTACTGGTCTAAATATATCTTCTGAAAACTTTGATAGAAGCATTGAATCACCTTCACGATCTCTTTCTAATCCATCTTCATTATCAACTTCTCTAGTACACTTGTATACTTCAATAGACTACTATAGTATTCTTTTTAAGAGCTCTACGCTCTCTTCCAGAGCTTAGGAATAATCTATTAATATGATGTTTTAATATGATGTTTCTCTACTTCTTCTCAAGTTTCTGATGTAGCCGTCATCCTATATTCGCTTTCAATACTATTTATAGAATTCATGATGATTCTCTAATATAATTTATTAACAGGTGGAAAAGCTGTCTCTTTTAAGATTCTCGAGAAAAGTTTAAGAGAGAACTTTATAAAAGAGATGTAGTATTCATGTATAGAGGCGTATAGTATTTGATTGTTACACAGGAGGAGGTTATTTCTAGGTTTTTTAGGATTGGTGCAGGTGGAGCTGTTGCAGGAGCTATACATATTCTCACTCTGTTACTTGGATGGTATATTGAGACAGACGGAGAAGTTATCCTAACACTTACTGGATATGATTTTATTGAGTCATTCCTATTTTCTATCATTGGCGGTTTACTAGCTGGTTTCAGTTTACTTACTGCATACTTGGTTAAGAGGTTAAGTGTTATTAAAGCAGTAATCGGAGGATTAACAACTACTGGAGGGTTACTAGCACTGTCTTCTCCAATATATGTTTATGTATTCAAGATTCTTGAATCAAACGTTAAAGGTTACCCAGACTTAGGTTTTTTTGCAGCAATATTTACTGGAATCATAGAGCTCGGTATAGGTACTCTTATACTGTTAACACCTTTAAAGAAGGAAATAGTTTATCCTGTAGAGGCACCGACTGTTACCGCATACCCCCCACCGTTACCGGCCGAGCCAAGTGTATCACTTCCACCTTCTGGAAGGAGGTCTGCTAGGCCTACTGTTGCACATATAGATGTTGCTGAAGATGTTGAAGAAGGAGTATGTACGATATGCTATTATCCACTAACTAGTGAGAATGCTGTTAAGTGTAGCGCATGCGGAGCACTCTTCCATAGAGATTGTATAGATGCTTGGGTTAATTTAAATCATTACTGCCCAAGCTGTAAAGCAGCAATATACGGTTGAAAGAAATAATCATTTAACCCTTTTCTAGAACCTATGTTGAAGATAAGAAGTCTAGAATCTAAGTAAGTTTATATGAACCAGTATTATGCTTCATATCTAGGTAGGTTAGCTTGAGTAGAACTTTAGGCACTAATCAAAAGTATGAAGAAGTTATGAGACTTGCATTAGAGAAAGGCTTCTTCTATCCTGCCTCAGAGATATATAGTGATGCTCCTGCGGGATTCTGGGATTATGGCCCCCTAGGGGTATCTCTTAAGAGGAAGTTTATCCAGTTATGGAGGAGAGAACTTGTTAGAAGAGATAATATGATTGAGATTGACGGAGCTCAAGTTCTCTCTAGAAACGTTTTTGTAGCTTCAGGACACTTGAAAAGCTTTGTAGATCCAATTGCAAAATGTCTAAGATGTAACTCAGTCTATAGAATAGACAAATTAATTGAGGAAACAATAGGCTTACATATACCTGAAAGGCTCAACTTGGACAAGATCAAGGAGATAGTTAAAGAAAATAATATTAAATGTCCCAAATGTAAGGAAGAGCTAAATAATTTTTCCTACTTTAACATGATGTTTAAAATTGAAGTGGGAGCCGTAGGTATGGATGCATACCTTAGACCTGAAACATGCCAATCGATCTTCGTAGATTTTCTAAGACTGTTTAAAGTTATGAGATGTAAACTCCCTGTAGGTTTTGCTCAGATAGGGAAAAGCTTCAGAAATGAGATCTCTCCAAGACAGGGGTTAATTAGAATGAGGGAATTCTATCAAGCAGAGGTCGAGGTATTCTTTAACCCTAAGAAAGCCGACATCCTGCCTAAAGCAGAGCCTTTAATGTCTTATGTTTTAAGATTACAGCCATTAGGCTCGGATAGAATCTTAGAAATTACTTGTCAAGAAGCATTAAAGAGAGGTTTCATATCATGTAAGCTCGTAGCATACTATCTTGCCCTTATCCAACAGTTTTATGAGAAGGCTGGAATACCTAGAGAGAGGATAAGGTTGAGGCAGTTGGGAGATGATGAGAGAGCATTCTACGCTATTGAAGCATGGGACCTTGAAGTAAAGACTAGTCTAGGATGGATAGAGCTGGTTGCATGTAATAATAGGGGAGACTATGATCTGGGAGGGCATCAAAGAATGAGCGGACATGAAATGATGGTTCTAGATGATGGAGAGAAAGTTTTACCGCATGTCTTCGAGCTTTCAATGGGTATCGATAGAAGTATATACTGCATACTTGAGACAGCATATAGTAGCATAGATGGAAGAATAACCTTAAAGATAAATCCTGAACTTGCTCCAATACATGCTGCGGTACTTCCACTAGTTTCAAGAGAACCTTTAGTAAGTAGAGCAAGAGAAATATATGACTTGCTGAGAATGGATTATGATGTTGTGTATGATGAGTCTGGTAGTATAGGTAGGAGGTATGCTAGGCAGGATGAAATAGGTACACCCTACTGTATAACGATAGATAATCAAACCCTAATAGATGATACAGTAACAATCAGGTATAGAGATACGACTCACCAATTTAGAATAGAAGCATCAAAGCTACATGATTTCCTATCTAAAAACTTCAGGATAAATTAACATGTATCAACATATTTTATATATTCAAAGAGTACACCATTTATAATTGTTAAGTATTTCAATTCTACCTGGATACTTTATTGAGGTCAACTCTGGGAAAGACTTAATAAAGGATTCAATGTATTAATAGTTAGGGTATAGCTTCCTCACGGTGAATCATTATGACTTTACCTCGAGATAGGGAGGAAGAATTCAGAATAAGGATATTTACTTTCATCCAAGATCAGATTAGGAAAGTAATAGATATGTATAAGATTGCTTTAAATATGCTTGAAAGTTTTGTTCAAGACTCAAGCCTCTCGAAGCTTGAAGAGTTTTATCAGAAGATCTTAAAAGCAGATGAATCAGCTAAGGATACTAGCAGGGTGATTGAGATGGAGATGAGTAATGTCGGCGCACTACTTACTAATAAAGAAGATTTCATCAGACTTGTGACAGAGATCGACGAGATAGCTGATACTATTGAGGGAGTAGCTTATAGAATGGTTAACCTAGCAAAGATGAAGACTAAACTTGGTAGAGAACTAAATAGTAAGCTATTAGAGTTAGGAGATATGGTTCTCTCAACTCTTAATAGACTCCGAGAAGCATTACTAGCTATAACATTAAATGCAAATACTTTCCAGCAGAAGGTAAGAGAAACGGAGGAGCATGAGAAGAAGGTTGATGATATCTATCGTACACTTGACTTAGCGATACTTACAAGTGACTTGAAGATTGCACCTCTCCTACTTACAAGAGAGATCGTATGGATGCTTGAAGAGATAGCAGACACAGCTGAGAAGATAGTTGATACTCTTAGAGCACTATCATTAACAATATTCTAGCTAAGAAATCTTGAGAAGGTGGCAAACTTGATCACTGCCGAGTTAATAGAAGATTCTGTGATCATCTGGAATATAGAAGATGGCAGGAGACTTTATAGAGAAGGGTTTTACGGGAAACCCCTTGGGATCCCTAAACCTAAAACACCTGATTTTAATGCACCACTAATACTAGATATAATCGAAGCAGTCTACTTAGTTGAGAAAAACAAGATTGAGGTATACCGTGAAGGTAGAAGGATGAGTTTAGAAGAACTTAAAAAGCATGCTTCTAAAGCTTATGAAAGATTTGAAGAGAAATATTATGTATATAGAGACTTGAGGGAAAGAGGATTTATAGTTACTCCAGGGATAAAGTTTGGAAGTGATTTCGCTGTATATAGGCTTGGACCAGGCTTAGAACATGCGCCCTTCATAGTTCAAGTAAAGAATAAGGAAGAAAGCATGTCAGCGCTAGAAATAATCAGGTCTGGAAGGTTGGCTACAACAGTTAGGAAATACTTCACGATAGTTATCCCAGATACTAAAACCAAGACAAACTCATACATACTCTTTGAGTGGTTCAAGCCATAAAGATGTTCCAAACTACGTATACAATAATCTGGGGCTATGCCCTTTTAATCTCTAATTATCTTAGCTTCTCCACTATAGAACTTAAGGTAAGCATCCACCAATTTAAAGATAGCTTTGTGGATCTCTCCAGAGTAAAACCTCAGGTTATCTATAGTTCTTTGATTAAGGATTCTATCAACTTCATCAGCTTCCAAGTTTATGGGTAAAGTATTTTTTGAGCCTACTGCGAAGCCCCATATGGATAGAAAAGACTTGATATAGCATCCGTAATAACAGGTTTTCGGGAATACTTGAGAGAGAGTCTTAACAATGGAGAGGAAGATACTCGGTGTATGGGAGATAGATGATGCTTGTGTAACGATCATCCCACCTTCTGAGAGTTTTCTATATGCAAGCTGATAAAACTCTAGTGTATAGAGTTTCTCCGCAGGCCCTCCTTTAACTGGGTCAGTTACATCCATTATTATTACGTCATATTGATTATCGGGTTGTTCTTCGAGGAAACTTCTTCCTTCCTTAATATAGAGTTTTAATCTCTTGTCTTGGAAAGCTCTTGTAGACCACGGGATATACTTCTTTACCAACTCTATCAATTCTCCATCAAGTTCTACCATAGTTATCTCTTCTACAACACTATGTTTTTCTACTTCTCTAATTGTTGAGCCTTCTCCGCCACCGACCACTAATATCCTCCTAGGTCTTGGGTGAGCTACTAGGGTTGGGTGGACAAGGCATTCATGATATATGTTTTCATCTATCTCAGATGACTGCATCAATCCATCTAATAGTAAACTAAGCCCATAATCCTCGGTCTCTACTATGTCTACTTTCTGATACTTCGTCTCTCCAGAGTAAACTACATTCTTAACGCTATACATTACCTTGAATGTAGGTGAAACCTTTTCTATTACGTAGATTGAGGGTTCAACCATGGCTTCTCCCTTTATTTATGCTTCAACAACCCCCCTTTTAATCTCTGTTACATTTACCTTGCTAGGAGAATAATACTTAATGAATACTTCATATGCAATCCATGGGTCTATTTGCTCACCACATGTAAATATGTCTACAGCAGCATATCCATGTTCTGGCCACGTATGTATAGATATGTGAGACTCAGCTATCACTACTATCCCGCTTATCCCTCCCCCTTCGAATACTGTATAATGCTCGCCCATGAACGTAGCTCTGCATGCTTCTATAGACTCTCTTAATACTCTCTTAGCAAGGGAAAGGTCGTAGAGGAGGGTTGATTGAACTCCATACATTTCTACTACAAGATGCCTCCCAAGAGTCTTCATACCCAATCAGTTTCTCCCCTCCCCCGCTCTTCAAATTAAAATTATGGAGAACTAACTTAAAAGTATATTATATTTTTTCAGAGATTGAGGTGTCTGTGGGAGGTTGCGGCTCTATAATAGATTGTAAAATAGTTGGATGTTTAAGATAGAAGAGGTATGAGGTTGACTGCCTTGATAGAAGATTACCCTTTTCCAACCTCTAATCGAGGTTAGGCGAGCTCTGTCTCTCTTAAGAGTTGTAGTGCCTCTTCTTCTGTAGGTCTACGTTTGTGTAGAATGGTGATCCTGTCCCGTCTAATGTCTGGAGAGTAGACTAATGCTTTCACTGCTATTTCTATGGGTATTCCTAGTTGTCTTAAGTTTAATGGTATCTCTGCTCTCTCCATATATTTTTTAAGCCGTCTCCAGCCGTAGTCAGGGTTCTTCCACCAGTTTGGATTATGCATTTCATGGTAAAGGGATATTGGTAAAGTCCCTAAAGCACATTGGATTCCATGAGGTGCTTTATATGGAGAATACATATCTAGGTAGTGGCTGAATAAATGTTCGCTACCAGAAGCAGGTCGAGAAGAACCAACGATGATCATCGATATACCTGAGTAGATTAATGCTTCAGCAAGTTTTTCATAATCTTTAGCTTGACCAGCCTTTAAGCAGTCTAGTATTATTTCTATAGCCTTCATAGTATATTTCTCAGCTGTATAACAATATTCTTCTCCAGCTTCGTCTCTTCCAAGCTGCCAATCTTTTATCGAGACAACCTTAGCTAATAGGTCTCCGAAGCCTGATGAGAATAGTATTCTTGGAGCTGTTGATACAACATCTAAATCTATTAGAGAAAATATTGGTGCCTTGGTTACAATGGATTTTCTCCCACTCTCACTAAATAGTGAGACTATTGGGGAAACTATCCCATCATGGGATAATGCGGTTGGAATAGTGATAAAGGAGGCCATATGCTTGTATGCAGCATACTTAGCTACATCTATCACTGTACCTCCTCCTACCGCTATAATTGTTTGAATACCTTTAGTTAGGATGGTTTTCTTTTCTGCTTCTCTAAATGTTGGTTCAGCTACATCAAATCCTAAGCCATTAACTAGCTTAATTATCTTTTCTCCCACTACTTTAAAGGTAATCTTATCGTAGAAGACGGCAATAGGCTTCCTAACATTTAATATATCTAAGAACCCCAGAAGATCATCTACAACACCACTGCCGATAACTACTTTACATAATGTTTTTTCATGAAGTAAGCCGCATCCACATTCTTCTCTACTTGGGATCATGCTTTTAACATTTATTGTTTTCAATTTCTATCTAGATGTACCTACTGCAATTTTAATTTACTCTAGCTATACTTTCTACTGTTTTCTTCCAATGATTATGTATGATAAAGAGTCTGCAATATAACATGTATGGTCTGCTATTCTTTCTAGGTATCTCAATATTAACGCTGTTGAAAGTAGGCATGCTGTATCAATTTTCCCACCCATTTGTATTAGATATTTAATGTTCTCAGCGTATAGGTAATCTACTTGGTCATCCCTCTTCCTTACTTCTTCGGCTTTCTTCAAATCTTTGCTTAGATACGCTCTTCCAGCTTCTTCAACCATTTCTAAAACTATCTGTGAAAGCTCTTTAACCTTTGTAAAATCGCATCCTCCTTCTGGAATCATCCTAACGATCTCAGATATATTTGCAGCATATCTACCAATCCTGGAAAAATCGTAGGAGACTTGTATCGCTGATTTTATCTCTCTCAGGTCTGAAGCTACTGGCTGGAATCTTGCTATAAGCTGGACTGCCAGCTCACCGACTTCATCCATCATGAATAATAATTGACTAGACATTTTCCTAACTTCTTCAATATTATCTACTCTTGTCAAGACAGATTCTATGCTTTTCTTAAGAGCTTTTCCAGCTAGGTTAACCATATCACTCATCAATCCATTAAGTCTTTCTAAACCATAATCTATAGGTCTCTTCAAGCTCACATCAATTGACCTCCACGCCTATCCCATCCTCCCCACGACGTATTTTTCTGTTAATACATGTCTAGGCCTAGTGAATACCATTGAGGTTTCTCCAATCTCGATTAATTCACCCATATATAAGAATGCTACATAATCACTTATCCTTGCAGCTTGCTGAGGATTATGGGTAACAATTATTATCGTATACTCTTCTTTTAATTCAAGCATTAATTCTTCTATTTTAGATGATGCTACAGGGTCTAGATTAGCTGTAGGTTCATCCATAAGTATTATCTTTGGCTTTAATGCTAATGCACGTGCTATGCATAGCCTCTGCTGCTGCCCTCCACTGAGCATTGATGCAGGCTTCTTCAAATCATTTTTTACTTCATCCCATAGATACGCTTGCTGTAAAGAGTGTTTAACAAGCTCGTCCAGTTCTGACCTATCTTTTACTAAACCATTAAGCTTTGGACCTAATGCTACGTTTTCATATATTGAAAGATGAGGAAATGGATTGGGTGTCTGGAAGACCATCCCGAATTGTCTGCGGACCCATGTAATATCAACGTTATCACTGTATACATCTATACCATTTATTTTAACTTGACCTTCTACTCTAGCATATGGGTTTAATTCAAGTAATCTGTTCATTGCTCTCAGCAACGTGCTTTTACCACATCCAGAAGGCCCCATTACTGCGAATATTATGTTTTTAGGTACTTTGAAGCTAACATTCTTGATTACATGTTTATCCCCATACCATACGTTTAGGTCATTGACTTCTATGGCCCAGTTCATATCTTGACCTCCCTAACTACTAGTCTTGAGATTATGAATATTGTAAGGATTATAGTGAGGAGGACTGCTGCAGCCCCCCATGCTACTTGATGCCATCTCTCATAAGGTGAGAGTGCAAAGTTGTATATTAGTAATGGTATGGCGTTTATGGGCTGGTCTAGACCTCCAAAATATGTAAATGTTGTTCCAAGGATTGTTAGTAGTAGTGGGGCTGTTTCACCTGCTGCTTTGGCCATTCCAATGAGGAGAGCTGTTAAGACTCCACGCCTCGCAGTACTTAACAATATCCTCAAGTATGCTGTAGGTGCTGAAAAACCTAAGCTAAATGCTGCCTCTTTTAGAGTATATGGTATTGATCTGTATGCTTCTCTAACATTTAACGCAATGTATGGTATTATGACTATGGATAAAGCGAATGCTCCAGCTAAAGCATTAAACCTCTTTAAAGGTGCAACTAAAATCATGTATGCAAACAATCCTATGATAATCGTAGGGAACTCAACCATAATCTGGAGAGACATTTGAGTATACTGAGCAAGCCTCGTATGTGAAAACTCTGATAAGTATAAACCTGTAAAGAAACCTATGCTTCCACCAATAGCTACTGCTAGTGATGTAAGAATAAGTGAGCCAATTAGAGCTGGGCCTATCCCCCCATCTCTACCACCTACTGGAGGTGGAGGTAGATCGATTAAAAAGTCGAGAGTGAGATGTCTAGCCCCCTCAGAGTATATGTTGATTACTATTGCGAAGATTGGTATAGCTGAAACTATAGCTAAACTAGAGATTACCCCAAGCATTACCTTTTCTATAACTTTTCTCTTGTTCAACCCTTAATCATCACCTTCTTTATCCAGTGTAATCCAGCTAGGTTTATGATCAAGCCAACTATGAAGAGTATGAAAGCTCCACCATATAGTGCTGGGATCATGTAGTTGTAGGCTTCAGCATTTGGAAACTGGTTTGCTATTAGGCTGGAGATAGTATATCCCATATCGAATAAGCTTTTAGGTAAAGTAAAAGTATTTCCTACAACCATGGCTACCGCCATAGTCTCACCCATAGCTCTTCCCAGAGCTAGGAATATACCTGCGAAGATCGCTGACTTAATATATCCAAGCATCGTCTTTATCACCTCCCATTTAGTCATTCCTAAACTATATGCTGCCTCCTTCAAATAGTAGGGCACAGCACTATATGCTTCACGGATTACGCTAGAAGCAAAAGGAACTATCATAATAGCTAGCAGAACCCCTGCTGTAAATAGGTTCGTAGGTATAGGTTTGGTAGAGAATAATGGAATAAATCCAAGATACTGGTGTAAAGGTATCATAACATACTGGTAGAGTATGGGTGCGAGGACGTATAACCCCCACAACCCATATATTACAGAGGGTAGACTAGCCATCAAGTCTGAAATATTATTTATGAATCCTCTAAATCTCATGGGGAGAATCTCAGTAGAGAATACTGCAAGAGATATAGCTAAAGGCGTAGAGATGCTGATTGCTATTGCTGAAGTAATGAGTGTACCTAGGAGCGCAGGGAGTATGCCGTAATCCTCCTTTACAGGATTCCATACACTCTTGAAGATGAAGGATAGACCATCCATCAGGAAAATCGGGTATGAATTAACTATTAGTGAGATAACAATTCCCGTAACGATGAGTAGTGAAATGGATGCGAAGACGATTAAAAAAATGGAGAAGATTTTTTCGGAGCTCATAATCTTTCAGCCGGTTCTCAGCAGCTTTAACCCATCCAGCCCTATAACGGCCACTTCAGGAGGTAGGGGCTCATACCCCTCCACTATGTTTTCAGGCTTCTGGCCCTCGGTCAGCACCCATTCAAAGAATTCCTTGAGTATGGCGTTCTTAACAGGATCCTCATACACCTGTCTCAGGATCACGAATGAGAAGGAGGTTAATGGGTAGCTCTCTCTCCCAGGTGGGTCAACGGTCTCGTCTGGGAATATGTGCGACCAATCCTCATCGGCTCTCGGGAGAACTTTTACCAAGGCTTTAGCCGCAGATGCAACCGCCTCTTTCGTTGGTAGGACATAATTTCCATCAGCATTCCTAAGTAGAGCTATCTTTAAGCCTGCTGAATAAGCGTATGCGGTCTCAATATATCCTATGGAGTACAGGTTCTGCTGTACGGCAGCTGCTACACCCTCATTCCCCTTTGCACCTACACCGTTACCCAGTTCATCAACAGGCCATGCGACGGTGAAATCCGAGCCCACTTTACTCCTCCAAGTTTCTGAGACCTTGGACAGGTATGCTGTGAAGACTCTAGTTGTTCCGCTGCCATCAGAGCGATGCACGGCGATCACCTTCTCGTGGGGAAGATTCAGTTCGGGGTTCAATACCTTGATCGCCGGGTCATCCCAGTAGACTATCTCGCCCATATAAATCCTCGCCACAACCTCTCCGGTCAGCCTCAGCTTCCCGGACTCCACATTCGGTATATTGTGCACAACGACTATCGTTCCAATTATTACTGGGAATTGTATTATTCCGCCCTTACCCTTAAACTCATTGTATATGTCTGACTTGAGGGGTGGATCGCTGCCCGCAAAGTCAAGTATTCCCTCTTTGAATTTCGCCTGACCAGCCCCGCTACCAATAGATTGATAATTTATCTGAGCTCTTCCACCCGTGATTTCGTAGAATCTCGAAGCCCAGGCTTGCATCTGTGGATTAAGGAATGATGCTCCTGCTCCATTAATCATACCAGATAGCGGTACAGTTGTTTTCGGTGTAGACGTGATGGTAGCCGTATACGTGGTTATCGGTTGCTGTGTAGGTGTCTGCCAGGATGACAGCATGAAGATTGATATTAGAAATGCTATTACAACAATTGTTATTACGAGCTTAGTACTTGTTTTCATTTCTCCTTCATCTAGGGGTTATTAAGTCTTCAATTTATGCATTGTGTAAGGAGAATATATTTTTGATTTTTTCTATATAGAAAAGACTAAATCTACGTAGATCTATGTATGGATGAGATGCAGGAATATATTAGGAAGGTCCAAGTAACCGGTAAAACGACCTTCTCAGTCTCCCTACCTAAAGATTGGGTGGAGAAAGCTGGATTGAGGCCTGGAAGCATTGTTAGATTAATACCTAGGAGTAATTCATCACTAATACTTATATGTGAAAGCCAGGCAGGGAGTAAGCGCGAGGCCAGAGTCTCTGTTAGAGAAGACAAGGAAGCTGAGACACTGCTTCGGGAATTAATCTCACTCTATTTAGCAGGATACGATATAATCAATATAAAATTTTCCATACCGTACTCTCAATTAAAGCTATATCTAAAAGAGAATATGAGGAAGAAGCTAATGGGTATGGAGGTTCTTAATGAAAGCATGATGGAGATGCTGTTACAGTGCTTCGCCCAGCATGTCGAGCTACCCCTCGTAGAAGCATTAGAAAGACAGGCAGAACTAGCTGCATCGATGCAGAGAGATGCTACAACGGCTCTCTTAACAAGAGATAGAGAATTAGCAGAAGAAGTAATTCAGAGAGATGATGAAGTAGATAAGTTATTCTATTTTATAAGTAGACAGCTTAATCTTGCTGCTGAGAATCCACAAATGCTCCATGAACTTGAGATAGACAATGTCATGGCGTGTCTAAGCTATTCATCAGTAACCAAGTCGATAGAACGAATAGCAGACCATGCCTCAAACATAGCAAGCACATCATTATCGTTAGAAGAAGATATTGATAAACAAATAGCATTAGAGATTCAGAAGCTTGATGAAAGAATCAAGAATGTCTTTCTAGAATCTAAAAATATATTATTAAGGAAAGATAGTAGATTAGCAAATCAATTAATTGCAGATGTAGAGAAAATTAGAAAAGTGTACGATGAAGTCGTCGGGAAAGTCATGTTATGGAAGACCAGCCCGAAGAATACCTCTATCTTGAAGATAGCTCTAGGAGATTATGTGAGAATAGCGGAATACAGTGCAGATATAGCTGAGCAGGCAATTCTCTTAAGTATATTAGAAAATAAAATATTAGAAAAATAAATAATAGTTATTAGATAACTAGCTTCCCTGCCGTTTATCTTATATTTCTCCACTAGTATACTCCATCACTTAAGAGAGGGCAGTATCTATGCCGCTCCTTTAAGTATCTTTAAATGTATTCTATAACAGAAGATTTTTATAAATCGAGTACAATAAAAAAGTGTTGGAATATTATGCCTAAGAGGATTATTATTAAGGGTGGAGAAATAACAGAAGAGAAGGAAGCCCCGGTCATAGAGCCAGTGAAAACAGAAGAGAAAACTGAAGACGTGAAGCCTATTGAAACAGCAATTGAAGAAACATCTATGGTGAAAACTCCATTGTTAGAAGAAGATAGAGAAATAAGTGAGACCGAGATTGATGTTGAAACAGCCTTTGAAGCATTAAAGAAAAAGATTGAAGAGATAAAAACTAGAGAGAAAGTAACTCAGCAGAAGTTTAGAGATCAACCTGATATGAGTGTAGCTATTCTTAAGAAGATTCTACAGAAATGGGATTTATTAAGAGAAGAAGTTAGAAAAAGTATTTCTGAAGTAATCGATAAATGTAGAAGGCTCAAAACAATGTATGAAGCTAAGTTCTCAAGATTAGAAGAAGAACTATACTTTAACCAGATAGAATTAGATACTCTTAGAGAGCTTGAAGAACAAGGAGAGCCGATATCAATCTCAAAGAAGGAAGAACTTGAGAAGATGGTTCCAGAACTTGTAAAAGAACTTGCTAAAACAGACGGGAAGCACAAAGAAATAGATGCTAAGATTGAGCAGCTTAAAAGAATGAATGACAACATATATGAAGTTACAGCGTATAAGGAGCTGGCTGTCAAGCTCTTTGAAGAAATGGCTGCCATAGTCCAAGAGAGGCGTGGAGAAGAAGCTCTACCAGCATTAAGAGCACAGATAGATAGTATAGCTCAACGTGAAGGTATCCCAAGAGAATATGCAACAATATATGTGTACAAAAAATTATTAAAAAAGTAAGAGAAAGAGACTAGTTCAACAACCTTCACGTTTCTGAAAAATCGAATATTTTATCAATAGCTCCCTTGATATCTCTATACAGCTGTCTATCTATCCTTCAAAAATAAAGAAATTGAGGAAAAATCTAAGTTAATATTATATAGACTCTAAAATATTTATTGACGGCATTGATGGAAGTCTGGATGAAGGATTGATCATCTTTGGTTTTGTCTACGAATGACAATAGTTAAAAGATATAAGATTCTCTACTTTTCTAGGTCTTTAGATTGCTGGTCTAAACTTATAACAGTAAGCGATGATCTTATCTTCTTCATCTTCCCTTATTCTTCTTAATGTTGCTTCAACTCTCATACCCAGCTTTAATTCTTCTGGGTAGCAGTCTGTTAATTGTCCAATGATTCTTGTTCCATCGTCAAGTTCTATGAAACCTATTATGTAGGGTGATTGAGCTTCAAACCCTTCTGGTGGGCTTCTGACAACAGTGTAAGCTAAAAGTTTTCCAGACTCAGGTAAGGTTACTCGACTAAACTCTCTTGATCTACATTTCCTACAGATTAAAGGTTGAAAGAAATGGGTTTCTCCACAATGATTACATCTCCAAGCATTTAATCTATATCTAAAATCTTTATGCCTCCAGTATCTCGGAACCTTGATATTATATTTCAAGCATTTTTCACTCTCCTAGAATTCTTAATCATAAATATTTTATGCTTTCTAATAAACTTCTGATCCTGTCAACTTTTACTTAAGGTTTTCTTTTCTATGTCTATGGCCTGTTTTCTGTTCTATTCTCAATGCATGTACTAGACTATATTCTTGATAAGATATCAAGCTTATACAGATTCAGCAACTACCTATTATATGAGAAGGCCTATACAGTCATGCTTTATATTGCAGGTCTAAGTCTTAGAAACATATCTGAGAGATACCATATAACTATGGATCCGTGGGAGAGTATTAGAAGATGGCTCCACAAGTTCTCTAGGATATTCTCTGTAGAGAAGATGTTTAGGAAGGCTGTAGCCTTGGATGAGACAGTGGTAAAGCTTCATGGTTTTAGAGCATATGTATGGTCTGCCGTAGACATTGAGTCAGGGGAGATACTAGCCATCTATGCATCATGGAGTAGGAACATTATAGTTGCTATGGAGTTCATTAAAATAGTCTTAAATAAATGCTATAACAAGCCACTGATGATAGTTGATAGAAGATCATGGTATAGAGGGGCTCAGGAGAGGCTTGCGCTGAAGACATTATCAAAGGTTTGATGTAAGGAATGTTGTTAAGAGTTTTTTCGAGTGATTGAAATAAAGGACAGGGAGACTCTATAACAATATAAATAGTTGGAGGATCCAGTCGATAGAAGACTATGCATCAACAATAGCAATAATAAGAAGCCCACACATAATAATAAAAACTCAGGGAGGAGTACTACCTAGTCGACAGGATCTACCAGATATACGATAGATATATAGACATCTTTGAAGATGAAGTTTTTCTTCAAAAGTCATCAAGCTTCTTGATCTCGCTATCGATATATTGGCTATTATTGAGAGGTACAAATATAAGCTTCCAAACGTTGCTCCACGGGCGTTCACTACGAATTCTATGAGGAACTTGACAACTTCAAGAGACAGTATAGCAGATACGCTAGTAAGACTGTGGAGCTCGTCTATAGTAAGCTTAGGGAGATAGTTGAAGAAGCCGTTGGAGAGGTTGGAAATAGACCCTACAAAGCTAAGGGTGAAGATGGAAGAAGAATGAAGAAGTATAATAGCAAGACTCAAAGATATTTAACAATGCTTACAAATACTATTCTATGGAAGGATGGTGAACAACATGATAAAGTATTTAATGTCTCTGAGGAGGTGAAAGAATGAAATATAAGCCGTTAGAGCTTCGAATTAAACTTTATGATGAAGTTCATAGATTAAGATGCCAAGGACTATCATATACTAGAATAAGAGATTGTATTGAGAGACAATATGGTATCAAGCTCTCAAGAGGGCAAATAAGCCTATGGCTTAGGAAAGTCTTTACCCCCAAAAGAAGAATTAAGATTCTGCTTGAAGATGTTAAACCATCCAAAGAGCTAGCATGCATTATCGGTGTTATTGCTGGAGATGGGCATGTACGGATTGACGAAAAATATAGACAATATGTTCTACGTCTTAAATGCAGGGATTTCGAGTTTGCTATAAAATTCAAAACATGTCTTGAGATGGTAGCAAAATGTAAAGCACGAATTATCTTACGAGATGGCTTCTATGATGTAAGAGGATGTTCATGGGCGTTATGCAATTTGTTGAAGAAACCACTAAATTTAGAGAAACTACAATACTACGTTGAATATTGTGAAGAGACTATTGCTGCATTTCTTAAGGGCTTCTTTGATAGTGAGGGAACTGTAGATAAAAAGGGGTTCATATATGTCAGTAATAGTGACTTAGAGTTATTGAATTATGTCAAAGAACTTTTACTAAAGTTAAATATTAAGGCAGCCGGCCCTCTCCTACTCTTAAAAAATGGAACGTTATTTAATATCAACGGGAATACATATTATAGAAAGAGAAACGTCTATTGCTTATATATTCGAAGAGGATCACAGAAAAGATTTACCAAACTAATTGGGTTTACAATAAGACGAAAGATGAGCAGGCTAATGATGCAACCGGCCCTATGACCTATTTCTACATATTATAAAAACTAATCGAGATTCGAGTATCTCGATTAGCTTTCGGAACCTTTATTCTAAACATTATCTATACCTCCTTCAGAATAGTTGTAAATGCTGTAGAAGCTACTCCTCCAAGTGATTGGGCTAATCCAGTTTTTGCTGAGTCTACTTGGTTCTTTCCAGCTCTATGAGTTAACTGTAAGTGTAATTCAGCTATCTGGTATATGGGTGTAGCTCCAGCTGGATGACCCCGTGCTTTTAACCCTCCAAAGGTATTGCATGGTAAAGCTCCAGATAAGCCTAGCTCTCCCCTCTCTAGAAGCTGCCATGCTTTACCTCTCTCAGCGAAGCCTGATGATTCAAGAGATACTATCGCCATAATAGATGTAGCATCATACAATTCGAGAATCTTTATATCCCCTCTCTCAAGCCTAGCTCTACTCAAAGCTTTAGAAGTAGCAAGTTGAATAGCTGGAAACCATAGAGGGTCTTCCCGCTGGAAAGGTGTAAGATAATCCGTAGATGCTTCTATTATCAGCTCGGTCTTAGGTGTGTCTAGCTTCTTAGCTGTTTCCTCGTTTACTAGTACTAGAGCTGCTGCGCCATCTGCAATAGCTGTCGTCTCGAATCTTCTTAGAGGTTCAGAGATATAAGGTGAGTTTAAGACGGTTTCAAGTTTTATCTTAAATGGATATTGAGCATGTGGAATATTTACTGCATGTTCATGGCATAAGACTGGGAAAAGAGCTATCTTTTCTTGACCAACATTATATCTATCTATGTATAGACTGTATATCAATGCATTTATAGAATAGAAGGTTGCACCGATGAATCCTACATATTCTTGTCTTTCACCAGACATCATAGCAGCTGTAACTTCTTCAGCCATACCATCTGACATCTTATCTACGCCTACTACGAGAACAGCGTTGGCTCTACCAGATTCAATCTCCCTAGCACCTGCATAGACTGCTGCTGCGCCAGATGCAGAGGCTGCCTCAACACCTATAGCGGGGATACCTGATAAACCAAGTTCTTCAGCAAGTAATGCTCCTAGATGGCTTTGTTCTTGAAGTATCGGCGACAGCATACTCCCAACATATATCGAGTCGACTCTACTTATTCCTGCATCATCAAGAGCTTTCAGGGATGCTTCAGTCATTAGGTATTCAAGAGACATCCACCAATGTTCATCAATCTTGGTTAACCCTACACCTGCAACATACACTTTACTCATATCTTAACCACTTTACATCAATATCTTCTTTCTATGCTTTGCATAGATAGCATAATCAATATAGGTTTTTCTCTCAATGAATTTATCTAGAGTCGGGGCTAGACCTCTCTTCAGCTCTATGCCTTCTAGAACTCTAATAATGTATGAGTCGCTTCCCGCTCCTGATCCGAAGCTTGCTAGAAGTATTCTTTGACCTGGTTTAGCTTGGTCTAAAACCTTTACAAGACCGAGAAGACTGGAAGCTGCATATGTGTTTCCAATGTATCCAGTAATCAATCCAGGCTTAGTCTTCTCTAAGTCTATTCCTAAAAGCTTAGCAGCTACTAATGGAAATCTTACGTTTGGTTGATGGAAAACAGCATAATCTATATCATTTAATGTGTATCCGTCATTTTCTAAAAGATTCTTAACAGAGTTTACTATATGGTGGAAGTAGGCTGGATCACCAGTGAATCTTGCTGTATGGTGAGGGTAGCGTTCATATTCTCTCCTCCAGAAGTCAGGTGTATCTGTTACATAAGATGTCCAAGCCTCTATCTCTGCAACTCCTTCATTCTTATCTCTACCGATTATGAATGCTGCTGCACCACATGCAGCTGTAAATTCTAAAGCATCTCCAGGCCTACCTTGAGCAGTATCAGCACCGATAGCTAAACCATACTCTATCCTACCAGCATCAACAAGGCTCGTGATGAACTGGAGAGCCTCTGTTCCAGCTTTACATGCAAACTCAAAATCTGCAGCTGTAACTCTAGGTACAGCGCCTATTGCTTCAGCAACAATTGTTCCAGAAGGTTTTACAGCGTAAGGTTTAGATTCTGTACCAACGTGTACTGCACCTATCTTGCTTGGAAGAATACCTGCTCTCTTAATAGCTATCCTCGCAGCCTCTACAGCCATTGTAACTGTATCTTCATCTAATCCTGCTACTGCTTTCTCTTCTACAGGTAGCTCCGACTTATCTCTACCCCATATACGAGCTATCTCCTCACTTCTAATCCTATATCTTGGAACATACCCCCCATAACCAACTATTACAGCAGAGTTTATTCTAACCATAAGACTCTAAACATAGACAAACCATTCATGCTATAAATTTATTGGAGCCTAATTCGACAATAATCGTTCAAAATAAGACTAAGAATTAAAAACTCCAGTTAACGCACATATAAAAGATTGTCTTGTAGGGTATAAGGATTATTTTCAGGGTAGACTTAAGAAATATTTCCTAGCACGTATTATACTATGGAGGTTTGAGAAAATGGATCTAGATGAGAAAGATAAATTGATATTAAGAGAACTGTGGATAGATTCAAGCCAGAGTGTAAGAGAAATTGCTGAGAAGCTAGGTATGCCTAGAACTACGGTACAAGAAAGGATTAATAAGATGAAACGTGAAGGGATCATAAAACGATTCACTATAGAGATAGATTACTCTAAACTTGGAAAAACTACGACCGCTTTCATCTTAGTCTCATTTATGCCTGGTCCACAAGTCTCCCAGAAAGAATTAGCTAAAAGAATCTCAGAACTACCAGATGTTGAAGAAGTACATTTAATCACCGGTGAATGGGACATAATAGCTAAGGTTAGAGGCTCATCTATAAAGGATATAGGAGATCTAGTAGTAGAGAGGATTAGAACGATGGATGGAGTTGCAAGAACAGTAACATGCGCAGCACTCTACACAGCCAAAGAATAAATATGCCAAATCTTCTCGTGAATCTAAATATTGAATTGACTATTTCAGAAATTTAACTTTTTTATAAGACCATCTACTATATGCTCTATCTCTCTTCTAAATTCATGTACATTTTCTAGTTTACTTTTAATCGTCTTGAATTCTTCAAGGCGTGGATGATAAGATATGGCACCTAAGATTTCTCCTTGAAGTCTCTGTTCTATCTGCTTAGGATTATATTCTCTAAACAAGTTGATCATATTCACTACAATTCCCAGGAAGTTTATCTTCTCAATCTTGATGTATTTTACAAGTCTCTCAACAACGTCAAGGCTTAACTCTGAATCCGTAGTTACGACAACTATGCTTACTCTATCTCTAAAGACCCTCTGGGTGAAAGTTAACTCATCCCCCATTCCAGGTGGGAGGTCAATTATCATGGAATTAAGCTTACCAAGATTAAGGATTGAGAAGAAATCAATCAAGAGGTCTATCTTTTCTCTACCACCAAGTGGGAAAGGATTATCTCCTAGAAAGTATCCTATAGACATAACTCTTACACCATCAGATACAGGCAGCTCTACCCCTTCTCTCCCGCCTCTAACCTGTATATTTACTGGGAAAAGGTTTTGACCAGCTGGACCATGAAAATCCAAGTCCAAGTATGCTACATCATATCCTCTCTCCGAAAGAATATATGACGTAGCTGATGAGATCATACTCTTACCGACTCCTCCTTTCCCACTACCAAACAATACAATACTCTCCACGTTCTTCAATTTCTTCCCTAGTAAACTAATCCTAGGATCGAACATTTTACCTCACCAAAATATTATAAGGTAAGGTCTGAAAAATATATTATTAAGATCTACTCATCAAAAAATTTAACAACTAGATAAACTATCCTTCTGAAATCACGTAACTACATGGTTTATGTATTCTTGAAGATATGACCGCTTAAAATACGACTATGGTTTGAAGGGATATATCATTGACTTAAGTAGACTTTAGAGATTTCTAATTCTTTTCCAGACTCTATTTCTATATCTATTCTTCCACATCTCGGGCACTTCTGTAAACCTGTAACTAGGCTTGGTATAAAGTGGATTGGAGGCTCAAGCTCTCCTTCTTCAACTATGTATTTACTAGCATCTAGCATTTCACTTAGGATCTCTAATGCTTTATCCATCATCCATTTCTCTCCGCAGCTTAAGCATTTAAAGACAGCTTTTGAAACAATCAAACTGAACCTTGAATCTTCTAAGCTTGTCCCCTTAGAGAGTATGCTCAGCGCTTCTCTTAATACTTCTATGTTTAAGTCTCTAAGTTCACCTATTTTTATCTCAACTTCTAAGACTTTTTGATCTTTAAATGATTCAAGTAATGCTGTAACTATGCCTTCAGCAATACTCCACTCATGCATAGATTACTCCACAAAACAACTAAATAAACTAGAATATATTGATTATATGCTTTTACTTCTCCAGACAGCGTTCTTGAGTTAGGTTAATGTAATACGATTCATGAATGAGAAGTGTTGAAGGCAGTTAACATACAGGCATCAGGTATAGTCCAAGGAGTTGGATTCAGACCTTTCATCTATCGGATAGCTATGAAGTCAGGAGTAAAAGGATACGTTAAAAACATTGGAGGTAGTGCAGTAGAAATACACATTGAAGGAAGAGAGGAAGATATTGAGAGGTTCTTAAGAATGTTTAATGATGAAAAACCCAGTGTAGCATACTTAGAGCACGTTCAGATTACAGAGGCTAGAATCGAAGGATACGATGTATTCAAGATTCTTGAGAGCGACCCATACAGTTATAGAAGCTCTATGATTCCACCTGACTTCTCTATATGTGAAGATTGTTTAAGAGAAGTCTTAGACCCATCGAGTAGATTTTATCTGCATCCATTTCATTCTTGTGCATATTGTGGCCCAAGATACTCAATAATAGAGAAGATACCATATGATAGAGAAAATACTAGTATGAATGATTTCCCACTATGTTCAAAGTGTCTAAGAGAATATCGTGATCCAGAGAATATGAGGAGGTTCCATGCTCAAGGAATAAGCTGCCCAGCATGTGGTCCAAAAATAACGCTCTATACAAGAGATTATGAACACATTCATAGTGGATATGATGCAATAGAATATGCTGGGAGATTGATCGATGAAGGATACATCGTCGCTGTTAAAGGGGTAGGTGGTTTCCATATTGCTGCTTCAGCTACATTAGACTACGCCTTAGAACGTTTAAGAAAGAGGAAGAAGAGACCTTCAAAGCCTTTCGCAGTTATGGTTCTAGATATTGAAACTGCATCACATCTAGTCAAACTAGATAATGAAGCAATAGGAATACTAAAATCTAGAGAGAGACCAATAGTACTATTAGATATTCTAGAAGAAGCTGAAATATCTAGCTTAGTTGCTCCAGGTTTAAAGCATCTTGGAATTTTTCTCCCATATACTTCCCTCCATTACCTTTTACTGAAAAATACACATGATAAGTTTGCTGTAATGACTAGTGGAAACCCTCAGGGAGAGCCTATGTGTATTGATGAAGAATGTGCAAGAAGTAAATTATCGGATTTCGTTGATTACTTTCTAGTTCATAATAGAAGGATAATTAATAGAGTTGATGATAGTGTCGTAAGATTTACTCGTGGAAGAATATCTATCCTTAGGAGGGGGAGAGGATACGCACCTATGTGGACAACACTACCTATGAAATTGAAGAAACCTATCGTGGCTTTCGGAGCAATGCTTCAAAGTGCCGGAGCTGTCGGCTTCGAGGATAAAGTTGTTCTAACCCAGTATATTGGAGATGTTGATGAATACTATTGTTTTAGAGATTTAGAACGTTACTTAAGATTCCTAATAGAAAACTATAGAATAGATATTTCTTCATCTATAATCACTGCAGACATGCATCCAAGATATCCATCAACATTACTTGCTGAGGAGTGGGCTAGAAGATACAATATAGGAATCTACAAAGTACAGCATCATTGGGCTCACATAGCTTCAGTAATGGCGGAATACAATTTAGAAGAAGAAGTACTTGGGATAGCTATAGACGGTGTAGGATACGGACTGGATAAAACAATATGGGGGGGAGAAGTACTAAGAGTAAGCTATAATGATTTTGAGAGAATCGGTCACCTAGAACTGCAGCCTATGCCTGGTGGAGATTTAGCAGTAAAGTATCCTGCAAGGATGCTGGCTGGAATACTAAGTAAGAAGTTTGACCAAGATGAGTTAATCGCTATCCTGAAGAAACTCAACATAGTTCAGAAAGGATTCATACAAGGTGAAAAAGAACTTAGATTGGTTTTAAGACAGGTCCAAGACTCTCCAAAGACTTCAAGTACCGGTAGGATTCTTGATGCAGCCTCAGCTCTTCTAGGAGTATGTTTCGAGAAAACCTATGAAGGTGAGCCTGCGATAAAGCTCGAAGCAATCTCTAAGAAAAATAATGAAATGTTCGATGTCAAGATAAATTATTCAAAGAAAGCTGTTCTGGATACTACTTCGATAATCTTAAACGCTTTAGACTTGCTGATTGACGGAGTAGATGTAGGAGAGATAGCCTACATGATTCAGAAGACAATAGGATACGGCTTAGGCTTGATAGCTTCTAGAGTGGCAAAAAGAAGACATAGATATTTATTGATTTCCGGGGGTGCAGCGGTAAACGATTATATTATAGAAGGAGTAGAAGAAGCAATTAAAGATACTAAACTACAGTTGCTACTACCTAGGAAGTATCCAGCAAACGATGGTGGGATAGCGCTAGGTCAAGTAACAATTGTAGCTCATCTATATTCTTAGCGAAAGACTGTTCTTCTCTATCGGTTAATTTAGAATGCTTCTTGGCTGTAAAGTTTCTTGAGGGCTTCGTCTCCAACCATGCTTTCAGAGAATTTACTTGGTTTCCTGATACCTCTATCTATTGCTGCTTGAGCTATCTCCGACCCTAATTCAGCTATTCTCACTAAACCGAAGACTATAACTCCTATTAGAGGACCACACGGCATACATTGAATATACTCTATTAATTTATGCATTATCCGTGAGTCCCTGTCTTCATATGTTTCTTTATATTGTGTAACCACTTTGTTTGCTTCTTCTATATCTCCTGTGAACAATGAGTTAATAGCATTAAAGCATATTGTATGTGAAAGGGTGCTCATTTCTGCTAGATAATTTAATGCCTCCTCCTGTATGTAGTTCTTATTCGGCTCCAAGTACTCAATATACCTAGACATATTCTCTACCCAATCACCTATCCTTTCTAGATTCTGTGAGACAAGCCTATATAGTATAAGATCCCGTGAGTCTTCTATCCCTATTGTTGAGTATAATTCCTTATTAGTCTGAGCAAGAGTTAATAGACGAGTAATGAGTAGATGCATTTTATCTGCTTCCGGCTCCCTCAATGTTATTTGTCTAGCTAAGCTCGAATTTAACTCCTTTAAAGCGTCAGATAATTCTTTATGCATTGTATAGACAATGATGTATAGTCTTCTAAGGAGTACTTGTATAGGAAAGGATGCAGGCTCAACCATGCATTGGAGTATTACTTGTAGAGGAGATTCTTCAATTATTGCAACGCCTATGAGTTTTCCAACAGCCTTCTTTATTACTTCTAGATGGCTTGCCTTGAAAGATGTTGAAGAAACAACTCTTATTGTATCGTGTCCAAGAATATAGTGTCCGATGATTAATCTCTCGAGAAGCGAGGGCTCATTACATTGGTCAGCATATATTATGACTTCGCTTTTCTTTCTTTCTCTCTCAACAAGTGTACTTGGTTTAAGTTTTAATGAACCGTCCTCTTCAAAGGTAAAAACTATTGCATCGCCTTTCTTTAAATCCATTTCCTTGACCCATTGGTTCGGTAAAGTTATTGAGAGAGTGTTATGCCCGACCTTTTGTAATCTCCTAACTATCACACTAAAAGTATATACCTTTCACTATTTAAGATTTACATATGTATACTAGAATATACCATGTTGGGAAAACGAGAATATACTAAATGAACTATACTGGGACACATCAGTATATACTAAATTTATAAAAAATACAGAATATATATACCTAGGATGATGGCAGTATAAGATGGTGGAGTAGAGTGTATAGTACAAAGTTGGACATGAGAGAGCTTTTTCAAAAGATTGAGGATAAATGGAAAAATTTGGCTGATTTTATCGTGGATTTAAAGAAGAGGAATATAGATGTTTCACCCAAAATAATTACAGCCTTAACATGCTGTAGATCTCTTATAAACCATTGCAAATATCATTTAAACAATAAGAATGACTCAGCCGAGTTTCAGAAGATTATATCTCAGTTATCTAGAGATATTTTAGATATAGAGAGTAGCTTGATAATAATTGCAGCTGATAGGCTTGGCGAAAGATACGCATTAGAGTGGAGTGTAAAGCTAGGTGAGAAGGCTCCAGATATACAAGATAAAGTAGGGTGAGCACGCCTGGCCGCTCAGAATAACTTTCTAATCGAAGATAGTTATGCGATCCATACAGCTATCGAAAAATGTATACAATGTGGTACATGCTCAGCTTCATGCCCACTAAACAATTACATGGACTATACTCCCCGACAGGTAATATTAATGGTTAGAGAAGGTTTTATTCATGAGGCATTAAAGACTAAAACTATATGGTTATGCTCAACATGCTATTTATGTGCAGTACGTTGCCCAGCTAAGATAAATATCGGGGAGTTCATGACAGCATTAAAGAGGTCTGCATTAAAAAATGGTTACTCCAACAATCAACTATATCTAAAGCTAATGAAAACGTATGCTGAATACATAAACAAGTATGGTAGGATATCAGAGCCTAGGCTTATGATAAATTTTTCTCTGAAGACCAGCCCATTTAAACTACTAAGGATGATACCATTTTCAATGAAGCTACTAAGAGAGGGGACATTATCGTTTTCACTTGAAAAGATTCAGAATATAGAAGAGATCAGAATCTAGGAGCCTAAAAGTAATGGATACAAGAGGGAGATCTTTAAGTTACTACCCAGGCTGCTCATGCTCTAAAAACGGTATAGGAAGACATTATGGTTCTTCTTCATTAGCTGTACTGAGAGCTTTAGGTATAAGAGTTTCAGAGATAGAAGACTGGAATTGCTGTGGGTCTAATCTGTATAGGGTTGTAGATGAGAAAGGATCGTATCTCCTAGGAGCAAGGAATCTTGCTAAAGCATTAGAAATGAATCTACCTGAAATACTCATCCTATGCCCTGCATGTTTTCTATCAATGAATAAAACGTTAACCGAGACTTTAGCAAATACTAAGATCAGAAATGAAATAATAAAGAAATACAGTATACTTGGAAGCCCAGCGTCTTCAAGACTACGTATACGCCATATAATAGATTTCCTAGTAAATGATGTTGGAGAAGAAGCTATAAAGAATAGAGTTAAGAGAAGACTAGAAGGATTAAAGATCGCAGCATATTATGGGTGCCAGATAACTAGACCATATAGCTATTTTGATGACCCAGAGTTCCCTACATCTCTTGAAAAGATTATTTCATGGATTGGAGGCCATCCAGTTGAGTCACCACTAAAGACTAAATGCTGTGGAGGTATGCTGATGTTAACAAACGAAGAAGAAGTACTTACTGTAATTGAAAAGATCTTCAACTCATATGTTAGAGCAGGTGCTGAATGTATTGTTACAGCATGCCCTCTATGTCACCTAAACTTAGAGATCGCCAGAGCTAGACTAGGTAGAAGAATAAGTGTAGATAAGCATCTAACGATAATATACTTTACACAATTGGTCGGTTTATCGTTTGGTATTGGAATTGATGAATTAGGTATAAGTAAAAATGCTGCAGAACATTTGAGTAAGAAGATCATTTTATCAGCTACCATATGAGGTGGTGAAGATGGATAGGAAGATTGGGGTATACATATGCCACTGTGGACTAAATATTGCTTCAACAGTTAATGTCCAGAAGCTTACTGAGTTTGCTCAAGGTTTAGAGGGAGTAGTTATTGCTAGAGATTATCCATATATGTGTTCTGATCCAGGTCAAGCACTTATTAAGAAAGATGTCAAAGAGTATGGTTTAACAAATGTAGTTGTTGCATCTTGTTCTCCAACAATGCACGGACCTACATTCCAGAAAGTTTGTGAAGAAGCAGGGTTAAACCCATACATGTTCCAGATGGTCAATATAAGGGAGCATGTTTCATGGGTAACAGATGATGTTGAGAAGGCAACTGAGAAAGCCAAGCTACTTATTGCCGCAGCTGTAAATAGAGTAAAATTCCACGAACCATTAGAGAAGATCCATGTCCCATTAATCCAGTCTGTGCTGATCGTTGGAGGTGGAATAACAGGTATAGAGACTGCTTTGAAGCTGGCGAACTCAGGTAAGAGAGTATATTTAGTTGAGCGGGAGCCGTCGATTGGAGGTAGAATGGCTCAGCTTGAGAAGACTTTCCCAACTCTCGATTGCGCATCCTGCATCTTAACACCGAAGATGGTTGATGTAGCATCTAATCCGAACATTACTATACTAGCTTATAGCGAGATTAAAGAAGTATCAGGCTACATTGGAAATTATAAAGTCAAGGTAGTTAAGAAGCCACGATACGTTGATGAAAACAAGTGTATTGGATGCGGTTTATGTGTTACAAAGTGTCCATCAAAAGTTTTAGATGAATTTAATATGGGTTTAAGCTTTAGAAAAGCAATCTACATACCTTTCCCACAGGCTGTGCCTAGGAAATACACTATAGATAGGGAACACTGCCTCTACTTTACTAAGAATATATGCCGTGTATGTGAGAGGTTCTGCCCAACCAAAGCAATAAACTTTGAACAGAAACCTGAAGAAATAACCTTGGAGGTTGGAGCAGTTATACTTGCAACAGGATATGATGTCTTCGATGCATCTGTTATAAAACGTTACGGGTATGGCAGATACAAGAATGTGTATACTGGGCTTGAGGTTGAAAGGATTACAAGTGCTTCTGGTCCTACAAATGGGCGGATAATCCTAAGAGATGGTAGAACTCCTTCAACAGTAGTAATTATTCATTGTGTAGGATCTAGGGATGAGAATTACCACGTCTATTGCTCGAGAGTATGCTGTATGTATGCTATGAAGCTAGCTCACTTAATTAAGGAGAGAGTTCCAAACTCTACCATCTACGAGCTTTACATAGACATAAGAGCACATGGTAAAGGATACGAAGAATTCTATAGAAGAGTGCAGGAAGAAGGAGTAATATTTATTAGAGGTAAAGCAGCTGAAATCACTGAATCTGAGAATGGAAAGCTAACCGTAACTTTCGAAGACACTTTGCTAGGAAAAGTACAGCAGATAGAAGCAGATATGGTTGTACTAGCAACTGCTCTAGAACCTAGGAAAGATGCAAAAGAATTAGCAAGAATATTCAATATCCCCGTTGATAAGGATGGATTCTTCCTTGAGAGACACCCCAAACTCGCACCAGTCTCTACAGTAAACAGAGGGGTATTCGTTGCAGGAGCATGCCAAGGACCTAAAGATATACCTGACTCGGTAGCTCAAGGAGCAGCTGCTGCAGCTGAAGCATTAGCTCTGCTTAGCCGAGGGGTTGTAGAAGCTGAGGTAATGATAGCTGAAGTTAACAAGAATCTATGCTCTGGGTGCAGGGTATGCATATCTGTATGTCCATATAATGCAACTGTATTTGATAAGGAATCTAAGACTGCTAGTGTTCAAGAAGCATTGTGCCAAGGATGCGGGACGTGCGTTGCATCATGCCCCTCAGGAGCTAGAACACTCAGACAGAGAGGATTCACAGATAAACAGATACTAGCTGAGATAGAAGCTGTACTTCCGAAACGCTTTGTAACTGTAGAAGCAGTCATCACTGAAACTTAACTAAACCCTCGATCCTGTAATCCACCATACTCCTTATATTCCATAATTAATGTGATTGTAAAGTTTAAAAAATCCTTATTGAATATTCGAAAGTTAGATGTAGGATATGACTGAAGTCTATGGACTGCTTGTAGGAGCATATTCCCGAAGCGAGTATCTAATTAAGTCTTTTAGAGAATATTTTAAGGGTAAGCTTGAGAGGGATGAGTTAAAGAAGAGGATCCTAATAGAAGCTAGAAAGATAATTGAGCTTCAGAATGAAGCTGGCTTAAAATATATTATTGATGGGATGCTAGAATGGCACGACCTCCTTAGACCTATAGCTGAGAATCTTCTAGGAGTGGAAGTAGATGGATTAGCAAGATGGTTTGATAATAATGCGTTCTATAAGAAGCCTATAATAACTGGAGAGATTCACAGGAAGAATAGTATACTTTCAGGATACATCTACCCAGACCTAGTAACTATGGGAAGATGGAAGTTAATACTGCCTGATCCATATACATTCATATCACTCTCAGAAAATAAGAGCAAGCTTAAGCTAGATGATTTACTCTTCCAATATTCTGAAGCTCTCAACCATGAATTATTGGAGCTCCAGAGAAAGTATAGGATAGGTCAGGTCCAGCTTAGTGCACCATCTCTTGTATGGAGTAAGCTGGAAGAGGACATTCTAGAGATAGTAGGAGATGCTATAGCAGAAATGTTTAAAGGAGTTACTGCTGAAAAGATGGTATACCTATATTTTGGAGATGGGTTAAATGCTTTACCGGCAGTGTTAGATTATGATTTAGATGTAGTGGGATTCGACTTAACATATACAAACCTAAACATATTAGCCGATTATGATATAGATAAAATAGCTTTAGGGGTAGTGGATGGGAGAAACAGCCTTCTAGAAGATGTAGAAACAATCGTTAAGAAGATCGATAAATACGTAGATAAGAGAGAACCTGAGATACTATACATTACCCCAAGCTGTGAACTAGAATTTCTACCCGTAGACGTAGCTGATGAGAAGGTAAAGTTAATTTCCAGGATAGTTAAAGGTTTGGTATATGGAATAGGGTTGGAATACTGATCTATTGACTTTACTTAGGTTTTTACCGGGCATCTTTATTGCGTTTACTGGGCATACTCTAGCACTAGGCCGCACCCAATACACTTCTCTACTGTCCATACTGGTCTACTCTGAAACTTTCAGCGGTTCTATTCTCTCAATTGGATATTTCTGAGTTGAGGACCTTCCTTAAGATATTCTTTAAAGCTTCTAATGCAAACTGCATTTTATAATCCCATATAATCTTAACTATCAAAAACTGTATTATAGCTAGAGGGATTAAGTATTTCTACATATATGCAAGTATCTGGTCTATTCTAAATTTAGCAAATATTATCTTGAGGGATACCATTAAGAAGAATCTGTAAACATCTTCATGAGGGGGACTATCACCGGTGGCAGTATCCAGAATCGTTCAGGCCCACCTAGGTAAAGCGCAGAGATTAGAGACGAGGCCAGAAGCAATTCTAGGTTTTTACCTAATCTTATTAGTGCGGGTCTAGTACCGCTGAACTCGGTGCTCCATCCTGCTTCTATTTCGGTTTCAGCTTCTGGTGCGTCAAAAGGTGTTAGCTCATGCTCTGCTAACATACATATAATAGGTATCCCGAAGCCTATGGGTTGAGCCCAGATAGTCCAGAGGAAGTTCTGCTGCCACTCAACTATCCTAGTTAATGAGAAGCTTCCAGCAGGAATCGCAGGGTAAAGAAGTGAGAAGACTAAAGGTATCATGTATCCAAGTAGCTGAGTAGCAGCTCTCAATCCTCTGACTATGCTGAAGATGCTGCCTGAAGAGAATCCACCTAGGGAAACCAGCAAGGTAATTACCGTAGATATGAATATGAGGTCCCCCTCAAAGTATACCAATGCTTCTTCCCCCTGTAATTGGCATTAGGCTGAAGGCTGCTAGAGGTAAGGAGAAATAGATTACTTGGATTATCGGGAAGAAAAGTTTATTGGTTGTCGTCGGTGTAATATATTCCTTTCTTAGGAGCTTGATGAAGTGCTTAATAAATAATAAATTATAACGATACTTTGTTAAAAAGGTAGGTGGTGAAAGTTGAGGCTCTTCCCTACTCAGGAGGTTGGAAGCCTTTCACGTGCTCCATTCCTGAAGAAGATTACAAATAAAACCATAAAGGAGACAGAAAGATGGGGGAAGCTGCTTCAAGTTGAAGACCTTGATAAGCTACTCTTTATATTGAGTAAGGATAAGATATCTCAAGAAGAAGTTGCAGTCTTACATGATTATGCTTCACTATTTGCTATAAGATTCTTTGAGTCAGCAGGCTTAGATGTTGTATGGGATGGTGAACAGAAACGTATTGAAATGTATGAACACCCCTTAATACACATAGAAGGTATTAAATTCCTAGGAATAGTTAAAGTTTGGGATGCAGAATTCTATAGAAAAGCAGCATTCATAGATTCTCCAAAATTAATTAAACCATACCATCTAGAAGAGTTCTTATTTGTAAAATCTAAAGCTAGGAGAGAAGTAAAGATTCCATTGACGGGTGCATATACTCTTGCTGACTGGTCTTTCGATGAATATTATATAAGAAGATACATAGATTTAGATAATCCATTACAAGCTAGATTGAAAGCAAAAGAAGAAATGGTTCTAGACATAGCTAAGAAGATTATTAGACCGAATATAGTAAGCTTGGTTGAAGCTGGAGCTAAGAGGATACAGATAGATGAACCTGCAGTAACTAGTAAGCCTTGGGAAGTACCCTTAATGGTTGAAGCATTAAATGAGTCTATCAAGGGAGTAGATGTTAAAGTAACTCTTCACGTCTGCTATAGTGATTATACCAAGCTCTTCCCATATATAGCTGATGCAAAAATACATCAAGTATCAATAGAGTGTGCAAATAGAGATAGTAGAGAGCTTGGATTAACAGATGAAGTAAGAGCAGGATACAGTATCTTGGAATACTTTAGAGAGTATGCTGAGTGGCTTGAGGTAGCTCCAGGAGTAATAGATGTACACACAGACTACATCGAACCCCCTGAACTAGTTAGAGATAGATTAGCTTATGCAGCTAAGAAGCATGGGGATGTATCAAAAATTATTGCATGTAATGATTGTGGACTCAGGACTAGAAGCTGGAATGTAGCATATGAGAAAGAAAAGAATCTTGTTAAAGGAGCAAGGATGGCTGAACAACTCTACAGCTAATTTCTCATGAACTCATTCAATTGAATTAAATAGTTTTAAAACGAAAACAAGGTTTTTCATTAGATGTTTTTAGATAGTCTAAGATCTGGCTTCTCTTCTTGATACCCCCACAGCTGTGCCAACCCGTCCAGTAGTCCTAGTTCTCTGTCCTCTAACTTTTAATCCTAGAGAATGTCTTATTCCACGCCAAGATTTTATCATCATCTCTCTTCTAATGTCTTCTCTAATAGTAAATACTAAGTCTGAACCATATACTTGAAGGTCTCTTCCAGAGGCTGGGTCTCTCCTTCTATTTAGCATCCATGATGGAATACCGTATCTAGTGGGGTCTCTTGCAACTTCTTCAAGCTTCTGTAGCTCATGGTCTGTTAAGAATCCAAGTCTCTTCTCAGCGTCTACTTTTGCTGCTCTAGCTATAGCGTATCCTAGCATAACCCCTATCCCTCTAACTCTAGCTAAGGCATACGGAATTTTTAGAGAACCATCCAGGTCTGTTCCAAGAAACCTTACGATATGCCTATACTCTCTCGATGACATTCAATAGAGCATCGTAGAGGCCAACTAATAAACATTCAGTAGAATATGTGATTAAAATCTTCTAGAGTAGTCTTTAGAATATGCTTGGAAGATTCTGTTAAAGACAATGCCTGATTTTCCTTCACTAGATGATTTTCAGATAATTGCTTAAATACTAGTTTTCCATGTATCTGTGTGAGAACATGCCCATACAAGGAATTGAGTGGATAATTGTAGCGGTTATAGTTTTAGTTCTATTTTTATGGGGTCCTGAGAAACTTCCAAAGCTGGCTAGGTCGATAGGTCAAGCAAAGAAGGAATTTGAGAAAGCATCTAGAGGGGTGGAAGAAGAAGTGAGGCGTTTTGAGTCAGAGTTAAAATCTCCCGCTCCTTCAGAAGCCTATAGATCTGCCACAGCTACTCCGCCACCTCCATCTTCAGATGATAAATTATTAGAGATAGCTAGATCTCTCGGTATCCAGACGGAAGGCAAGACAAGAGACCAGATAGCTCAAGAGATAGTCGAGAAAACTAAGAAGAATCAGACTGCATCTTAGAAGTGACTTAAAATGGCGATACAAGGGATAGAATGGGTCATAATAGGCGTTGTTATACTGATTATCCTTCTAAAACCAAATATAATAGTAAATTTCGCACGTGGATTAGGAAGAATGGTTAAAGAATTCAGAGCTGCATCCCAGCAGGATGAGAGGGAGAGGATTGAGAAGATCGCTAAGGAGCTTGGAATAAATCCTGAAGGGAAGAGTGATGAAGAGCTACTAGAAGAAATAAAGATGAAGCTAAGCACAATTAAAGCCTAGAACTAGATGTGAATCTACTCCAGAGAAGCACCCTATACAGACTTGTTTAAACAAGAAACAATAAAGACATTTAGGGTCTTTATCATTAATCGTTCCGGGAAGTATTTATCAAGAAGAGAAAGTTATTTTACATAGAAGAGATTAAGAATTAGTCTAGGTATGTTGTAAGGGGATAGAGTTGAGGAAACGTGTTGATATGAAAGAGATGACGTTACTAGAGCATTTGAGGGAGCTCAAGGATAGAGTTAAGGTAAGCTTGATCGCTGTGATAATCTCTACACTCGCTATGCTGGTTTTTCCTGCAGAATTTAACCTGAGCTGGGAATTCATATACGCTTACAAGCCTCTAGTCTCTGTAATCTTAGATATAGTTAGAGAGCAGGTTATGCCCGAAGGAATGGTTCTTATCGGTTTAACTATAACTAAACCTCTCGAATTATACTTCATAGCTTCACTAGTTTTTGGCTTAATCTTTAGTAGCCCCGTAATAGGATACGAGATATACAAGTATGTTGACCCTGCCCTCTACCCCCATGAAAGAAGAATGATATATCCCTTCCTAACAGCTTTTATAGGCTTATTCACCTCTGGGGTAATCTTCGGATACCTAGTTCTAGCACCTTTTACTTTTAGAGCTATGAAGATATTCTTCGACTTAGTTGGTGCAGCACTCTACGTAGATATAATGGATTTCTATACTACGGTCTTCATAGTTGTCATTGCAACTGGAGTGGTATTTACTTCTCCCGTAATACTGGTTTTATTAGTAAGAGTAGGGTTACTAAGCACAAAAACGATAACCAAGAATAGGAAGTGGATATATGGTATAGGTTATATAGTTGCTGCATTAATAACCCCTGATGGAGGATTATTTACAAATATAATATTACTCGCAGTATTCGCAGCGTTAATTGAAAGCGCTGTATTCATCGCTAGGAGATATGAGAAAGAAAGAGAGAAAGAAGAATACATAGAAGAGAGTAAAGTATCTGGGCAGAGCAGACCAGATGTATGTAAATATTGTGGTGAGCCTCTAAAAGGTAGAATATTCTGCCCAGCATGTGGTAAATCTCAAATCTAGAATACAATAAGCATATTTACTAGGTGTGATATAGTATTGTGGACTCCATGAATAATTATAGCTGAGATTATACTTCCATTCCTAGCTACTATCCATCCAGCAGCTAGACCTACTAAGAATGGCGAGATTATATTCCATGGATCAAGATGGGAGAATGAGAAAATTAATGCTGAAGATATAACTCCTATCTTAACTCCTAAGAAATCAACAATAGGCTTAAGTAGGACCCATCTAAATAGTAATTCTTCAATGGGTGCAACTAATAACCAAGTTAGCAATAAAGCTAGTATGAGCTCATGAAGATTTGAAGGAGTATGTTCCCTCATCTTTTCAATATACCATGATGGAGGAGGGTGGAGCATGTCCTGCATATATGTTAGGATGCTCCCCGCAGCCCATACACCTAAAGCTATAAAAACAACACGCTTTACTCTTATATTCTTCAACGACTTTAACATGCTTAGCAGAACATCTCTCCTAATAGCTAAGTAGATTATAGATGGAGTGGCCAACGCAGCCTGGTTTACAATTGTTGAATAAGTGTATCCTTGCGGTTTTATGAGTCCTGATAGTGTGAGCGAGATCATAGATAGAATCCATATAATTAATGCTTCTAGAACTCTATCTTTTAGCAATTATCTCCCTCACCTTCCTAATAGTTCCAGCAACCTTAACTACTCTAAGATAGATTAAGCTATCATCTAGCTTTTTGATAGAAGAAATAGATAGGATTGCTCTCGGTGTAGAGTTGTGTGAGCACTCTAGGATAAACTTATTATTAATCTTCTTAACTACTCTCAAGTTGGCTTCATTTAAGCCGAACTCACCGAACAATTCTAGATAGCTTTTCTCAATAATCTTCTTAAAAACTTCTATAGGTATCTCAGTTGATGCTTCAACGACGATGTATCTTTTCTTTCTTTTAACCAATCTTCGATACACCTCTAGCAACATAGCTAGATGATAGTTTAACTAGGTTTGTCTCAATAATCTTTCCTGGTATGATTGATACAGCATCCAATGCCGTACTCCTATCTAGTCCGAGGACTTGTAAGAGAGAAGCCAGCTCATGGGGGCTGCGAAGCTCGAAGGGTTTAGAAGCACTCGAGGAAACAATTATACTAGTCTTCCTAGATAGATAGTTAACTATCTCGCTTGCTACTCTTATGAATTCTCTCCTGCTGGCTTCATCTATAAACCATTTAAAAGGTAGCTCAACAGAGTTGCTGATGAGCGCTGCTACACCTTTATCGATCCTAAATCTCTTACTAGGTGGTAGGATTAGGGAGTCAACTCTACTATCTCTTGCAGCTGTTAGAGCAACCTCAAGATTACTACATATAACTGAGACTACTTCATATTCACCTCTATAAGCTCTCAGATTCTTGAGAAGAGTTAATCTATCTTTTGGTTCTAGGATAAGCTTCCTATAGACTTCTATCTTAAAGTCTTCACTAAGCTTCTTGAATTCTTTAAGCCTACTCTCATCTACTGAAGATACAACTACACTTCTAAACCCTAGCTTCTTCGCCTCTGAAATCATCTCAGATAAATCTACTTCATCGGTCAGGTTTATCCAGAAGTCTACGTATTTTCTACCCATACCCAGTCCCCATATACTAAGACTAAATCCTACTTTTTGTTTACATTGTATCTCCTCCACCCTGAATATTTAAAATATCAATCAGCTTATCTATATCTCCTCTTACTGATACTTCGATCCTGATAGGGTCTTTATCTGAGAGTCTTAATATTCTATTGTAGGCTGCTTGCTTATCTAAGCGGATGTAGATTCTTCCTCCATGCCTTCCCCTCTCTATGCAATTCTCAGCTATGTCATGCTTCTCATATTCTGAAAGTTTGGAGAAGACTTCTCTAATAATCTGAGTAGATGTTTCCGGGTCTAATACTTCAAACCTGATCATTGTTACTGGGTCTCCATAATAACCCTTCAAAACCTGGCTACTAATCCTCATCCTACTCATCCTATCTAATCCAACAACATTCTCGACAGCCTTCATAACTTTATCCTCATCTTCAGTAGCATGACATAAAACCTGTATAAACATCTTATCAACACGCATATCCAACAAAACATACAACAAGCTCGGTATTAACATTAAGTAACATGAATTCTAAGAGATATCTTCTTCTATGATTAAATACTTAATCTTATACGGTTTTTATTAGGTTGAGGACGTGAAGGTTGGAAAGCTTTGGGTAAAGTATAATGATATAGTTGAATGTCAAGTATGTGAGAGAAGATGTAGGCTTACTTTAGGGAGTAGGGGGGTATGTAAGAACTATGTGAATATTGATGGAAGGTTGATACATGATGGTTATGGTGTGATAAGTGCTGTGGAGAGCAGACCGATAGAGATAAAACCCTTCTTTCACTATTGGCCAAATAGTACATCTTTAACCTTCTCAGGATACGCATGTACATTCTATTGCCCATGGTGCCAAAACCATCATCTAAGCTTCTCTAATCTTCCAACAACATCCAGGAGAATACAACCTCAAGAACTAGTAGAGGAAGCTCTAAAATACCGGGATGAAGGATTATGTGCAAGCTTCAATGAGCCTGCAACACTCTTTGATTATCTAGTAGATTTATTTGAGCTTGGAAGAAGATTTAACCTATATGGAACGATCGTAACTAACGGCTACTTCACGTTTCGAGCAATCCAAGAATTGATAGAACATGGAGTAGACGGGTTTAGCATTGATATTAAGGGATGCCCGAAAGCACGTAGAGCTATTGCCTCAATAGACCATTCAATAATCTTCTCTAACGCTAGAAGAATAATAGAAATGGGGGGCCACGTAGAAATGGTTTACCTTGTTGTTACAGGCTTCAACGATTTTGAAGAATGTATAGATTGGATACTCAATAAACATCTAGACATGCTGGGAGCAGATGTCCCCCTACACATTAATAGATATTACCCAGCTAATGTCTGGAAAACCCCTCCAACATCTCTATCTACTCTACTCACAATTAAAGAAAAAGCTGAGAAGATTGGCGTAAACTACGTATATATAGGAAATGTTAGGATGGAAGGCTTAGAAGATACTAAATGCCCCGGTTGCGGTAAGATACTAGTTTCTAGAAGAAACTATAGAGTAACATACTTTAAACTAGATGGAGATAGATGTCCTAGATGCGGTCACACTATCCCGATTAGAGGCAGATACATTCCAGAAAAAACATACATATTCTTTTAGAAGAAGCTCAGCCTACAGCTGGCTTAGAAATCTAATAGTTAAAGATAAGACACTAAATCTGCTTATATCCTTACAGGAATCAGGGATCAACGTTTTTAACATAGTATATGTAGATCTATTCAGAAATAGTTTGTCCTATGAAGAAGTTGAATTAATCAGGCGGAGAGCTGAAGCATTCCTACGTAACGCTGGAGGACTAATCAATGAAGGAGAATGGGATTTAGCAGTATTCAATCTTGAGCAATACTGCCAACTTATACTCAAGTATAAGCTTTTAGTAAAGAAAGGAAGCTATCCACGAACCCATTCTCTTAAATCATTGATCCGTATATTAGGTGATGATAATCCTGAATTGCTAAAGCTTATTCAAGATGAAGGAAAACTTCACTATATTGCTAGACTTGAAGAAGCATACATAGTATCTAGATATCTACCCTACGTTTTCGAAGAGAGAGAAGTAAAAGATATCTACAGGTTTGTCATCGAGGTGTTTAAGCCTATTGTCGAGAAGATATGAAGATACACTACTAAATTATCTCAGGAATTATCTAGGAGTAGGACGTGAGGTAAAAAGGATACTAAGTAGCATCGACCCAAACGTTAGAGTTTATATCTTCGGCTCGGTGGTTAAAGGATATATCACAGCTTTAAGCGATATAGATATCCTTGTAGTCACAGAGAATATTGACATGAAGTATGAGATGATGGTCAGAGTCTATAGAGAGGTTGAAGCCCCAATAGAACTCCATATAACCACGCCTGGAAAATTCTCTAGCTGGTACATGAGATTCATATCACCAAATGAGATAATAGAGGTTAGATAGATTGGGAGAAGTTAAATACAGAGCATACAGGGATACGGTAAGGAGATAAAGGGAGTATGTCGCTTTATAGTAGGCTTAATGAGCTTTGGAGAGAAAAACCTGAAGAACTTAAAGCATCAATAAAAGAGAGATTGATTAAGTGGAGGAGGCAGCCTTCGGTTGTTAAAGTTGAGAAACCCCTTAGGCTTGACCGAGCCCGTCAGCTTGGCTATAAAGCTAAGCAGGGATTCGTAGTAGTTAGAGTAAGAGTTAGGAGGGGGGGCTTTCAGAAGCCTAGACCTAGAGCAGGTAGAAGACCTAAAACGATTGGAGTAGTTAAGCATAAAGTTAACATAACGATGAAGGAAGAAGCAGTAAACCATGCAGTTAAGAAGTATCCAAATCTCTACCCGCTTGGAGCATACTGGGTAGCTGAAGATGGGCTCTATAAATGGTTTGAAGTAATAATGGTTGACCCGCATCACCCATCGATAAGAAATGATAAAGATATCCAGTTACCTAGTACTTTAACGAGGAGAATCGAAAGAAAAGAAAAGGAAAAGAAGAAATCTATAGAAGCCAGGAAGATTAAGGAAGAGAAGCAGGAGAAGAAATAGTTTCCATGTAAAGTAATTCTTCTCTATAAGGTTTGATGAGTGGAAGAGGCCTATTTTCCAAACAATACTACTTTGTATTTCTTGTTTAGTTTTTCAGCTATCTCTTGTACTTTCTTCGTCGCTGCCTCGACTGCTTTCATTATAGCTGTTCTAATCCTGCCCTCCTCAAGATAATATAAAAGTTATCTTTCCAGCATATTTGGATAGTTTAGAATTATGAATCAACCATAGAGCATATTCTATGACATTATTTCCATCCTCTTTTCAATATTTATTAGCTTCTTTTCAAAAGATTGAGATGCAATTAACATGATTACTGTAAACGTTGTAGATTTATGGAAGAAGTTTGGTAAAATATACGTATTAAAGAGACTAAAATTTAAGGTAGAAGAAGGTGAAATTTACGGGCTTGTTGGACCGAATGGTGCAGGTAAAACAACTGCCCTGAGGATCCTAGCTACTATTCTGAAGCCCGATAAAGGTGATGTATACATATTTGAGAAGAGCGTAGTAAAAGATACAAAGATTGTAAGAAGAATGATATCTTATCTTCCAGAAGATGTAGGAGTATATAAACATCTAACTGGGAGAGAATTCCTGAAGATTAATGGGTTAATACAAGGGCTTAGAGATAGAGACCTTAAAGAGGCTATAGAATATGGTGTAGAGATAAGCGGTCTGGGAGAACTCGTAGATGCTCCGTTGGGATCATATAGTAAGGGTATGAGGAGGAGGATAATGGTAGCTCGCACTCTAATGAGTAAGCCTAGAGTTTTAATTCTCGATGAGCCTACAAGTGGCTTAGACGTTGAGCATGCTGTGTATGTTAGAAGATTAATAAAAGATTACGTTAAGCAGACGACTGCTTCATGTATCATCTCAAGCCACAACATGCTTGAAGTAGAATACATGTGTGAGAGAGTAGCATTAATAAAAGATGGAGCCATAATCGTTGAGGGAAATCCTAGACAGATAGAAAGAGAATATGATGCTGAGAATCTTGAAGAAGTATTCATAAAGGTTGTGAGGAAATGAGTCTGAAAGCATTAATATATAAAGAATTAAAAGAGCTGCTGATGGAGAAGACGATCCTCATAGGAGTAGTATTAATGCCACTACTATTATTCCCAACTATTGGGGGAATATTCTCATTCACTATGATGGAAGCAACCAGAGTAGAAGAGATCGAAACTGTAACGTTAGCAGTAAATGATTTAGATGAGGGGGAATACAGCAGTTTCTTAATAGATAGAATTAGAGAAAACAATGTTCAAGTCATCTTTATTAGAGGGGGCAGCAACCTGAACGAATTATTCGATAAAGGGATTGCAGCATTCATAGAGTTCCCTAGAGAATTTACTGAGAATATATCAGCAGGTCAGAAAGCCAAGATATATGTTTTTTACAATGTGAAGAATGCTAAGATAAATAGCTTAATCAGCATCAGCAAAGTCTCTGGAGTTCTCTCAAGAGCTTACCAATCACTATCTGAGAAACTAGCTGAAGAGATAGGTATTGATCTAGGTTTCCTAAGCAAGCCTATCGAAGAAGAATCTAATACATTCTATAGAGGTGATGTTCTTAATTATCCTCCAACGATCATAGTGAATACTATTCTTTCTTCAGTCTACGGATTGCCGCTAGTTGCATTAATTGTTGTAGGTCTTACCGCAACTATCTCAGCTACTAGTATCGGTTTGGAGAAAGAAGCTAAGACATTAGAAATACTTCTTACGCTTCCAATTAGTAGGCTTAAGATACTCTTTACAAAAATGCTTGCCTCCACTATCATCGCTCTAATAGGTATGTTCTCATTTGGTGTAGGATTTGGAATATATTTAATATTAGCTTTCTCAAGGATGGGTAGCCTCCAAGAATTATCAAGCATGAGTGGAGACATAGAAGTATTTACGCCAACTGTATTTCTTTTTCCATTAAACTCTACAGCCATAATTATCTTAATGCTTATCATATTCATAGCAATGCTTTTAACAATGTCTATAGGAGGTATACTTGTAGGAGTGCTTGCAGAAGATGTTAGAGGATCTCAGCAGCTAGTTGGAGCAACGACATTCCTCCCAATGTTTCCAGCATTCTTCCTTACAGCTTTCATAAACATTAATGAATTAGCTTTTCCTGTCTCCCTCTTAATGATGCTGAATCCATACACTCACTTGTTTAGAGCGATAGACTACGTATCTACAGGAAAATACCTAGAAGCCATATCTGCAACTATGGTAACAGGATTATTTACTTTAGTATTCTTGATTGTTTCAGCTTGGCTTTTTTCAGGTGAGAAACTTATAACACTCAAAGTATCATTGAGGAAAAAGAAAGAAATATCATGAAGATGATATGACTTCTACACTTAATTCATACTTAAGATGTAGCAGTAGTAAAATCAACTATATAAAAATAGAGAGTATTTAAAAAGTGGTAGAGTATTTTTACCTGTTTTCTATGGGTATGTATTCTTTGTCTACTTCTCCATCATAGTAGAGTCTAGGTCTTATGATCCTGTTGTCTGCAATGTATTCTATTATGTGGGCTGACCATCCTATCGTTCTAGATGCAGCGAAAAGAGCACAGTAGAGGTCTATAGGTATACCCATAGCATGATATATTATTCCACTCCAGTAATCTACATTAGTACATATGTTCCTCGTTTCACATAATTGACTCATAACTAATTCTTCAAGTCTCTTAGCTATCTCATAATAGTCTTTAACTTTTCCTCCTGCTTTCTCTGCAAACTGTCGAGCATATTCTCTGAATATTTTTGCTCTTGGGTCGTATGTTTTGTATACTCTATGACCTGCACCCATAACCCTCTTCTTACCAGTTAAGATATACTCTTGATACCATTTATCTACATTCTCGGGGCTACCTATCTCTTCGAACTGCCTCATTGCCGCTACATTTGCATATCCATGTAGTGGTCCTCTAAGAGCGCCGATAGCACCAACAATAGCACTATAATAATCACTTAAAGTTGAAGCAATAACAACAGCAGTAAAAGCAGATGCATTCATCTCATGCTCAGCATACAGTATAAATGAAACATCCATTGCTCTAGCGGATAACTGGTCTGGCTTAGTACCGAACATCATGTAGAGGAAGTTTTCAGCATGGTTTAATCTTGGATCGGGGCAAACCAAGTCTTGCCTAGACCTTATCCTATACCAATGAGCGATTATAGTCGGCATCTTAGCTACGAGTCTAATAGTCTTCCTGACCATCCCCTCCCTACTTGTATCGTATCTTCCAGGGTCTAGGTTACCAAGGTATGAGACGGCTGTTCTAAGGACTTCCATTGGCTCAACATCTACGGGTATCTTACAGAGTAGTTCATCTACCTCTCTAGGTATGTCTCTCTCTTCTCTCATCCATCCACTGAAATCTGTTAATTCTCTCTTTGTTGGAAGCTTATCGTACAACAAAAGATAAACTACTTCTTCGTATGTACTATTTTGAGCTAGGTCTTCTATACTATACCCTCTATAGTAAAGTTTGCTGTGAAATCCATCTATAAAACTAATTGTACTCTTATCTATGCAGACATTCTCCACGCCCTTATTAATTAAGACCTTGCCAGAGACCTTATCAATACACCAGGGCTGCTCTTCTGGAGACAATTTCCTACCCAAAAATATACACCCCAGATAATTACATGTTATAAATATTAAAGGCTACTAAAAAAATTTGACCTCGTGCTAAAATAAAGGTATAATAAGTACATCACAGGTACGTTATCGTATTTTTACTTTTATCTTTAAGTTGAATCCTAAGACTAGTTAAGACAAGTTTTCCTCGTATCATTTTTCTACTGCTTCAAGTAATCTAAGAAACTCCCTTCTAAGGTCCATTATCTCTGTAAGATATTATGCTTCTAGATCAAAAAGCTAGCATTGAGTTTTTAGAATATGTTAAGAAAAAACATATGAGGTATAGAAGGCCGCGGCTGGGATTCGAACCCAGGCATCCGGCTCTCAGTCTAGCTTTTCTACTTTCTAGTCCACAGGCCGGAAGGCTAACCGCTACCTCACCGCGGCCATTTGTCTTTCATTCTCGTTTACCTGCAAGTATTATTTTAGGGTTTATCAGTATTTTATCTTCATTTATAGAGCTAGGAGTAGATATGCTGTGTAGCGCTAAACTATGGTAGGAGGGGATGATTAGGTTGGAGAAGTTTATATTTCTGTTTTAGAGTTTATGGAGGATAGAATCGTTGATGGGCTTGCTCGACCTTTTTCCCTATGTTGTTTTAGTTTCTTCTTCTGGTGCTCTTTCACCTGGTCCTTTAACAGTTGCTACTGTCAGATACTCTCTTGATTATGGTAAGAAAGCTGGCTTACTGATATCTTTCGGGCACATGATTTTTGAGCTCCCTCTCGTAATAGCTATCTCAATGGGTATTGTCTCCTTCATTAATAATCCATTGGTAAAATTCTTTATAGGTCTTGCAGGCTCTATTGCTTTAATTTTCTTCGGTTTAATTGAGGTTCGCTCATTCTTTAAATCTTGTAAAAAAGCTGGTAATTCTGAAGATACGTTGATAGGCACTGTAAATGATAGGATGTACTCCTTGATAGAGAGGAAGGGGTTTATCCAAGCTATCCTAGTTGGATTTATCTTTACAAGCCTTAACCCATATTTTATTATCTGGTGGATGAGTATCGGTCTCACATTGATCGTCAGCTTCCTAGCTTATGCATCATTGATAGGTATCTTGATAATGTATATCTTCCATGTATGGATAGATTATGCATGGTTAGGCTTAATCTCTTACGTAACATACTCGGGTAAACGTTTCTTAAAACCAATCCATATTAGAATTATATCTCTAGCCCTCTCAATAATCATAATATTCCTAGGAGTTTACCTACTAAGCTCAGTAATCTCTGAGTTTGCAGCTTCCTAGATGCCTGTAAACCTTAAAGATACTCCTTTCTTCCGATATCTTTTATTCATATAAATTAGTAAGTGGGTGAAGTTCTCTATTATCCTAGAGTATTCTATTGGTCCGCAATCGAAGGCTCTCACTCCTGGGATTTTTTCTGCAAGCTCTATTGCTACCTTCTTCGCAGGTTCATCACCGCATACAGCTACATCACACTCAACATCTTTCTCAAGGTCTAGGAGAGCCTTATACCCAATACTATGGAATGCTGAAGCTAGATATACCGTTCTTGGGAGTAGTTCTCTTACTACCTCTGCTGCAGACTTCTCAGAGAAGATAGGTGGAACGATAGTTGATATCACGGTTTTTCCTTCTAGATACTGAGAGATCCTCTCGATTATACTTCTTATCCCCTCAAATGGTATCGTTAAGATTATTACATCACTTATTCTAACAGCATCTTCATTCGTTAATCCTTTAACCCTCTTACCTATCCTTTCAGTTATCTCTTTAGCTACGGTCTCAGCTTTCTCTTTGTAACGTGACCCAATAACTACTTCTTGAGAAGCCTTAGCTAACCTTAACGCAAGCCCACGTCCAAGATTCCCCGTTCCACCTACTAATCCAATAACTCTATAACTCAATCACCCCACCTACTCTATGCTATAATCTCATCTAGTCCCAGCCTACCTTATACTTAAAAATTATAAAAACAATAAGTTCAAGATATATTCGCTTCCTCAATTATTTACAGACTAAATACCTTATCAATTGGTATCTCATTTTGTATTATTTTTAAGATAACAAGACCGAATAAAATACTATATATCATATCAGAAAAATATTTTCTAATAGGTGTTCACGATAAATGATTGAAAGTCGGGTTGGATCGAAGGGGGAACTATTTCTTCCGAAGAAGATTAGGGATAAACTTGGTCTGAGAACATACCAAAGTAGTATATAAGATAGAAGATGGTCGGCTTGTAGTAGAACCTATTCATTAGTTTAGAGGAAGTGCTCGAAGAATCTCAGTCCGTGGAGATAACGTTAGAAGAGTTTCATAAATTTAGGAAGGAATTGTCTAAAAAGGCTGAATTATGAAGATATTACCGGCAATATGAATATCTATTAGAGGTCTTCCTTGGAAGGCGACCATTCAATTAATCGAAAAAGTTTATAAAATATCAATAAATGAAATTAGTTTATTTGAGCTTTCAGCAAAAGGGGCTAAATACATTGTTGGTGGAAGATTACATCTGATAGAGTTTGTAGAGGTTTAAATCCCATATTACATGATGGTAGAATAGAGATAATTCCAACGTATGATACATCTATACTATTGATAGCTTTTGGATTAAGAAGGTGTTAAGTGACTTCATAGATTGCATAATTTTGTCTTCAGCAATAAGTCGGACGGAAGCACTTATAACAGAAGATGAGGGTATCCAGGTCTAAAGGAAGAAATTCAATCAATTAAGCTTGGATTTAAAATTTATAGATTGAAAGAGATTATAGAAGAGAGTCCTAATTAGGATTAATAATGGTTGAGATCCTAAATGTTTTAGAATGTGTGGTACGCTTAGAATTTGTATTCTGCTATGTTGTTGAGTACTTCTTCTATTGTCTCCTCTAGATTATGTTTTTCCCATAGTTCTCTTAGTTCTTGTGGGTTAGCTCTTGTTTCCGGATGCCTAGCTATTATTGCACAGCAATCTCTATATTCCTGTATGCTTAAATCGTAGGTTCCAATCTTCTTAGCTAGGTCTACTATTTCCTGCTTATCCATCCCTATTAATGGTCTGTATATTGGGGTTTGGGAAAATATGTTTATAGCATGGAGGTTATCTAGTGTTTGAGATGCTACTTGACCCAGGCTATCCCCTGTAACTATGCCTAGATATCCTTTGCTTCCTGCTATTCTATCAGCGAGCCTAAGCATGTATGCTCTAAAAACTACGAGGATCATTCTCGGGGGAAGCTCGAAAGACTTAAGGAAGAATGGTTTAAAAGGTGCTAGATATAAGGTTAGTCCCAAGCTATAATCTGATAATGTTTTAGCGATCTTTCCTATCTTTGTTTCTAGTACTTCACTATGGGTTGAGTATGAATGAATATGTAGTAAGTCGACATTACATCCACGTTTCATCATTAACCAGCTGGCTACAGGTGAATCTATCCCTCCAGATAGTAGAGATAAAACCTTACCGGAGGAACCGGTTGGTAAGCCTCCTAGCCCAGGAATCTTATCAAAGAATAAATAGAAGCCATCTTCTGTAACTTCAATGTATACTTCCTTTTCAGGGTTTTCTAAGTCTACTTTAAGGTTTAGTCTGTTTGAAATATTTCTTCCAAGTTTTTCTGCAAGCTCTATAGATTTGAGAGGGAATGTTTTATCACTTCTCTTAACAGATATTTTAAAGCTTCTTATATTCTCTTGCCTTAATGCTTCAATTATTTTTTCTTCCAGTTCTTCAATATCTTTCTTTACATGTATTGCAGGTGCATACCATACTACTCCGAATACTCTCCCAATCTTCTCAGATAGAATTTTCCAATCGTTGCCTTCTAGCTTTAAAGCAAGCCTTCCTCTAAGTCTCCTGAGCTTTCTATCAAGCTTCTTCTCAAGATTCTTTTTTAGTAGTTTTTCATAGTATGGTCTTCTACCGAGTTTTAAGGCGATCTCTCCATAATGTATGATGATAGAATTGTATTCTACCATTTCTAACTCTCATAATTATTAATAGTTTTTACATGTTTTCCAATTAAGCAGTGTGGTTTAGCATCTACAACTTCTACTTCAATCTTCCTGCCTAAGAGGGTGTGGCCACACTCATCTTTTAAAACTATTGGTTTATAGTAGATGTTTCTAGCTATTGCTCTTCCCTTCTCTCCTATCTCATCTACAAGTGCTACCCCGGTCCACCCGATCCATTTAAGATTCTTCTTGTATGCAATCTCTGTAGCTACTTTTGTAATGTACCTGCTTCTTTCTTTAATTATCCTAGGGTCTAGCTGGGGGAGCTTCTCAGAAGGTGTATGAGGTCTGGGGAAAAACTTAGAGATATTTATTGAGTCGGGTTCTATTTCTCTTATTAACTTAACGGTTTCCTCGAAATCTTCTTCATCTTCTCCTGGATATCCTACTATGATATCTGTTGAGATTGTGAGTTCGCCTATCCTACTCTTCATGTATTCTATTATTTCTTTAAATGTTGAGGTAGTGTATCCTCTATTCATAGCTTTCAGTATCTTGTCTGACCCAGATTGGACGGGTAGATGGAGGAACTTATAGACTTTCTGGTGTAGATAGGTTTCAGCTAATTCTCTTAATATAGGTTTCAAGTATATTGGATTCATCATACCTATTCTTATCCAGAATTCTCCTGGGAGTGATGCTATACTCTTTACTAATTGGGGGAGCATGTTTCTTCCAAGGTCTAATCCATAGCTACCCATATCTTGACTTGTAAGCCATATCTCTTTAACTCCCATAGAGATCAATCTTGAAGCTTCTTCTATAATCTTATCTAGTGGATAGCTTACGAATCTTCCTCTAGTAAAGGGAACTATACAGAATCCACATCTACCCCATCTACATCCTTCCGAGACTGGAACTATCCCTATGACGCTATTCTTTAATACCCTTTTCCTACCTAGCTTGTCTACGCCATCTCCAACTGTTAAGTCTTGTCTAGTTTCTACTACTTCTAGTATGCGTGTTATAGCTCTTGGATGGACTAGTATAGCTTCAGGTGCTATTCTTTTTACTTTATCTCCTTCTCCAGATGCCATACATCCAGCTACGATGAGCATCTTCCTGTAAGTCTTCAACTTCTTAATTCTATAGAGCATTCTATCGCTTGTAGGCTTCTTCACAGTACACGTTACTAGTATGATTAGGTCTGAGTCTTCAGGCTTATTTACAATCTCCCATCCAGCTTCTCTAAGTATTCCTAGAACTATCTCTCCATCAGCTACATTCGCTGTACATCCATAGATCTCAGTGTAAACTCTACCCATTTCTCCAAACCTAACATAGTGTTGAAGGTAGATTAAAATTTAGCGAGTCTCGTATGAATCTAGGTACTAGAACTTAAGGTTAAGAGGAAACGTTTTATCTTGGATGTATTTTTGCCTACTAGTTCTCCGAGCATGCTTAATCCATCTTCTTCTCCTAGAAATTGGATGAACCTTGGACTTAGGAGTTTAATCATTTCATATTTCTCCCATGGGTAGACTATCCAAGCATCTACTACATCAACGTAGTAGTCTGGTTTAAAGGTGCTCCAAGGCTTTATATGTAATGTAGCTGTACGGTATTCTCTAGGATGCTTAGGAGCAATGACCTTCTGCACTATAGTCTTTAGCGTCTCACCGCTATCTGCAACATCATCTACGACTAGTAGGCTCTTATCTTCTAAGCTGTCTATGATGAGTGGATGGTATACTCTAACTTGAGAATGTTTATAGATGTCTGTATAGCTTGAGCATCCAACTGGATATATCTCATCTATGCCTAGAATATCAGATAGGAGGTGAGCAACGATCATCCCACCTCTAAGCACACCTACTAATAAGTCGAAACGATAACTACTTACAATCTTCTCTGCAAGATTTTCTACGAGTTCTTCAACCTCATCCCATGAAACTTTAAGATACTTTGATTCTCCAAGCCTATAAATATCCATACAAATAATATGCTAGACTAAAATAAATAATTTTATTGCAAGTCTTGAGAAGGTATACATTCTGGGTTTATCGAAGTATTGACTTCTGAGATGATAGGGGGAGACTTCTCTAGAGGGAAGCTATTTTTCTTAGGAAGTCAAGCTTAGAGTATATTTCTAGCTTCTCTTCAACCAGCCTCTTTAGATCGATGTAATCTTCTCTTGAGATTGTTTGGGCTATCTCGTTGAATTGTCTTAATAAGTTTAATGATAATCGTTTTGTACTGCTGTTGTAGTATAGTATTGATGTAAAGGTGTCTGGACTCTCAGTTAACGTGGCATATAGCATCCTACACATGTGTTTAAAGCTTGTCCCTGAGAGTTTTTCTATAATCTTCTCATCTTTAACATCTTTCAGTATGTTTGTTATTGCTATGGAGAGGAGGTGGGTTAAAGATAAGATGTAGACCATCGCATTGTCATGTTCTTCAACTGTTACTTCAATAATCTCTGCTCCAGGCATAAGATTCTCTACGATCCTCCTTTCTTCTAAACTATCTCTTACAGGTATTAATGCGATCTTCTCATCCTTAAATCCAGATGCTGTTGGACCAAATAATGGATGAATGCAGATAGGTTTTAAATTTTCTTGGAGAGATTTCATGATACCGTATACAGGTTTCTTTAATGATGAGACATCTACCAGTATACCACTCGCCATGTATTTAGAGACATCTTCTATTACTTTGCTGGCAACATCTATTGGAACCGCGACAATAATAATATCGACATTTTCTACTGCCTCCTCTAGATCTCTGCATCCAGTGACTATGGATGACTTCAATTCTTCGATTTTTCTAGAATCTACATCGTATACCTTAATTTTAAAACCTTGTCTAAGGTATTGCTTAGCAAGCCATTTGCCAAACGCGCCTAACCCAATAATAGCTATATCCACAACTCAACTATGATTAGACTAAAAAATAAAATTATAGTAGGAGAAATTCTCAGCACAGTAACCTAAGATAGGATTAAGGTGTGGAAAGATTTGATGCGAATCTATAATTTTCTAGGGTTAAATAGTTTGCTGGATTGCTTGGTTTAATTTCTCTACTCCTTCATCTATCTCATTTATTGGTTTTACTGCCGAGAGTCTTATATGCTGGTTGTATTCTCCGAAGCCTGATCCTGGAGCAACAGCTACTCCATGTTCTTTTAAGAGTTTTAATGCGAACTCTGATGAATCGAATCCAGCTATCTTGATCCTTGGGAATAGGTAGAATGCTCCGTCGGATGGGTAAACTTCTATTAAACTATTCTCTTGAAGTTTACTATACATATATCTTACCCTCTTCTTTACTTCTTCAACATTCTTTACAACGTTCTCTTCATCTCTAAGAGCTTTAAGCGCTGCTCTCTGAATAAACTCGGGGATACACGTCATGATTAATCCTAGGATTCTAGCTGCTTTCTCAATGAATTCTTTATCTCCCACTAAGTATCCTATTCTGTATCCTGTCATCCCCCAGGTCTTCGAGAAAGACCCGACGAGCACGTATCCTTCATCTAGTACTTGAATGATGCTTGGAGCATACCTACCATGGAAATAGTATTGTGAATATACTTCATCACTTATAATGGTTAAACTTGATTCTCTAGCTTCTTCAACAAGATCCTTCAACTCAGTTAAGCTTAATGCTCGTCCAGTCGGGTTATTAGGATAATTAAATACTAATAGCTTTGATGCTGGTGTAGTATGCTTAGATAATTCTCCAGACTTAACAGTCCACCTATCTTCAATGCTCGTCCTTAATGGTACATATCTTCTACCTAGATGCTCAGCTATCTCTCTGTATAGAGGCCATGCAGGCTCTGGAACGAGAACCTCATCACCTATCCTAGATAAGACTTGTATAGCTATGTAGATAGCCGTAACCCCTCCACTTGTTACAAGTATATTCTCAGGCTTGAAGTCTACCCCATACATATTGT
>Ga0209393_1000027_pt1 | contig 74728 bp, 65 predicted proteins | sample SSWtaG_2_FD_184117 | JGI IMG/M metagenome (GOLD analysis project Ga0209393, IMG submission 184117) | Hot spring microbial communities from Sandy's Spring West, USA to study Microbial Dark Matter (Phase II) - SSWsed_130316 (SPAdes)... | ecosystem: Environmental > Aquatic > Thermal springs > Hot...
ATGCGTGCAGGCGTTTTTATCTTCACAGCGTTTGCGTGCTCACGCTTAACATCTGCACCCCTGCACTCTTGCACTCTTACACGCTTGCACGCTCACTTTAAATTTGCCGCATCTCCCATCAAAAAGCGGCAAGATTATGAACGGTGAGTGATATGGCTGAGCGCGATTGGCTTGAGACAGAACGATATACGGTCGCAATTGGCGAACCTTTGAAACGGCTCCTTGATGTGCTTTGTGAAGCAGGACAAGTCCCTTTCCTTTGGGGAGCACCAGGAATTGGCAAGACATCGGTCGTTAGGGAATGGGCGAGCGAGAGAGGCTTGGAACTTGTGCCAGTCCACTTGCCCACTATGGAGCCTTTTGACTTGCGTGGCGTTCCCGTGCCTGACCATCAACGGCGCGTGACTGTTTGGCTGCCGCCAGAAACTTTTGCTCCGAAGGACAAATCAATCGTTCACTTTCTGGACGAACTAAACATGGCAGAACTACCGACTTTGAGGGCGGTCTTTCCGTTGATCCTTGAAGGTCGGTTGGGTGATGTGACTGTAGGTGGTTGGCGAATCGCTGCAGGTAACCCGCCGTCAGCGTCCACTCTGGCGAACGAACTTCCTGCACCGCTTGTCAACCGTTTTTGTCACTTGCTTTGCCGTGCCGACATCAACCATTGGTTTCGTTGGGCTCATCGCGTTGGCATTCACAATTCGGTTTTGACATACCTTGAGCGCAACCCTGACCACCTTTACGCTGAACCTCAACGCCTTGACCCAACTCAGCACCAAGTTTTGACGACGCCCAGAAGTTGGCACATGGTCTCGGACATCTTGCATGCTGCTGAGAAAAGACAGATGCCTGTGACAGCAATTGCGCCGCTGATAGTTGGTTGGCTTGGGCGAGCAATTGGAGTTCATTTTCTCGCCTCACTTCAAATCAGCGTCCCAACCATTGACCCTTGGCGAGCCCTTTACGAACCCGATGTGCCCCTGCCCGCCGACCCGCATTTGCTTTACGGGCTTGTCAAAGCCGTCGCTCAAATCGTTGACCCGATGAACGCCGAGGAGATGCAACGGTTGGAGGCCTTCGCCCAACGCCTAAGTGATGAGTTCCGCATCTTTTTGGCACAGGAATGTTCGGCACGGGGCGTCCACTTGCCAATGCTTGACGAACTCTTAGACAAATGGCGCCGACGAAGGCGACCGTGAAGCGCATTGTGTCACTCCCTCCACTCTGACGGCAAACGAGTGCGAAGGTAGTCCCAGAGCGCTGTCAGGTGGGACGGGATGAAAACCGCCAACCTGTCCGCCCCCACAAGGATGATGCCGTTGGAGACGCGTTCAAGGTATTGCGCAGAGGGCAAATGGATGGTGACCCCTGAGTCGGGCTTAATCAATTGATCGCCGCACACGAGAAATTTCGCCCGACCGAACACCGAGAAGATGCTAACGCCCCCCAGCAAGATGCCAGCGATTAACGCCATTCCTGCCATCACGGCGATGACATTCTCCCCCGCCTTTCGGGTAAGCCAGTATCCGATAAAACCCGCGAAAAGGAACGATGCCGCCCACAAATTCAGGCGACGGAAACGCTTTAAGCGTGATAGCAAGGTTTGGGTGGTGGATAGCATGGCTAAAAAGCGGCGACTCATGTGGTCAACGACAAACGCTTTTGCGGCAGGCACTTGTTCATCGGGGAGGGTGTGCCATTCCAGGCTGAGCAGCACTCGCCCTTTCTTGTCCAACAGCCACCAGATGCCACCGCTCTCGGCGATCGCCCATCCTTCTATCTCCGACCAATTGACTCTCTGCTCCCAAAACGGTGACCGCTTGCTTATACCTTGTAGGGCAAGTTCGTAAACGGCTAAAGCGTCGTGGATTTTGCCCGTCAAAAGAATCGCCAAAAGGCAAATCAAGCCCGTCACAAGACCGAAAGCACCGAAGGCGAACAAGTCCGTCGGCTCTTTGATACTAACTTGGGAAGCGGCGGCAAGAAACAAGAAGGCGAAGGTAATTGCCAGAAGCCACAAAAATCCGACGGGCACCGCCAACAGCCATCCCGCCACACGGTTCGCCCGCTTCGCCTGCAATCGGAGCGGTTGGCTTTGTGCCATCGGCTATCACCGCCCAAAGTCATCATCGCCAAGCCAATGCGCTACCCCAATTTAAGGCGGCGCAATAACGACTGTCAAGGTGCTGTCGAGGCTGATAGCCATGCCAACACGGAGGGCAATAACTTGGTCAATTCGGCAGTGTCCAAAGGGATGGCACGACGCTGCGAAGTTGGGTGATTGAAACTATGAACGGTGTGATGGCTCATCCCCGATGGGCGCGTTGGCTGAACTTTTTGCGCCTTTTCGCCACCGTCGTGTTCATTGCGTTGGCGGTTCGGGCGGTGCAATGGCAAAAGGTGGTGGACACCCTTCGCCACACTTCGCTTTTTGTTGCCCTTGGCACCGCTGTCGTCTATGCCGTCTTGCAATGCCTTTCGGCGACCCGATGGTGGAGCATCGCAAGGGCGTCCAAGATGCCGCTGAGTTGGAAGGACGCAGTGGCAGCGTTTTATGTCGGCATGTTTTTCAACCTGTTTTTGCCCGGCTTGGTTGGGGGCGATGCGGTGCGGGCGCTCCTTGCCGCCCAAGTGACTTCCTATTCCGCCGCCAGTTCCTTCGGCATTGTCTATGCTGACCGAACCGTCGGCTTCATCGCCATGCTGCTCGTCGGGCTTTGGGGCGCTATCGCTTTGCACTTGACTCAACGGCAACTCATCTGGCAGCCATTGTTTTTTGGTGCGGTGTTTGCCATCGGCGTCACCGCCATCATCGTCGCCATCTTCGGTGCCATCGGGCGATGGGGCAAAGGCGTCTGGGCGCAACGAATCGGTCGGTTCGCCAACGGCATCGTTGCCTTCCTCGCCCATCCTCAAACGGGCGCCCTCGTGTTCACTATCGCCCTCGCTTATCACCTGTCGTTGACGGCGAACTTGATGATGCTGGGCAAGGCAGCAGGCATTCACGGTCAACCCTTTGCCGCCTACGCGATGGTCGTCGCCATCGCAACGGTCATCGGCTCGCTTCCCATTTCGCTGCACGGGTTGGGCGTTCGGGAGTTGGCGAGCGTGAAGTTGTGGGCGATGCTGGGCGTGCCAGCGGAAGTGGCGATGTTGTGGGCATTTTTGTGGCGGGTGATGGTCTGGCTCGTCTCGCTGCCTGGTGGGCTCGTCTATTTGCTTTGGGCGGACAAAGCCTTCTGGCAATCTTTGGAAAACTGGCGGGTCGCAACGGCGAGCCGCTCTGACGGTTAAGGGTTAGCGCTGCGACTGATAGACCCTTCAGCAATTTTGTTGGAGCGCCTATCAAGCGCGACGAAAAGGACATTCGCCACTCGCTACTCGCCATTCGCCACTCGCCGCCGTTCATCTCCGACGGCGCCACGCATCAACGGCGACGCTGAGCAAAATCAACCCGCCCAGTGCGAAAGTGTCCCATTCGCCGGGCAACTGCAAAAAAGTCAAGGCAGAGCGCAGGATGGTCACGGCGAACGCCCCCAGCACTGCCCCGAACACCGAACCCGCGCCGCCGAAAATGTTCACGCCGCCCAAGACGGCAGCGGTAATGACCGCTAACTCAAACCCTTTGCCCGTCTCGGATTGGACGACGGGAAACCGCGCCGCATAAAGCAGCGCCGCCAAACCTGTCACCATCCCGCTCGCTATGAACACGCCGATGAGCCGACGGCGAACGGGAATACCTGCCATCCACGCCGCCATCGGGTTGCTACCCATCGCGTAAAGGTCACGCCCCCATTCCGTGTGCGCCATCACTAAACCCAGCATCAGCAAGACGAGCAGTGAAATCCAGACGGGATTGGGCACACCCGCAATTGAACCGATGCTCAATTGGCGGAACGCTTCAGGCAACCCGATGACCCAATAGCCCTTCGTGAAGACGAGCATCGTTCCCCGCACGATGCCCAACATCCCCAAAGTGACGACGACGGACGAAATGCCAAGGCGCGCCGTCAAAACACCATTGACCAACCCGATGCTTGCCCCCAACATCAATTCGACGGCAATGACAAAAGGCAACGCCCATCCCGCTTTGGCGGCATGCCCCGCTGCCATCGCACAGGCGCCCAACACTGAGCCGATGGACAAGTCCAGATTGCCCGAAACGATGACCGCTGCCATGATGCCCGCTGACAACAGCGTCGGCGCGCTTTCCTGCACCATCGCTAACCAATGCTCCGCCGACAAAAAAGCGGGATTGCGCCAACCGACGAACGCTGTGACCGCCACGAGAAAGGCAAGCAAACTAACTTCGCGGGAGAGCAAGAGGCGGGAGGCGCGATGGCGGAGATCGGAAAAGCGAGAAGGATGAGAAACTGCGGAAGCGGCAGGGGACGATGATGGCTCATCAATAGATGACGGTTCGCTGAATGCTGCCGCCAAGATGACCTGTTGGGGTGTGGTCGGCGCAAACTCGCCGACGATTTGCCCTTGACGGAAAACGAGGAGACGGTCGCTGAGGGTTTGCAACTCTTCCAGTTCGCTGGAGATGAGCAAGATGGCTTTGCCTTGCGCCTTCAAATCGGCGATGAAGCGATGGATTTCCGCCTTCGTCGCCACATCAATCCCGTGCGTCGGTTCGTCCAAGATGAGCAGTTGGGGGTCGGTCAGCAGCCATTTCGCTAACGCCACCTTCTGCTGGTTGCCCCCCGAAAGTTGGGCGACGGGTTGGGTGATGCTTGTCGCCTTCACCCGCAGCACCTGCACTTGCCCTTGAGCGGCTTCGCTTTCCGCTTGCTCATCCACGATGCCGAAACGGCTGAAGCGATGGAGATTGGGCAACCCGATGTTCTCGCGGATGCTGCGGGGCAACAGCAACCCTTGACGCAATCGGTCTTCGGGCAAATAAGCGATGCCGTGCGTGAGCGCCTCTTGCGGGTTGCGGAAGCGGACGGGTTTGCCTTGCCATTCCACGATGCCCGACGCGATGGGTCGCAACCCGACGAGGGCTTGCGCTAACTCGCTTCGCCCCGAACCGACTAACCCGAACAAGCCGACGACTTCGCCCGAACGAACTTCCAAACTCACACCCCGCACGAAGTCGGGCACGACGACATCCCAAAGGTGCAACAAAGGCGACGAGGGTTTGACGGGAGCGGTGACCGTTGAAGGTTGAGGGGCAATTTGCCGTCCCGCCATGAGGGTGATGAGTTGCTCCCGCGTGGCATCCGCTGCCGACAGCGTGGCGACTTTCTCACCATCCCGCAAGACAGTGATGCGGTCGGCAAGTTCCAACACCTCGTCCAAGCGATGGCTGACGAACAAGATGCCGACGCCTTGACTTTTGAGTCGGCGCAGGATGGCGAACAGCCGCTCGGTCTCGGAGCGGGAGAGGGCTGCCGTCGGTTCGTCCAAGATGAGCCAGTGCGCCCGCAAGGAAAGGGCACGGGCAAGGGCAACGAGTTGCTGCTGCGCCGCCGACAGCGTTCCAACAGGCGCATCCAATGGGAGCGTGACACCCAGTTGAGTTAGTAAATTCGTCGCCAATTCGTTAGCCCGCTTCCATTGCACGATGCCCCAACGGGTCGGCAAGTGCCCCAGCAAGATGTTTTCGGTGACGGACAGGTGCGGGCAAAGGGTCGGCGTTTGGTGGATAACGACGATGCCCTGCCGTTGGGCATCACGAGGGTCGGCGAAGCGAACGGGTTTGCCGTCCAGCACGACCGTGCCTGCGTCGGGCGCAAAGACGCCGCCCGCAATCTTGATGAGGGTGCTTTTGCCCGCCCCGTTTTCCCCGATGAGGGCGTGGATTTCGCCCGCCCAAAGTTCCAAGTCCACGCCCTTAAGGGCTTGCACGCCATCAAAACTTTTTCGGATGCCTTGCAACCGCAACGAACCCCTCACCACCGACCTTCACCACTTTTCTGCGACGGTAACTCATCGCCTCGGCTTGTAATCACCGATGAAACGCACAATGGGAAGTGAGCGCCGAAAGCGTTGACCAATCGTTCGTCGCCCGTCCAAAGTTCAACATCAACGCCTTCTTCCAATCAGGGTCAGAAACTCGTCAACCGTCAAATTTGCGTTGCGCAAAATCTGTCTCAGCAACCCCGGCTTGATGCTTTTGTGGTCAGGCACGGTGATAGGGAGGTGATTGGGATTGGCATCGTCCCTCATGCGGATGTGGCTGCCTTTTCGGTGCACGATTTTATAGCCAATTTTCTGCAGTGCCTCAACTACCTCACGCCCCGCAACATCTCTGGGCAACTTGTTGCCCAGAGCATAGCCACCACACTGGCAACCGTCATTGAACCACGCTTACACTCCCGACCAACACTTTGGACGGGTCTGGAGTTTCTTCTCCTCTCATCGCCATTTCCTCAAGGCACAGTTCAATGGCTTCCCGAATATTCGCAAGTGCTTCCTCAACGGTTTCACCTTGCGAGAAGCAACCTGGAAGGAGCGGGCAAATCGCCACAAAGCCACCTGTCTCGTCAGGTTGCAAGATGACTGGGAAATTTAAGATGCGCCGCTTTCGCATTGCTCATCACCGTTCACAAAGTTTAGCCCAAAAGGCGTTCGGAAAGTCAAGTTGGCTTCGCCACTTCACCATCGTTCTTTGGCACATAGTCACCGATGAAACGCACAAAAAGGTCTAAAGCCCCCCTTTCTCCAGTCGTTGAGCAGGTCAATTGTCTGCTGCGCAAACGGTTCTTGCGGTAGGTGCCATTTCAGTGCCACGCTGGCGTTCACAACGCATCTCTCTCGCTGTTGCCTATCCATTGGTCAACCCGTTCCTCTATTTCCTGCTTCGCTTCCCGCAGTATCTCGTCCATGCCGACGGGACGGTGGATTGAGTGAGCAAGGATGCGATTGAAAACATTGTTGCGTCGCTCTAACTCCTCAGCCGACAAGGTTTCCTCAATCACCCACACCTCCACGCGAGCGCCATCAGGCAACTTCTCACCTTCGTCCAAAACCACGATGTTGCCTTTAACCTTCCCTTTCGCCGTCATCGGGCATCACCTTTTGGGCTACACGACGATGTTGACGATTTTGCGGGGAACGATGATGATGCGTTTGATTTCTTTGCCTTCCAAGTGGGCGCGGACATTGGGCTCTTGAAGGGCAAGTTCTTTGATAAGCGCTTCGTCGGCGTCAATGGGAACGACGATGCGCCCACGAACCCGACCGTTCACTTGCACGACGATGGTGATAGTCTCTTGCACCAACGCTTCTTCGTCCACCTCTGCCCACGACTGCGTGAACAAACTGCCCTCTTTGCCCAACCTTTCCCAAAGTTCGTCGGTGATGTGGGGCGCAAAGGGATGCAAAATCCGCAGGAACAACTCAATGGCTTCCGAAACCACAACCTGTCCTGTGTCCCGTGCCCCGTGTCCCATCCGTTCAACAAATGGTTGCAATTCGTTAAGCAACTCCATCATGGCAGCAACAGCGGTGTTGAACCTGAAGCCTTCAATGTCTTCGGTGACTGCTTTGACAGTTTGGTGCACTTTGCGACGCAATTGGCGCTCCTCGTCTGTCAAGTCCGTTTTCACTTGCGACAACCTTTCTCGCCAATCAGGAACGAACAACCTTTGCTGGATAGCGCTGAGCACCGTTCTCCAAAGTCGCGCCAAAAATCGGTAGCAACCCTCAACACCGACAGGCGTCCATTCAGCATCTTGGTCAGCAGGACCAAGGAACAGGATGAAGAGCCGTCCCGTGTCAGCACCGTAACGCTCGCAGATCTCTTCGGGAGTGACGACATTGAGTTTGCTCTTGCTCATCTTGTCCTTCGTGATGACCGTCTCGCTGCCACAGACCTTGCAAATAGCAACGACCTTTCCGTCCGCTTCGCTCCGCTCCACTTCCTTTGGTCGGCGGTAGGCTTGACACTTAGGGCACCAATAAGCCTCGTGGTAAATCATCCCTTGCGTGAACAATCTCGTAAATGGCTCGCGGAAGTTGACCAAGCCCAAGTCGTAAAGCACCTTCGTGATGAAGCGAGAATACATCAGGTGACCGACGGCGTGCTCAATGCCGCCGACATACTGGTCAACGGGCATCCAGTAGTTGACTTTCTCTGGGTCAAAGATGGCTTTGTCGTTATGCGGGTCGCAGAAGCGCAGGAAATACCACGACGAGTCCACGAAAGTTGACATCGTGTCTGTTTCGCGCTTTGCCGGTCCGCCGCACTTGGGGCAAGTGGTGTTGACGAAGTCAGGGACTTGCGAAAGGGGCGAACCGCCTTTTCCTGTGATTTTCACATCACGCGGAAGCAAGACGGGCAGTTGGTCTTCAGGCACGGGCACGATCCCGCAGGCATCGCAGTAGACGATAGGGATGGGCGTGCCCCAATAGCGTTGGCGGGAGATGAGCCAGTCACGCAGCCGATATTGGACGCTTCGCTTGCCGATGCCGTGCTTCTCCATGTAGTCGGCGATGGCTTCCTTCGCTTCCTCGCTCCACATGCCTGAAAACTGTCCCGAATTGACCATAATGCCAGGCTCAACATACGCTTGTGCCATTGTTGCTTCATCCAAATCGGCATCAGGTGGCTTAATAACAACTTTGACGGGCAAGCCATACTTGCGGGCGAACTCAAGGTCGCGTTGGTCGTGGGCGGGAACTGCCATGATAGCGCCCGTGCCATATTCCATCAGCACATAATCCGCTGTCCAAATGGGCACCCGTTCGCCTGTCAGGGGATGGACGGCGTAAGCGTCCAAAAAGACGCCTCGCTTCTCAGTTGTCTCAGCCGTTCGCTCCTCCATGCTTTCCATCAGCAACTCAGCGACAGCCTTTTCCAGTTCGCCTTTTCTGGGCGAGCGCTCAATCAACTTGGGCACGAGAGGATGCTCAGGAGCAAGGACAACGAAGGTGACGCCATAAACGGTATCAATGCGGGTCGTAAAGACCCGAACTTTTTCGCCCAACCCTTCAACTTCAAAATCAAACTCAACGCCCGTGCTCTTTCCAATCCAGTTGCGTTGCATGACCTTCACTCGCTCAGGCCAATGCTCCAGCAACTCCAAGTCCTGCAAAAGTTGCTCAGCGTAAGCGGTCGTGCGCAAAAACCATTGCTCAAGCCATTTCTTCGTCACGGGCGTCCCGCAACGCCAGCAAACTCCTCGTTCTGCTTCTTCGTCAGCGAGTGTTGTCTGGCACGATGGACACCAGTTGACAGGTGCGGGTCGCCGATAGGCTAAGCCTCGTTCGTAAAGTTTCAGGAAGAGCCACTGGTTCCAGCGGTAATACTCTGGGTCGCAAGTTCGTATTTCTCGGCTCCAGTCAAAACTGATGCCCAGCATGTCAAATTGCTGTCGCATCCGAGAGATGCATCGGTCAATCCACTCTGCAGGGTGGTAGCCGTATTGGATGGCAGCGTTTTCGGCTGGCAAGCCAAAGGCGTCGTAACCCATTGGGTGCAGGACATTGAACCCTTGCATGCGTTTGAAGCGGCTGATGACATCGCCGATGATGTAGTTTCGCATGTGACCCATGTGCAGTTCGCCCGATGGGTAGGGAAACATGTCAAGGTAGTAGAACTTCGGCTGTTTCGGGTTTTCCGTCACCCGAAACAATTGCGTCTCGTCCCAGCGCTTTTGCCACTTGGGCTCAATTTCCTGCGGGTTGTAGCGCTCCACTTCCATCGTTGTCTCCCCCTTTGCGGCGAAGGCAACGCAATGGCGTGATAAGTGCCAACTGCCAAGCGATGACGATAGCCATCGGGCATCATGTCGGTTAGCGATCGTCGCACGAATTATAGCGTCGGCATCCCGCCCTTCTGCAAAAGGCGTTGACGAAGATGGCAAAAGGGGAGCGGGTGATGGCGATGGGAAGTTTCCGCCTCAGGTGGGTGTTCATCGGTTGCCTCGCCGTCACGCTGGTGGTCACTGTCAGGTTGGCTTGGCGCCCTCAGCCTGAACGGTTGTCCTTGCAAGCCGTCGTATGGTCATGGCGGGACGAGATGAAAACGCTCCACATCGTTGACCTTAATGCCGATGGGCGAGACGAAATCGTTTTCTGTGACGCAAACGGCTGGTGGTGGGCGGAGTGGGACGGGCAAGCAACGATGCCACAGAAGATGCCGATCCCTGCAAAAGCAAGGGTCGTTTGCGCCAACCGTTTGGGCTTGCCATCCAACATCCTCGTCGCTTCCCTTGAAGTGCAACCCGCATCCCGTAACAATCCCGCCATCAGAAACCTTTGGTTGGTCACGCGGGCGAGGGGAGAATGGCGAACGCTATCCCGAAAGGGTAGGCGAACGAAGAGAGTGAGGGTGACGGATTGGGATAGGAACGGGCGAGCCGATGATGCGTTGTTGTTGCTTGATGAGCGAACGATGGAATGGTGGCAGCGAGACAACGAAGGGAATATCCGCTTGCGGGTGCGCCAACGATTGCCTGACAATATCGCCCTGAGCAAGAGTGCCATGTTCAACTCAGGGGAATGGGTTTGGATGAAGGCAGACATAGATGGGGACGGGCAAATTGACCGAGTGCAAATACTTCAGCAGGATGTCGCCGCAACCTCTGATGTCCGCATCGTCCTATCAAACGGTCAAATCCACACCTTGCGATGCCCTAATGTATCGTCAAGTGACATCACTATCGGCGATTTTGACGGAGATGGGCGGGCGGAAATTTGGTGCATGCGGTTAAGCAATGACTGGGAAAAATTGCAACTGGCTTGTTATCGCTTTGACCCTTTGAAGCATCGCTTTGTCACCGCCTTCCGCACCGAAGTTCAGCGCCCCAGAGAAGGGTTCTGCGATTGCTATAGCATGGATGTAGCCTTTGTGGGAAATTGGCACGAGTGGGCGATAGAGCGAGACCAGCAAGGGCAGCGATGGCTCTTTGTGCCTGCCTACAAGCGAGGGCGCAAGGTGATTGCCCGATGGCGATGGGTAAAGGGCAAATGGCAACCTGCCCAAGACATCCCCATGCCCCATCAAGACGGCTTTCGGTTGCTCTGGACAGGCGATGGCTTTTTAGCCTTTGAATGGCGCCGACGACCTCTCATCGCCGTCCTCTTCTTCCAACTCTCCAATTGGGTGCGAGAACATTTGCGTGAGAAGCCCCTTTACTTTCGCCCAGCCCCCTCTGACCTTTGGGTTTGGCAGGAAGGGAAGGGTTGGCGCATGATTGACCACTTGACTGCCTACGGCTATGACACGGTGATGCCTTATTGGAAGCCCTGTGGCGACTTAGATGGTGATGGGCAGTCGGAAGTTTTTGTCTGGGAGTTGAACGGTTGGTGGGTTGGTCAGTGGCGGGAGGGCAAATGGCGGAGAAGTCAACTCTGTGAAGATTACACCGAACCCATTGGCATCCTTCGGGATGGGCGACGGCGATGGCTGTTGGGCTGGGATGGCAAGCGACAACTGATGGCAGTTCGGCTGGCGAAGTGAAACCCCAAAGAAGAAGCCCCGCCCCGAAGGGGCGGGGAAGATGGCGGGATGAAAGCGCCGGGCAGACCCAGGAAGGGACGCACCGCCATCGGGCGATGCAAGCCCACATCACATTTTAACGCAAACCAACCGTTACTCGGTTCCCGATTTCCGCCCTGCTGCCCTTAGACGCTGCTGCCCCCTCTGCCTCACCCCTTGACGCCACCAATTTGCTGCTTCAAAATTTTAGCCAAACGATTTAGCCAACTTTGCGGAGTGACGGAAGGGATGAGACGGAAGCAGGCTGCCGTGACGATCCGTGAAGTTGCCAAAGCGGCGGGAGTGAGCGTGGCGACGGTTTCCAGCGTCCTGAACGGGCGTGCCCACACGCGGGTGGCTGCCAAGACACAACGGCGGGTGCTGGAAGCCGCTCGAAGGTTGGGTTACCGCCCCAAAAGGTCGGCGCAAGCGCTGCGGACTGGGCTGACCTACACGCTCGGTCTCTCCGTTCCCCTTTGCCCTGATTCACTGCTTTCGCCTTTCTTCTACGAAGCCGTCAAAGGGGCGCTTAAGGCGGCTAAGCAAAGGGGGTGGCTCGTCACCATCTTGGGCTTTCAGGACCGGCAGGAAGAGTTGGCGCTCCTTCAGTCAGCCCTTGAGCAGCGGTCGGTGGATGGCGTTTTGCTCTTTGACCCTCAAGACGATGACCCCCGCCTCCCGTTGCTCAAGGGTCGGCTACCCTTCGTTGTCGTCGGGCGCTGTTCTGACCCTGAAGTCATCACGGTGGATAATGACAATGTGCAGGCAGCGAAACTGGCGACGCAACATTTGTTGCGACTGGGACATCGGCGAATCGCTTTTGTCCATGTGCCCTTCCGCTTGGCGACCGCTCAAGACCGCCTGATGGGTTATCGGATGGCGTTGGAAGAAGCGGGCTTAACTTTTGATGCCAACCTGTTGGCGGGAACGGAAGGCTACTATGGCGTGGAGGCAGGTTATCAAGCCTTCATGGCATTGCTGAACCGATTGCGGAAGCCTCCGACGGCAGCGTTGGCGATGGATGACGCTTTGGCACTGGGTGTCCTTCAGGCGGCGCAACAACACGGGTTGCGTGTTCCTGATGACCTTGCCGTCGTCGGTTTCAACGATTCGCCTTTCGCCGCTCATTGCGAGCCGCCATTGACAACCGTCCGCATTTTTGCGGAGACATTGGTGGAGTATGCGACGGACGCCCTATTGCGCCTCATTCGGGGCGAACCCGTCGCTCCAAAACGCATGCTGGTGCCGACGCAACTCATCGTCCGCGCTTCCTGCGGAGCGATGAGCCGAAAAAACAACTAACGCAAGGAGGGATGCCTTATGCAGCACTTGGTCGGTCCTTGGCGACCCATGCCGTCAGGTCGCGATGGCTTCACCCTCATTGAATTGCTGGTGGTCATCGCAATTATCGCCATTCTGGCGGCGATCCTGTTCCCCGTGTTCAGCCAAGCGCGGGAGAAGGCTCGTCAGACCAGTGACCTGAGCAACTTGCGGCAAATGGGCACAGCCACACAAATGTATGCCCAAGATTACGACGAACGGATGACGCCCTCGGAGAGTTACCTTGCGGGCGTTCAGGGAGACCCTGGGCAATTCGTCACTTGGATGGCGTTGGTGATGCCTTACACCCGCAACGCCCAAATTTTTCGGTCACCTAAGTGGGCACTTCTCTTTCCCGAAAGCGTCGCCAATTGGTTGCACTACGGCGCTCACAGCGGAATGGTGCAAGGGAATGCTCCCAACCGAATGCTACCCGTCTCTTACGCTGCCATCTCGCTGCGTTGGTCTACTTGGCCACATCAGACGACGGTGGGCACATGGGGTGGCTATGGGGGGCGTGGTGCTTTGCTCAACGCCTATCCGCAATGGCCGATGGGCGGCGGGCGCGAGGCGACGGTCAGTTTGGCGGAAATCGCCCAACCCGCTGAAACCCGCGCCATTGTCAACGCCATCAACTACCACTTGATTGGCGGTTGCGATGTGGATGTCCTCGGCGATGATGGGAATTTGCCTTGTGGCTTCACTGCTGTCACCTACTTCAACACGGGCGGCAATCCCCCTTGGGCGGTCAACATGAACCCGCCCAATCACGACCAATTGGCTCCTTTCCTTCGGCATGTCAACACGACTTTCGCCGACGGGCACGCGAAAGCCATGCGGTGGGGTTACTCATGCCCGCACGAATACACCGTAGAAGATGACCGCAGTGTCGTTCCCAACCGCTGCCGATGATGGAGGTGACCAACCGTGTTGCGCCGAGAAATTGCGCTGCCCCTCGCTATCGGCATCATTGTAGTCGTCGCTGCTTTGGCAGTTTTTTTCCTTTGGCGCAAAACCTCCCCGCCAACGGAGGGTGTCTTGCAAAAGTGGGCACCTCATCCCCAGTCACAACGACAAGTGGCTCCGACGCCTGCTAACCCCCGCTGACAACCTTTATCGCGGGCGGGGCGCAATGCCCCGCCCCCCCTCCATGCTCCAATAGCGTCAACCTAATGAACCAGCCGCAGTGCTTGCCTAACTGAGACAACAGGTGACTGCAATGCGGTGGATTATTGGGGCACTGGCGATCGGATTGTTTGCGTTGCAAACGCCTCAACCGTCCCGACCGACGATCACGAAGGTGCAACCGCCTCATTGGTGGACGCCGACAAATTGGCGTGATGTGCTCCTTTTGTGCTACGGGAACGACTTGCGGGACGCCAAAGTCGCTTCCCTTTCGCCCGACTTAACGGTGGCAAAGGCGTCTTCCAGCGAAGATGGGCGTTACTTGTTCGTTTGGCTTCGCCTCGCACCCAAAGCAACACCTCGCCCTCATCGGCTGATCGTCCGAACGCCCGAAGGCGAGACGAGCATCCCTTTCCCTTTGCGCCCCCGCCCGTCTCAAACGGTCTTGGGCAAGGGCTTGACAGAAAACGAACTCATCTACCTGCTCATGCCCGACCGTTTCTGCGACGGCGACCCTACCAACAATGACCCGAAGGGGCTGAACACTTATGACCGCGCCAACCCTCGCGCCTATCATGGCGGCGATTTGAAAGGCATCCGCCAATGTTTGCCTTACTTGCGGGATTTAGGCGTCACGGCAATTTGGCACACCCCTATCTACGACAACGACGACGCCTCCCCCGACGAGTATCACGGCTACCATCCCGTTGACCTCTTCGCCGTTGACGAGCACTTCGGGGCGATGGGGGATTATCGCCAACTTGTCAAAGATGCCCATCGCTTGGGGATCAAAATCGTGCAAGACCATGTGCTCAATCACTGCGGACCCAAGCATGTCTGGGTGACCCATCCGCCCACGCCGACTTGGTTTCACCCCAAGATGCCCGCCGATTATCACCTCGCTTCGCTCCTTTCACCCGATGTCCCAGTTGAAGTTAAGCGGCGCATCACCGACGGTTGGCTTTTCGGCATCTTGCCCGACCTCAATCAAGACGATCCCGCTGTCGCTCATTTCCTCATCCAACACAGCCTTTGGTGGCTGATGGAAACGGATGCCGATGCCGTTCGGGTGGACACAATGCCTTACATGCCTCGTCCCTTTTTACAGAGGTGGCGAAATGCCCTTCGGCGTGAATTGCCTCATGTGACCGTCATCGGCGAAGTGTTGCCCGTCCCGCCTGACGCGCGGGTGCAAGCCTTTTTTCAAGGTGGGCGGACAGGCTATGATGGCGTGGATACGGGCTTTGAGAGCGTCTTTGATTTCGCCCTTGCTATCGCCATCCGTCAAGTCTTTGGGCGTGACGAGCCGATGGGGCGTTTGAAGGAGGTTTTGGATGCCGATGCCCTCTATCCAAACCCGACCCGCTTAGTGACCCTGTTGGGCAATCACGATTTCCCTCGCTTCATGACTTTTGCTAAGCCCGACCGTCGTTGGCAGCGGTTGAAACTGGCGGCAACTTTCCTGCTGACGACGCGGGGTAGCGTCCAGTGGTATTACGGCGACGAGATCGGGATGGAAGGGGGCGACGACCCCGACAACCGCCGCGACTTTCCCGGCGGTTTCCCTGATGACCCCCGCAACGCTTTTTCACCCCAAGGACGCACGCACGAAGAAAATGCCCTTTGGGCGTGGGTGTGTCGACTTTTTCACCTGCGCCGTCAATTGCCTTGGTTAGCGACCGCCCCAACGCACTGGTGGCAAGTGGGAGCGGACACACTCATTTACGAACGACGCCACAAAGGGGAGAGGTTGTTTGTCCTTCTCCATCGGGGTGACAAACCTTTGGAGTGGACACTACCTGTTGCCAATGGGCGGCTGATGGCGGGGGATGGGATACTTCAACGCGTTGACGGCAAGTGGCGGGTCTGGGTGCCCCCTTGGGGCGCTGCCCTTATCCTCTCACCCTGATCTGTCAAGGAGGGGTCACTGTGGGCAAGGTCTTGGTCCTTTACGACAGCGCTACGGGCAACACCCGCAAGATGGCGGAACTCGTCGCTAAAGGGGCTGGCAAAGTCCCCGGCACAGAGGTGCGAATGAAATCGGTGGACGAAGCAGGTCCCGAAGACATCCTTTGGTGCGATGGCTTAGCCGTCGGCTCACCGACCAACATGGGCGTGTTGTCGTGGAAGATGAAGCGCTTCTGGGACGAAACGGTGGGAGACCTTTGGGGCAAAGTGGATGGCAAAATTGCTTGTGCTTTCTCGTCGTCGGGTGGATGGGGAGGCGGCGCCGAATTGGCGTGCCTTTCCCTTTTGACGGTCTTGATGAACTTTGGCTTCCTTGTTTTTGGCGTCACTGACTATGTGGGCAAGAAGTTCACCCTCCACTACGGGGCAGTCGTCGCCGGTGAACCTCGCACCGAATCGGAAATGGCTGCGTGCGAACGCTTAGGCGAGCGGTTAGCCCAATGGGTTGCTGTTTTTGTGGATGGGCGCAAAGAGTTCCACCCTGTTTTGCATCGGCAAGACGATGACGATGATGAGGAATGAGGGCAAAGAAGGGTAGGGGAGAAGCGATGAAACCAGCGACCGCCAAAGTGGAAGCGTTGAAGGCAGAGCGAGAAGGGGTTTCCGCCAAAGCGCTTCTCATCGGCGCCCTCTTCAGCATCGGGGCGGTGCTACTCGTCTCTTACGCCGAATTGGTCGTCAAGGAAATCCAAATCGCCATCTGCCAGTTCAATCCCGCCGCCCTCGGTCTGCTCTTTTTGCTCGTCGCTCTCAACGGGGCGATTTCACGCTTGCTCAATCGTTCCTTCCTGCGCCCATCGGAAGTGCTGGTCATTTACACGATGACGGTGCTGGCGGCGATGATTGCCTCGCGGGGCTTGATGGAGAAGTTGCTGCCCGCCCTTGTCGCCATCAACTACTTCGCCAACCCGCAAAACCGTTGGGCGGAAGCCTTCTTCCCCCACATCCCCCGCTGGCTCGTTCCCTTTGACCCGTCGGGCTTGGAGCGACAACCCCCCGCCCGCTACTTTTACGAAGGTAGCAAAGGCGTCGTCATTTGGAGTGAGTGGCTGACTCCCTTGTTAGCGTGGGCGATTGTCGTCGCAAGCGTTTGGATGTGTTTCCTCGCCATTGCGACTATCTGGCGACGCCAGTGGGCAGACCACGAGAAACTCAACTTTCCCCTCACTCAACCGCCTTTGCAACTCATTGACCCATCAAAGCGTCTTTTGTTGCTGCGCCATCGGTTGGCGTGGCTGGGCTTTTGTCTTTCAGCATCCGTCTTTTTCGTCAACGGGCTCAATCGCCTCTATCCCGCCATCCCCCAAATCCGCGTCGCTTGGAGGCTAAACGATTACCTGACCGACCGCCCCTTCAACGCCATCTTTTTCACCCCCGTTTACACTTCCTACGCTGCCATCGGTTTCGCTTACTTTCTGCCGACCCAACTGCTTTTCAGCCTCTGGTTCTTTTTCTGGCTCACGCGCCTGCAAGACATCCTGCTGGCGTGGTTGGGTTACGAACACCTGTTGGTCAACATGCCCTTGTATCCGACCCGCCTTTACATTGGCTACCAGGTGTTGGGCGCTTATTTGGTGCTGGTTTGGTTTTTCTGGCGCTCGGCGTTGCCCTACCTTCGGCAGGTGGTGGCGAGAACCTTTGGGCGGAACGATTTGGATGACCGCAATGAGTTGATGCCTTATCGCTTCGCTGTCGCCCTCGGCATCGTGGGTTTGCTCGTCGCCGTCGGTTGGGGCATCGCTGCGGGCTTATCGCCCACCGTTGCCATCGTGGAGTTCGCCATTTACCTCGGCGTCGTCGTTTTGGTGATGGCGCGCAGCGTGGCGGAAGGCGGATTGATGATGACGGAAACTTCCTTCCGACCCATTGACTTGATGCGTCTTTTCGTCCCTAAGCATCAACTGGGCGCTCGCAACTTGACGATTTTGGGGTTCACCGATGCCGTCTTCACCCGCGACCTTCGGGGCTTGCTCGTCACGCCTTTGCTGGACAGTTTGAAGATGAGCGATGCCGTGAACTTGTCGCGACGGGCTTTGTTGTTGCCGTCGGTGTTGGCGATGCTTCTTGGTTTCGTTGCGGCAGCGATTTACCAACTCAAATTGCCCTACACGCATGGGGCGCTGACGATGTATTGGTATGCCTATCAGGGCAACCCGCGTTGGGCGTTTGAAGACCACATCACCGCCATCCTCGGTCAAGACAACCCACCTGGCTACATTCGGGGCTTTTTCATCGCCAGCGTGTTGCTGACTTACGGGATGGTCACTGCCAGATCGCATTTTTGGTGGTTTCCGCTCCATCCCCTCGCTTACGCCTTGAGTGCCTCTTGGACGATGATCGTCTTTTGGTTTCCGATTTTCGTCGCTTGGGTCGTCAAGAGTTTGATTTTGCGCTATGCGGGCGTGCGGGCGTTCCATCGCTTTGCCCCCTTCTTCGTCGGGCTGATTTATGGCGAATTTTTCATGGCGGTCATCTGGGCTTTGCACTCCTTGCTCACCCGCAAACCTGCTCCCTTCTTCCCCTGGCCGTGACTTGACACTCCCTCGCCTTGCCCTTGAGGGTGACGGATTGCTATCATCAGTGCGGTTGCGAACGGACAGAACGCTTGGAGGGGTGTTGGGATGGGTTACGAGACGCTGTATCGCAAGTATCGTCCCCGTCGCTTTTCCGAAGTCGTCGGGCAAGAGCACATCGTTCGGGCATTGCGCAACGCCCTTTCGTCGGGGCGCATTGCCCATGCCTTCCTCTTTTGCGGTCAACGGGGCACGGGCAAGACAACGATGGCACGCCTTTTGGCGATGGCGCTCAACTGCGAAAAAGGCGTCACCGACGACCCTTGCGGGACTTGCGAAGCCTGCGAAAGCATCATCAAGGGCACGGCGATGGATGTCTTGGAAATTGATGCCGCCTCTCACACGGGTGTGGATGCCATTCGGGAGGTCATCATTGACCGTGTCGCCTTTCTGCCCGCCCTCTTGCGCTATCGCGTCTTCATCATTGACGAGGTGCACATGCTTTCCACCTCATCGTTCAACGCCCTGCTCAAGACGCTGGAAGAACCGCCCCCGCGAGTGGTTTTCGTGCTGGCGACGACTGACCCGCACAAAGTCCCCGCGACGGTGCGGTCTCGTTGTTTGCGTTTTGACTTCCGCCCCCTTCCAACTCGTGACATCGCCGAACGGTTGGCGTTTGTGCTGGAGCAGGAAGGGTGGCAGGGACGCTACGAACCCACCGCCCTCACCCTCATCGCCCGCTCCGCTCGCGGGGCGTTGCGGGACGCCTTGACGATGCTGGAGCAAGCGATGAACTTCGCCGACGACCGTTTAACCGTTGAACTTGTCAGCACCCTTTTGGGCGTGACCGATGACGAATTTTTGGCGCGCCTCGTGGACGCTTTGCACGCAGGAGACCTCAAAGCCCTTTGGCGGTTGGTGGCGGACGCCGTAGAAAGTGGGCGCGACCTTCATCAACTCGTCCACGACCTCGCCGCTTACTTGCGGGAATTGTTGCAAGTGCGCAGTGGCGCACCCACCGAAGAGTTTGGGGAACGCTTGGCTTTTTTGGAACGGCAATCGTCCCTCTTTGACGAACGGCAACTGATGCGTTTGGTGCGAGGGGCTTGGGAGTTGGAACGAGACTTACGCCTCTCTTCCGACCCTCAACTGACGCTGGAAATCGGCTTGCTTCACCTGAGCCTGCTCCTTCGGGAACTCACTCCCTCCGTTGCTCCATCAACCACTGCCATGCCCCTCCTCGCCGAACCTTTAGCGGCGACGACAACGACAAACCCTTTGGCATCCCTTCCATCGGCGGCAACGAATTCTCCGACCTTGACGGCGGCGGCAACGAACTTGACAGCCAACGATGACTCCGTTCCTGCAACTGTCGTCCCTTCTCCCGAAGGAGCGATGACGCTGGACTACATCCGCCATCATTGGGGCATTTTTCTGGACAATCTCAAGCGCGAATCCCTCGTCGCTTACACCTTTTTGCTCAATGCCGAGCCGACGGAGTTGCAAGGCGAGCAGTTAGTCCTGACCTTCCAACAAGCGTTCTCACACGATTGCGTCAACGAGCGGATGCATCGGGAGACGATAGAGCGAGTGCTGCGGGAAGTTTTCCAAGCCCCCAACTTGCGCATCAAACCCGTCCTCTCTGCTCAAGTCACCTCGCCCGCCGTCGGCAAACCCATCCAAGCCGCCACCGATAGCCATCAACAAGTGGACACCGAAACTTTTCTCAACTCCCTTTTTGACTCACCATGAAGGAAGAAGGGTGCACAACGGCATCGGAGAAGAAGGGACAGGTAAGGAGGTGTCCTGCGATGGTGGTGCGCGCCTTTTTGGGGCTGGATGTGGGGACGCAAAGTGTCAAGGGGCGAGCCATTGACGAGCAAGGCAACTTGCTGGCGGAAGCCAGCACCGAGTATCCCCTCTACATCCCGCAACCTGGCTGGACAGAACAAGAGCCAGCCGAAATGTGGCAGGCAACCTGCGAGACCATCCAAAAAGTGGTGGCGGCGTTAAAGCGCCGCAACCCGCCCGCTGAAATTGCTGCCGTCTGTGCGACGGGACAAATGCACACGATGATTTTGCTGGACGAAAACAAGCGACCCATCGGGCGGGCATTGCTGTGGAACGATGGGCGGGCAGCAAGAGATGCGGAAGAAGGTGCGGCGCTACTCAAAAGCCGATTGGGCGACCGTTTCCTCGTTGACACCCTTTGCAACGACTTCCTCGCCAACTGGACAGGAGCGCACCTGTTTTATGTCCGCAACCGTGCCAACGAATTCGCCAAAGGTGTCCGCAATCCCGAAACGGAGCGATGGGCGCAAGCGTGGGAGTGCGCCGTCACCTTCCTGACGCCCCGCGATTTCATCGTCCTGAACTTAACGGGCGAAGTGAGCATGGACATGTGTGGCGGATCGGAAACTTCCCTCATGGACATCCCCAACAAACGCTGGGCGTTGGACGCTTTCAAAGTGCTGGGCATTGACAAATTGCAACCGCCCCCTCTTTACGAGCCGGGCACTATCATCGGCGCTGTGACGAAGCAAGCGGCGGAGACGACGGGTTTGAAGGAAGGGACGCTGGTCATTGCGGGAGCAGGTGATTGCCTTGCGGGTGCTCTGGCGGGGGGCGTTTTGAAAGTCGGTCAAGTGCTTTTCACCTTAGGCACCAGCGGCGTCGTCGTTGCGCCCATCGGCGAAAAACCGTCGGTGGACGAACAACTACGCACCCAAGTGCACTACTCCACCGTCCCCAACATCCTTGTCAACATGGCGTGCGTCAACGGAGCGGGCATCGGGTTGCGGATGTTCCGCGATGTTTTGGGGGATGCTTACAAGGTGGCAGCCCAAAAGTTGGGCGTTGACCCTTACGAGTTGCTGACACAACGCGCCTCTCAAGTGCCGCCGGGCAGTCACGGCGTCCTGTTTTCACCTTACATCACGGGCGACCGCATCGTCAAAGCGCCACAGGGGCGCGGGGCGTGGTATGGTTTGACGGCGTTTCTGATGGAGGCGGAAAGCAAAGGCGACGCTTGCCTTATCCGCGCCGTGTTGGAGGGCGTTTGCTTCGCCGTTCGGGATGGCTTGGAAATCATCCGCAGGTTGCTTTCTGGCGTCACTTTTGAGCCCATCCGCATGGTCGGTGGCGGCGCTCGTAGTCCCTTCTGGTGTCAATTGGCTGCCGACATCTTCGGTCATCCCGTTTGCACGACGACAGCGGAAGACGCTTCTTACGGCATGGCGCTACTGGCAGGTGTAGGGGCGGGCGCTTTTAGCATATGGGAGGCTGCCGAGCGCATCAAAATCGTCCGCATCTTTGAACCTAACCCATCCATCGCCGCCTTTTACGACCGCTTCTATCGCGAAGTTTTTCACGGGCATTACGACCGCAGCCAACGGGCATTGGACGCCGCTATTGAACGGGCGCTCAATAGCCCTGAATGCGCAGAAGCCCTTCGGGCGTGGCGCAACGGGCAGGGCAAGGTGTAAGAGCAAACGGATAGTGGCTTACAGGGCAAAATAACTTGCTTCCCGATAGAAGATGGGGGCGGTGTTGCCCCACATTTTCGTCGCTCACTCAAAAAGTGTGTGAAAGGTGTGTTACATTTGACGGCGGAGGTGGTTTGCGATGGCTGTGCGACCGATGGCTGTCGGCATCATGCTGGGTGTCCATCAAGACCCACGCGTGAGCATAGAGAAGTGCAAAAAAGTCGGCGTCACCAATGCCCAACTGGGTGTGCCCCCTGACGAGTGGCTGACGCTGGAAGGTGCTCGTGAAGTCAAGCGGATGTTTGACGAGGCAGGCGTGACCATCACGACGGTTTTCTGCGGTTTTGAGGGCGAACGCTACGACGACATCCCGACCGTCCGCCGCACCGTCGGCTATGTGCCCGAAGAGACGCGGGAAGAACGAGTCCGTAAGACGCTGCAAATTGCCGAGTGGGCATATGCGATGGGCGTCAAGCGCATCGCCGCCCACTTCGGTTTTATTCCCGAAGACCCGACGGACATCCGCTACCCCGTTTGCGTGGAGACGATGCGCCGCATCTGCGATTACTTGTTGCCCAAGGGCATGACCTTCGGCTTGGAGACGGGACAGGAAACCGCTGACACGCTCCTGCGCTTCCTTCGCGATGTGGGGCGCAAAAACCTCAACATCAACTTTGACCCCGCCAACATGATTCTCTACGGCACGGGTGACCCCCTTGACGCCCTCAAAAAAGTCGGCAAGTTCGTCGTCAGCGTCCACTGCAAAGATGGTAAGTGGCCGACGCAACCCGACCAGTTAGGTGAAGAAGTGCCGTTGGGCGAAGGCGATGTCGGCATTGACCGTTTCATCGCTACCCTCAAACGCCTCGGCTACAAAGGACCGTTGACCATTGAGCGGGAAGTGCCCGACCCACCCCAGACGGACGACATGATTAAAGCCAAAGCGTTGCTGGAATCGTTGGTCAAAAGCACAAAGGTGAAAGCACGGTGAAACGGGACACGGGACAAGGATAAGGGAAAGGGTTGCGACAAACCCAGTCCCTTTTGTCGTCCCCTGTCTTGAACGGTGCCGCCTTTCATTTCGTCCCATGTCCCATGCCCCTTGCCCCTTGTTCCGCCATGTCCAGCGCCAGCACTTCCAATGCCAGTTGGGGGTTGGCGTTGGAAGGTGGGCGGATTTGCCGAAGGGTCTGGCGCAACCGCCGCAAAGTGAAGATGGCTCGTTCGGCGGGAATGTTCCACTGGCTCATTTCGTCGCGCCAATCCGCATTGACCAACAACTCTTCGGCGTTAAGTGCCAGCGCCAAGACATCGCGCCAACAAAGCATCAACCCTTCCAATCGTCCCTCCAACGGGCGACGCAGCGCTGCCATCGGAGAAAGCACGGCTGTCTCCTTTTCCTCTTCCTCCTCGTCCCGCGTCCCACGCCCCTCGTCCCGTTCCTCTTCCGCTCCCTTGCTGCACAATTCGGCGAAGCGCGATGCATCCCAAGCCGTCATCGTTGCCGTCATCCGCAGCAAGGTGCGCAGTTGCTCCCGTTGCTCTCGCCATGCCTTTTCGCAAATCGCCTGCAATGCCCAACCGATGCGCCCCCGTGCCAGTCGGGCGATTTGCTCCGCTTCCTTCGTCGGAACGCCCCGCCGTTGCAACGCCGATGCGATGACCGCCGTCGGGATGAGCCCAAAGCGCAGGGGTTGACAGCGCGACCGAACCGTCGCCGACAACGCCCAAGGGTTGGCGCTGATGAGCACAAAGAGCGTTCGTTCGGGTGGCTCTTCCAGTGTCTTGAGCAGCGCTGCCGTCGCTTCAGAGGTCAAGCGTTCCGCTTCATCCACGATGAAAACTTGCCATTGCGCCAACGGCGCCAGCAGGATTTGCTCCCGCATAACCCGAATGGCGTCCACGCCGATGGAAAGTTTTGGCTTCAATTTCGTCGTGTCCACAACTTCGCCCTCTTTCGCTTTCTCCACGGCTTCCCAATACGCTGCCATCCAAGTGTCCACGATAAGGACGGACGGATGGGTGTTGGCGTAAGAAGGGCGGTCGGGGTCAAGGTGGCGGCAAGATGGGCAAGTTTCGCAAGGGGTCAAGTTCGGCTGGGGGTCGCGACAGTTCAGCCACTTTGCCCAACGCACTGCCAGCGTCCGCTTGCCCACCTGCGGCGGACCGGAAAAGAGCCAAGCGTGAGGAATTGTTCCTTGACGGCTGATTTTGTCCAGCACCTTCACAGCGTGTTCGTTGCCGACAAATTCTGTCGCCATCTCCGCATCGCCTCTCGCACCAAAGCATCCGCTTGTTCCATGACGGCTTCCAACGGTTGACTGGCATCCACGATTTTGATGCGATGGGGCTCTTGCGCCGCCAGCCACAAAAAGCCTTGCCGAACCCGATGGTGGAACGCTAAGTCGCGCCCCTCAAAAACAGTCGGTCTCTGAACCCGCTGCAAACCAATTTCAGGGTTTACATCCAGCAAGATGGTCAGATGCGGACGCAACCCGCCCGTCGCCACTTCGTTGAGCCGACGCAACTCATCCACAGGCAAACCCCGTCCAAAACCTTGATAGGCGATGGTGCTATCGGCGAAACGGTCGCAAAGCACGATCGTTCCTATCCTTCGCCCCGCGTCCCTCGTCCCGCGTCCCTCGTCCCATTCCGTTTCGCCTTCCCTCAAAGCGGGGCGGATGACTTGGGCGACATGTTCTGCCCGCGCCGCCAAAAACAGAAAGGCTTCCGCCCACGCGCTCAACGGCTTCTCATGCAACAACAGTTGGCGCAACCGCTCGCCCAACGGCGTCCCGCCAGGTTCAGCGGTGACGACGACCGCAAAACCTTCCTGTCGCAACCGTTCAGCGACGGCGTTCGCGACCGTCGTCTTGCCACTGCCGTCAATGCCTTCCACCGTGATGAACAAGCCCCGCATCAGGATGCCTCCTTTGCCTTCAACCGCCTTCGCGCTTCCAAGACTTTTCGCAGGGCATCGTCAGGAGTTTCGGCGGTGGCGGTCAAATGCCCCATTTTGCGACCAGGTCTCGGTTCTGCTTTGCCGTAAAGGTGCAACTTGACTTCAGGCAACTCCAACGCCTTCGCCCAGTTCGGTTCGCCGCCTTCCCAAAGGTCACCGAGCAAGTTGGCGATAGCGGCGGGACGGTAAAGTTCCGTAGAGCCTAAAGGCAAATTGCAAATTGCCCGAACGAGTTGCTCAAACTGGGAAGTGACCGCAGCATCAAAAGTTTGATGACCGCTATTGTGGGGGCGCGGTGCTAACTCGTTCACCAACAGCCGACCGTCTTGTGCCACGAACATCTCCACACACAGCAACCCAACAACGCTCAACGCTTCTGCGATCGCTCGCGCCAACTCCTGTGCCTGCCTCGCCAATTCAGGTGCGATACGGGCGAGCATGACGGAAGTGTCAAGGATGTGACGGGAGTGGGTGTTTTCGGCGACGGGATAGACGGCTTCCTCACCCCGCAAGTTACGAGCGACGATGACCGAAACTTCCCGTTCCAACAGCACAAACTCTTCCAACACGCAATCCACCTTGCCCAGCCGCTCCCACGCTCTCTCCGCCTCGTCGGGATGCTCTATGCGCACTTGACCTTTGCCGTCATAACCGCCCGTCGCCGTCTTCAACACGGCAGGGCAGCCAATTTCTGAGACGGCGCACAGCAATTCCTCCCGTGACCGCACGGTTCGGAATTTGGGGACGGGGAAGCCGTGTTCGGCAAGGAAGGTTTTTTCGGCGATGCGGTTTTGTGCGATGCGCAAGACCCGACTGGATGGTCGGACGGGCACGATAGGTTCAATCGCTTCCAGCGTGTCAGCGGGCACATTCTCAAACTCAGCGGTGACGACAGCACATCGGCGTGCCAACTCTTTCGCTGCCGTCACATCGGTGTAAGGCGCTGTGATTTCATCGTCGGCGACCTGACCTGCTGGGCAATCGGGCGTTGGGTCCAAGACGACGGCTCGATAACCCATCCGCTTCGCAGCAATGGCAATCATCCGACCCAATTGTCCACCTCCAAAGACGCCAATTGTGTTGCCGGGCAGAATAACATCGTCCATATCGCACCTCCTTTCAGGGATGGTAGCAAGTTCACCCCAACTTGTAACGCAACTCAACGGGATTGTCAAGCCTCTGCTTCGGGGATTTTGCTTTCCAAGACGGCTTGAGTTTGGGCTTGTCGGTAAGCCCGCAGTCGTTCTCGGATTTCTGGATACTTGTTGCCCAGTATGGCTGCTGCCAAAAGGGCAGCATTGACTGCGCCTGCACGCCCGATCGCCAAAGTGCCCACTGGAACGCCCGCTGGCATTTGCACTATGGAAAGCAACGAGTCCAAACCGTTCAAAGCAGCGCTAGGAACAGGGACACCCAAGACAGGCAACACCGTTTTGGAAGCCGTCATGCCAGGTAGGTGCGCTGCCCCACCAGCGCCGGCGATAATCACTTCCAATCCCCGCTCTTCGGCGGTCGCTGCATACTCAAACATCCAATCGGGTGTCCGATGGGCGCTGACGATGCGCACTTCGTAAGGGATGCCCAGTTGCCGAAGCGTTTCAGCGGCGTGCTTCATCGTTTCCCAATCGGAGACGCTCCCCATGATGACGCCGACCAACGGTCGCTCCATGCCCGACAACCCCTTCCCTTGACAGTTTCTTCCTCAACGCGGGTCGCCAAAATTTTGTCGCACATCTTGAACGCCCTTCGGAGGTGCTTTGTCGGATGGAGAGCATGTTGCGCGGGACGATGCGCATCAATGAGAAAGGGCATTTGGAGATTGGCGGTTGCGATTGCGTGGAACTGGCGCGGCGATTTGGGACGCCCCTTTATGTCATGGACGAGTGGCTCATCCGCGAAAACTGCCGCCGCTACAAAACCGCCTTCGCTCAGCACTACGAGGGCGAAGCCCGCATCGCTTACGCCGCCAAAGCCTTTTGCACCTTGGCGATGTGTCGGTTGGTCGCTGAGGAAGGCTTGTGGATAGATGCCGCCTCAGGTGGCGAACTCTTCACGGCACTGAAAGCCCAGTTCCCGCCCCAACGAATTTACTTGCACGGCAACTTCAAGTCCGACGAAGAGTTGACGATGGCGTTGCGCCACAAAGTCGGGCGCATCGTCGTGGATTGCTTTGAAGAGTTGGAACGCTTGAATGCCATCGCAGCGCGCCGAGAGGCGGTGGCTGACATCCTTTTGCGCGTCACACCCGGCGTGGAAGCCCACACCCACGAGTTCATCCGCACGGGACAACTGGACACCAAGTTTGGCTTCCCCATCAGCGACGGCATCGCACTGGAAGCGGTGAAACAAGCCTTGAAACTTCCGCACCTTCGTTTGCACGGCTTCCATTGTCACATCGGTTCGCAAGTTTTTGAGACCGAGCCTTACCGCATTGCCATTGAGCAAATGTTCGCCTTCGCCGACGAAGTGCGGAAGGCGACGGGGTTTGGGATGAGCGAACTCAACTTGGGTGGTGGGTTGGGTGTCCGTTACATGCCCGACGATGATCCGCCGACGATTGAAACTTTTGTCACTGCCCTTTGCGATGCGGTGCAGGAGATGGCGGAGCGATTTCATTTTCCGTTGCCCGTGTTGGCGATAGAGCCGGGGCGTTCCATCGTCGGGGAAGCGGGCACGACCCTTTACACCATCGGCGTCGTCAAGGAAGTGCCAAGGGTGCGGACTTATGTGTCGGTGGATGGCGGGATGAGCGATAACCCGCGCCCCGCCCTTTACGGTGCCCGCTATTTTGCCTTGGTCGCCAACAAAGCGAACCGACCCGCCGACAAAATCGTCACCGTCGCTGGCAAGCACTGTGAGAGCGACATCCTCATCCGTGACATCGCCCTCGCCGACCCGCAACCGGGCGATTTGCTTGCCGTCTTCACGACAGGCGCTTACAACTACAGCATGGCAAGCAATTACAACCGTTTCCCTCGTCCTGCCGTCGTTTTCGTGAAAGATGGAAAGGCTCAGTTGGTCGTGCGACGAGAAACTCCCGATGACTTGCTTCGTTGCGACTTGGTCGGCGACAAGCCCATGTCCGTCGGTTTCTCTCCGCAAGCGCAAAAGTAGTGCAGAACATCAATGCCTTTGTTGAGCCAAAAGCAAAACGCCCGCAACACCGTCTTGGCTTTCAAAAGCCACGCCCCTTGTTCGTCGGCGACGCCGCATTCGGGCGGGGCGACACCGTGCTCCGTCATGTGGTTGGTTAGCCTTACCCTGATGGCACGAATGAGAGGCAAAGCGAGTCAGGGGGCTCGTTTGGATTGGAGCCAAGCGATGGCTTGGCGGACTTGCCAATTGGTCGCTTCTAAGGCTTGTTCGGCTTCGGGGAGGGTGACATGGGCGAGTTGGGCGACGATGCGTTTGGCGCGCTCGCGCAGCTTCACGCTCCAAGTCCGCAAGTCCACCATCAAGTTGCTTTGGACACGCCCAAGTTTGACCATCGTGGCGGTGCTGATCATGTTCAGGATGAGTTTTTGGGCTGTTCCTGCTTTCATGCGAGTGGAGCCAGCGACAATTTCAGGACCGACGACGGGAGCAATGACGACATCGGCGACGGCAGCAATGGGGGCATCTCGGTTGACGGTGATGGCGACCGTCTTGGCGCCCCGTCGGCGCGCTTCGTCCATGGCGGCGATGACGAAAGGGGTTCGCCCACTGACGGAAAGACCGACGACGACATCGTTGACGCCAACATTCAATCGGCGCATCTCTTCACGCCCCGCTTCCATATCGTCTTCAGCCCCTTCAACGGCACGGAAAACGGCTTGCGGACCGCCAGCAATGACGCCGATGACCCATTCAGGCGGTGTGCCAAAAGTGGGGGGGCATTCGGCGGCGTCCATGATGCCCAACCGCCCGCTCGTCCCTGCCCCGACATAGATGAGCCGACCACCCATTGACAACCCCCGCACTGCCCACCGCACGACTTGAGCGATGGCAGGGATTTCCTGTCGGACAGTGGGGGCAACTTTGTGGTCTTCGTCGTTGATGAGGGTTAAGATGACTTCCACATCCAGTTGGTCAAGGAAGAGGGAGGCGGGATTACGCTGCTCGGAAAGCAAGCGGGGCAAAACTTCTACCAAGCCTGCTCCCAAATCAAAGTAGCCCCATTGCCGTCCCGTTTCCGCCAGTCGGTTCAGCCAAGCGTCGTCCACTTGCCAACCGATTTGTCGCGCCGCAAGCAAAGCGGCTCCGAGATGGGGCGGAAGTTTGGGTTCGCTAATTTTCGCATCGGGCAACTCTTGGCGCACCGCTTCGCAAAACCATTGAGGCATTTTTGCCGTCAAGCGAAAGACGCCGCCCGTGAAACTGATAGGAAAGGGCGAGGTGTCAAGGGATTGGAGGCGATGGAGGGCAGTGACGGCGCTTTCGGCGAGGCGTTGAGCGGCTTGGCGCAAAATCGTTTGGGCAACTTCGTCACCTTCCTCGGCAACCTTTGCGACAACGGTCGCTGCCCAAGCGAGTTCTGTTTTTGTCGAGTCCCCGTTAGCGAGCAAAGTGGCGGCATCGCGCAGGGAGTTAAGCAGCAAGGCTTGCGGGAGGGCTTCGGAAAGGCGGGTCGGTTTTCCCCGCCCATCTTGGGCGCGGGCAGCGGCGCGCAGGGCTTGCAGGGTGATCCAAGCGGCACTCCCTTCGTCGCCGAACCAATGCCCCATGCCATCCACGCGCACCCGTTGACCTTTTGCGATCCCGATGGCAATGGCGCCCGTGCCAGCGACGACAACGACGCCGTCTTCGCCCGCCAACGCCCCTGCGTGAGCGATGATGCCATCGTTGTCCACAAGGAAAGGGACGGGAAGGCGGGAACGCAGTTGCATTTCGGCGAAGCGATGAGACGATGAACCAGGCTCGTCAGCACCTGCCATGCCGATGAAAGCGAATGCTACTTCTTCCCAGTCGGTTTGGGCGATGGTCAAGGCAGCGTCGCAGGCACTGCGGATGTTGTCAAAGGCAGCGTCGCCCCAGATGAGTGGGCTGGCACCACCTGCCGTCCCAACGGCTAAGACTTCCCCCCTTTCATTGACGGCGGTGGCGACAGTTTTTGTTGCCCCACCATCTATGCCCAGCAAAAGCGCCATCCTTGTCTGACCTCCTTGCTTGGCAGTGAGTTATGTTGCGGCAAGTTCATGGGTTTTGTTTTGCCCTTGCAATCGGCGTTGAAATCTGGCAGAATATAGGTGTCCAAAGTCAACTGGGGCGAGGTGAAGGGAAATGGCGCAAAGCGTTTTAGGCGTCAATATGGGCAATCACTCGGTGAAGGTAGTGGAGTTGACGAAGCGAGGGAACAGTTTTATCGTCCAAAATTTGCTCATCGCCCCGACACAGGAAGCCATCGTGGAAGGGGAGATCATCCAGCCTGATGTGGTCGGGCAAATTTTGAGGGATTTGTTGAGGTCGGCAGGGGTGAAAACGCGTTCGGCGGTTGTCTCGGTCGGTGGACAGCGAGGGGTGATCGTGAGGGTGACGGAGTTGCCCAAGATGAGTCGCCGTGAGTTAACCCAAGCCATCCCGTTGGAAATTGAGCGCCATTTGCCTTTTCAATCGGGGGCTGCTGTTCAGGCTTACACTTTGCTGAAAGAACCAGAGGAAGTGGCAGAGGGGGAACAAATTCCTGTTTTGTTTGCGGCGGCGCGAGAGGACTTGGTGAACGCCTATCTGATGGCGTTGCAAGAGGCAGGGCTTTCGCCCATCGGCGTGGAGGCGGAGCCATTGGCGTTGGCGAGGGCGGTTTACGCCGCCCAAGGGTTTGGGCTGCGGGATGGGCAGGGCGATCAGATTTTCGTCGTCGTCAACATCGGTTATGAGGGGACGGAGATTTCCTTTTTGGAAGGGGCGAAACTGATTTTCACGCGGTTAGTGCCAGTGGGGGGACGCCACTTGACGGAAGACCTTCGGGACCGTTTAGGGTTGAGCACGGAGGAGGCGGAACGGCTAAAGATAGAAGAGGGGACGGCATGGATAGAGCAACCGCCAACGCCGACGCCGCCACCGATGGCAGGGGCAGAGACGCAAGTCATCCCGCCCGCTCCCACACCGATGGCGACTGAGCCCTTGCCGACTTTTGAGATGCCCTCGGCAGAGGTATCTTCCCGTCCCGAGACACTTCCTCCAGCCATTTCCTTTGACCTGCCGACAGAAGCAACACCATCGTCCGACCTTTCAGCAGAATCACCGCCATCCCCTGCTGCGCCACCAGCATTAGATTTTTCGCTGGAGTTTGAACCGTCCCCACCGACGACTTCCCCATCACCGCCAACGCCTCCGTCTCCTCCATCGCCGACTGTGACAACACCGTTAGAATTTGGAGCGCCAACTCCTTCAGCCCCTGAGCAGGTAACGCCAGGGCTATGGACGCCGGGGGAAGGAGAGGTGGCAGGGAGCGGTTGGGAGGCACCTGCCGTGCCTGAGGCAGTGCCTTTGTATGTCTCCATCTACAATGCCATGAGCGGTCAATTGCTTGGTTTGGCGGATGAAATCGTTCGGTCGGTGGAATTCTTAGCGTCCCAGCGCCCTAACTTGACGGTCGCCCGAATTTATTTGGCGGGAGGTGGGGCGCTGCTGAGGGATTTAGACCGCTTCCTACAAGAGCGATTAGGGGTCTCAGTGGAGCGGCTCAATCCCTTCCAATACATGGATGTGTCGCCTGTGGCGGGTCGGTTCGGTCGTGACTACTTGGAGCAGATGGCGCCCCTTTATGCCGTGGCTGTCGGTTTGGCGCTTTGGGCATATCTTTGAGTGAGGTGAAAAGGCATGCCCGCAAAGCGAAGCGTTCAGCCAGTCGTTCCGAAATTGAACTTGATTCCGCCCCACATTGCTGCGGCGAGGCGATTGACCGCTGCGATCATTGGCACTGCTGTCATGGTTATCGTCATCCTTGCAGGGATGGGGGCGTGGTGGCAAAGCACGGTGGCGACGGTTGCCCGCTTGCAGGCAGATTTGCAACAGAAGACGCAGGAAGCCAACAATGTCCGCCAACTCCAACAGCAAGCCGAATTGATTCGCAACAGCGTGGCAGCCCTTTCCAATCGGCTGGACATTTTGGACGACATCCGCAAATCGGGACCACAGTTGGCAGGACTTATCCGCCAAATTGCGGCTTGGGTGCCAGAAGGAGTGCGATTGACTAATTGGCAATTTCAGGAGGGAGCCGCTCCTGCTACAGCGGGGGGAATGCCGACCTCGCCAATGGCTGCCTCGCCAGCATCAGGGGCGTCAGGAATGCCAGGGGCACCAATGATGCCAGGGGCGCCAGGGATGGGAATGGCAACCCCAACGGCAGGCGGAGGTAGGCAAGTCAATGAGGTTATCTTGACAGGCTACACCCTCTCGTTGTATCGGCTCGCCCATTTCTACGGTTACCTGACGCAATCGCCCCTTTTCACCAATGTGCGGTTGGATTTGTTTGAATGGGATGGTCGCCCTTACCAAGGAGGCAACCTACCACCTTTGCTCGCTCAGAAAGGTAAGCCAGTCAAGGAAACAGGACAGGCAGGGTTAGCAACAGGGCAAACTGTTAGCCCGACAGGTGGAGAGACGCCAGGGATGACCCCTGCTATGCCAGGTGCTCCCGGTGCGCCAATGGGAGCGGCAGGGATGGGCGGTCATGGCGCAAGTCCTGCCCCGATGGCGCCAGGAGGGATGGGGGCTCATGGAGGAAGCCCTGCCCCAATGCCGATGGGGATGCCAGGCGGACCAGGCATGATGGGAATGCCAGGTCCAGGCATGATGGGGGCGCCAGGAAGCCCAGCGAATATCGTGCGCGATCCGACTGCACCTCGTAATACCGTTTATTTCGTCATTCGGGCGACTTTAGCCAAACCCCTTCCGATTGCCCCGAAACTTTATGCAGGACCAACGGCTGGCGTCCCTGGTGCAACGCCGACGGGTGGGATGGCGCCAGGCGTAATGCCACCAGGCGGGATGGCGCCTCCAAGTGGACCGCCACCCGCAGGACCAGGAGCACCCAGTCCCCCAGCAGCGACTGGTGGTGAAGAAGAAGCGCAAGGGTTAGGAAGGCGCCAGAGGGCAATGGGCGCAGGAGAAGAATGAAAGGGGTGAACCCAAATGAAAACACCCTGGTGGGTTGTGCCCTTACTCGGTTTCCTTTTCGCTGCCTTCAGCAGCGGTGCCATTTTCTATTTCGCCATCCGTCCACAGCAAGACCAAATCCGCCAACTAGAAGAAAAAATCCGACAGGAAGAAGCCGTTATCGCCCAGCGGGCACAAGCGGAGAAGGACCTTGAGGATGCCAAAAAAGAAGCTGAGCGGGCTCGTGTTCAATGGCGAAAGGTTCGGGAAGAGTTAGCCGTCCTGCGGTTACCCGACCCAACAGACCCTGCTGCCCTTTGGGCAGCGGGGATTGCTTTCCAGCGGGAGTCGCGAGGCTATTTTGAACGGGACTTGCGCAAGTTCTTGGCGGAGTTAGCCAACCGCTGCCAAGTGGAATTGAGTTATGCCAGCGTCCCACAATTCGTCCTCGCTTCCCTTCAAATGCCGCCGCCCCAACCCAACGGTTATTTTCGCTGGGGGCAAATGACTTTGGTGGTGGATGGGCGCTTCGCCGACATCTTGCGCTTTTTAGAAGGCTTGCCCCAATTCACTCGCCCCATCGTCGTTCAAGCGCCTCAATTTCAGTTGCTTCCCAACGGAAAAGTAAGGGCGACAGTGCCCATTGAAATTTACGCCCTTGTGGAGACACCGATAGAGCGCTACCTCATGGAAGGCAAAGAGCCGCCAGAACATCTCAAGCAATTGCTCCAATCTTTGCTTAGTCCGACCCCCGCCACGACCCCAGGTGGGCTACCAACCACACCTGAAATGATGGGCGCTGAGGCGATGGGTGGTGCTCCTGAGATGGGTGGGCACGGCGCTTCAGGAGGTGCGGTAGAATGATACAACAATGGCAGCAAATGACCAGCCAACAAAAGGCGATGGCGATTGGACTCCTTGCTGTCATCGTTGTTGCTTTGCTGTTCATCATCTGGTATCTTGTCGGAAGTCAACAGGCTCCGCCAGCCCCTCCGCCGACCACGCCTTCTGGATCAGGCACACCAACGAGTCCGACCCCTGCAGGTTTGCCTCCGACCGCTCCAATGCCCGGCGCCCCCATGGGTAGCCACTCTCCCATGCCCGCACCTGCAGCCCCTCTTGGCACTCCGCCAGAATTAGCAGGCACGCCAGCGGCACCGCAAGGAGCTATTCCACCGACCCCTACTCCCAGCGGTGTCAGCGCACCGACGGGCGTAGCGGCACCCGTCCCTGAGAAAGCAACCAAACCGCCTCAACCTGGACGACCCGACCCCTTCGCTGCCTTGCCCTCCAAATCCGTTGGAGACTTTCCTCCTTTCATCCCGCCTTTCGTCCCCAGCCCACAAGCCCAAGAGCCTGTCGTTGAACCTGTTAAGGCAAGGGAACAGCCGACGGAACGACTACCTCAATTGCCCATGTCCTCTGTGCCCCCTAAAGACTTGGCGAGTTATCTCGCTTCTTCTCCTCCCCCTCAGACTGTCACTGCCAGCGGCTGGCGGATGGCAGGTCTTTTGATGAGTGAGCAAAAGGTGAGTGCCCTTTTGCAATTCCCTGACGGACGCACCCGTTCAGTTCAACCCGGCAGCACCGTGGAATATGCGGGCACGACCTACACCGTCACCTTGATAGAGCCTGAACGCCTCATCTTGCGCAGCGACAAGGGCGAGGAATTGATCGTCCCTCGCCGCCCTGCCCCCGCTCCACCAATGGCGGGCGGCAGTCCTTTTGGAGCGGGTGCTCCTTCGGCTGGTGGCGGCTTTGGCTATTAGGCTTGACAAAGCCGTTGATGGTCATTACAATGGCTGTCCGACGGAGGTGATTAGCGATGAGGCGGTGGTTGACTGTTGCCCTGATGTTGTTGGCGTTGCCCATCGCTGGGATGGCACAGCAAGGCGGTTCGGAGTTGGACAGAGTTTTGCCTGAAGTCAACTGGGATGGGGCAACCTTAACGGATGTCCTTAATGCTTTGCATGAGGCGACAGGGCTTAACTTCTCCATCACAGGTCCTTTCGCCCAAACTCCCATCACCTTGCGGATGACCAATCGGACGGTTCGGGATATCTTGCAGGAAATCGTCAACCAGATTGGCGCTGAGTTTGGCTACGACATAGCGACCAAAACTGTCCAAATTCGTCCTCGCACCGTCGCTCCCCCTACCACGACCCCCACAACGCCTATCCGCACCCCTAGCCCTGTCACTGGCGGGGAGACGCAGAGTTCCAATTGGGAACGGTTGCGCTTCCGTTTCTTGGATGCCTATACGGGCACGATGTTGTTGGGCGGAACCCTCATCGTCCCCATTTTCAGTCCCTTGTCTATGGGGGCTGGGTTTGGAGGCTTAGGCGGCTTTGGCGGTGGTTTTGGAGGGTTGGGCGGTTTAGGCGGATTCGGTGGCTTAGGAGGGCTCGGAGGCGGTTTCGGCGGCTTGGGCGGTCTTGGCGGACTTGGTGGCGGTTTGGGCGGTCTTGGCGGCTTCGGCGGCTTGGGGGGCGGTCTTGGCGGCTTCGGCGGTCTGGGTGGTGGTTTTGGCGGCTTAGGCGGCGGTTTTGGCGGCTTAGGCGGCGGTTTTGGCGGCTTCAGATGATTGACGAATTCCTCTGCGGGGGGATGTTGGATGCGTGGGTGTGTTCGGTTTGGCACGGTGGTCTTGGTGGTTTTGGTCTTCGGGCTGACGGCATGGGCGCAAACGCCTATTGACCCCAAAGATGACCCCGTCATCCCGTTGGTGGAGTTTGACTCGGCGACGGTCGGGTCGGTCTTGGACTTGCTCTTGGATAAAGCCCAATACTCCGTCACTCCCGACATCTTGACCATCCCTGTCGGACGGCTTCGCCTCGTCAACAAACGGGTCAGCGAAATCCTCAATTACATCGCCCAACAGGCAGGGCTTCAATGGCGCTATGAGAAAGGCGTCTTTTTCATCTCCCGTCGCCCCCCTGAACCTCCCGCCCCGCCGAAAGAGAAAACGGAGGAAAAAACCCCGACTTCGGAAGCGGCTGTCCCTTCCGTTCCCCGCGTCGTCTCACCGACGGAATGGCAGCAACGATGGCAAGCCACCGAACCGACCGTCTCTGAGGTGCTGCGGACGCGCAACATCCCCGTCGCTGACGCCTGCTACCTTTTGGGCATCCCCTTTCAGGGCATCTCCGTTTATCAGGCGATTCATGACTTGGTGCTGACGCAATATCGGCAGTTGCAATCCTCCTTCGGCTTCCCCAACCTGTCCCCTGAAGCGATGCGTCCTGAGCCCCGCACCCCTTTGCCTTTCGGCGCTTCGGGAACGCCTAATGTTTCTCCCGATCCCTTCGCCCGCCCTTCCTTGCCATCTGGTGAAACAGCCCGTCAATTTGGCATCGGAGGAGTTGGCGGCTTTGGGGGCGTCGGTGGATTGGGCGGTTTGGGAGTAGGGGGCGGAGGAATAGGTGGGCTTGGTGCTGGTGGCATCGGTGGTATTGGCGGGTTCGGTGGGTTCGGCGGTGTAGGCGCTGGCATCGTTGCCTACATCCCTGGCATCCAGCAGATCGTCGGTATCCCCACCCAAAACGCTATCTTAGTGCGGGGCACTGCCGAAGCCATTGAAGAATTGCGCCGCGTCCTCGCCCTCATTGATGTGCCGCCAGACCAAGTGGAGATTGAATCGCAGTTCGTTTCCGTCATCACCAACCTCCAAGACATTGTCGGCATTGACTGGTCGGTCGCAGGCACGGAAGTCACCGCCGTCACGGCGGGCATGTCGTCCCCTGGCAGCATCAACATCGGGCTGGTTCGGGGCAACCTCTCAGCGACTTTGGGGGCGCTAATCGCCTCCAACCGAGGACGAGTCATTCAAGCCCCCCGCGCCTTCACCATCAACGGCTTGCCTGCTATCTTCGTCAGTGCTATCGCCCGCCCCTTCTTCATCCAGCAAGCCATCACTGACGCCTTCGGCAATGTCCGAACGGTCACCCTTGTCAACATCGCCCAAATCACCATCGCACTGATCGCCATCCCCTTCATCAACGAAGACGGGACGGTGACGGTGTTCACCCAACCCATTGTCCAAGACATCGTGGGCGAGGTGGCCAATCCTGTCGGCGGCACCATCCCTATCATTAACTCCACCTTCACCGTCTCACTGGTGCGGGTAAAAAGCGGTGACAGTTTCGCCATCGGCGGCTTGCTGACGACGCGGACGACCCAAGAGCAGCGGGAAATCCCCCTCTTAGCCCGACTACCGTTAATCGGTGGCTTGTTCAAGCGCAAGAGCAAAATCACCGACGAGACCAACCTCATCATCTTCATCACCCCCCGCATCGTCCCTGCCGAAGAAATCGCTTCCAGTTAGCCCTTCTGCCGCCACCATGCCAAAATTGCGGGCGCAGGAGGGCTTGTCCGATGCTGATGCGATTGCGCTTCCTGACAGCGGGGGAGTCCCATGGTCCTGCCCTCACGGTTATCATAGAAGGCATCCCGGCAGGGTTACCGTTAACGCCTGACGACATCAACCAGGACTTGCACCGTCGCCAGCAAGGCTACGGGCGAGGGCTGCGGATGCGCAAGATTGAGCGGGACGCCGTGCGGTTTCTGGGTGGCGTCCGACATGGCGTCACCCTCGGCAGCCCCATCGCGATGGTCATTGAAAACCGTGACTTTGAGAATTGGCGGCTTGCCATGTCGCCTGAACCCCTTGACGAACCCGTGCCCGACGAAAAGTTGCGTCCCTTCTTCATCCCCCGCCCTGGTCACGCCGACTTTGCGGGCGCAGTTAAATTCGGGACGAAGGACTTGCGCCCCATCTTGGAACGCGCCAGTGCCCGTGAAACGGCTGCCCGCGTCGCTGCGGGCGCCGTCGCCAAAAAGTTGCTCTCTGAACTTGGCATCCGCCTCATCTCCCATGTCGTCGCCCTCGGCAGCGTGACCGCGCAGGTGGATGCGTCACAACTGCCTTTTGACGAGATTGTCGCCCGCGCCGAAGCGTCGGAATTGCGTTGCTTGGACGCCGAAGCCGAAGCGGCGATGAAGCGCCTCATTGACGAAGCCAGCGAAAGGGGCGACACCTTAGGGGGCATTTTTGAAGTTATCGCCGAAGGCGTCCCTATCGGGTTGGGCAGCCATGTCCATTGGGATCGCAAACTGGACGGGCGATTAGCCCAAGCCGTCATGAGCATCCATGCCGTCAAGGGCGTGGAAATCGGGCGCGCCTTTGAGATGGCACGACGCTTCGGCTCGCAAGTGCACGACCCTTTCCTCCCACCCCACCCTGACGCTGCCGATTGGCGTTTCTTTCCTCGTGCATCCAACAACGCTGGCGGATTGGAAGGTGGGGTCACCAACGGCGAACGGGTGATTGTTCGGGGCGCTATGAAACCTCTTTCAACACTGCGCAACCCCTTAGCCTCTTTGGATTTGCGCACCCTTCAGCCCGCACGGGCACATGTGGAACGGTCGGATGTTTGCGCCTTGCCAGCAGCAGGCATTGTGGCAGAAGCGATGGTCGCTCTTGTCCTTGCAGATGCCCTCTTGGAAAAGTTTGGCAGTGACCACATGGACGAACTGAAAACTCGCCTCACCCACTACCGAGAACAAATCCGCCGATGGGCACAAGGAATGGAGGGGAACGAAGCGCCATGCGACGACTGAACCCGCGTGCCCAACTTCTGTTACGACGGCGTTGGCGGCGGCAGCGCCGCACTTTTCGCCTCTTCCGTCCCCGCCGTCGCGTGTGGCATGGCATTTTCTGGCTCACTTTGCTCAGCCTCGCCGCCTTGCCCAGCCTCCATTGGGCAAACCGTTGGCTCTACCAGCAGCAACGAGCCAAAACAGAACCGTTGCTCCATTCGCTCCAACCCGCTGCCTTAGGCAATTGCGTCGTGGTCATTGCGCCCCATCCCGATGATGAGACGCTGCAAGCGGGCGGGTTGATCGCTTGGCTAATTCAACATGGCGTCGTCCCTCACCTCTTCATCGTGACAGATGGTGACAGCTACGACGCCGCTATCAAACTGCTGTATCACGACTTGCACATCACCGATGCCCACCGCCATGCCTTCGCCTTGCGCCGCCGCGAGGAAACCCTTGAAGCGATGGCGCTCTTAGGCGTCCCTCCTGACCATGTGCATTTCCTCGGCTTTTCCGAACGGACTTTGCCCGCCCAATGGCTGTTTCAAGGTGATGAGCGTCCCTTGCGAACGCTGACCGATTGGCTGACGACCCTTCAACCGACCGCCGTGATTTTGCCCAGCCGCTATGACGACCATCCTGTCCACACCACCGTTTGCAGCCTCACTTGGGCAGCCTTGCTTCAAGCCGTTGCCAGCGGTTCGCTGCCCAAAGTGCCGCTCGTCTTGGAAGCCCTCGTGCACTATGGCGAATTTCCCCGCCCGCAAGGTTGGCATCCCGATTGGGAATTGCTTCCCCCAACGGATTTGCTCTCCGTCGCCCGTTGGTGGCGCTTCCCGCTCTCCAAAGAAATCCGCGACCGCAAAGGGCAAGCCATCGCCGCTTATCGCACCCAATTGCCCCTTTCAGGGCGCTTTTTGAAAAGTTTCGCCCGTGCTAACGAACTGTTTGCCGAACCCTTACCCCTCTGGCGACAACCCGACCGCATCGGCGAACCCCGTTCCCTTCCACCTTTCGCCGACTTGACAGAAGTGACCTTAGTGCCCCTTCGCCCTCGTTGGCAACTGCAGATGCGCCTTCGGGGCAAACCCCATCACGGCTACCGCTACGCTGTCCATTGGTTCGTCCCCGCCACGCCCCGTCCTTTCCTTGTCGTGACCGATGCCCTCCCCTCGGCGACGACGGAAGCCTCTGTCTTGACCAGCGTGATGCCTTTTGATGCCCCTTCATCCGTTCACGAAACTGCCAATCCCTTGCCTTCTGCCGTCGTCGCCACTGCTTTCGTCGCCCACGAAGGCAAGGTTTTGGACATCGCCCCCTTGACCGTCGGCGCACTCATCCGCCAAGCCCTTCTCAGCCAAAACGGCATAAGGGAAAAAGGCGTCCCAAATTCGGGGCGCTTCCACGACAAAAAGCAAGCCGTGAAAGTTTCAACGGGTAGGTGACAGTTGTGAGCCATCATCAACGGTTGGTCATCTGCCTTTTGCTGGCGTCTTGTCTTTGGGCAACTTTTGTTTTTGGGCAGGAAGTGGACATCCGAGCCCGCGCCGAGGTGGCTTACTTGCCTCCTTACCGCATCGGCGATGTCATTCGCTACAAACTCACCGTCGTTGCGCCTGAGCAAGTGCGGATACAACTGCCCAACCCGCCCCCCTTGACACCTTTTGAAGTCTTGGGTGGCGGGAAAATCCAAAGGCAACAGGGTGAGTTGCCCAACACCATCATCACGAGCGCCGAATGGGACATCGCTGTCTATCGCTTGGGCACCGTCACCATCCCGCCTTTGCAAATCCCTTGCGAGGCAGAGGGGCGACGGACTTTAGTGCGCACCAACCCCATCACCATTGAAGTCGTCCCCCTCACCTCGCCCAAAGACACTCAGCCCCGCCCTTTAAAACCGCCCTTGCCTTACCCCCTCAGCCCCATCGCTTTGGCGTTGCTCGCCGTCATCACCTTGACCGTGATGGCGTTGATGGGGCTGGTTGGGTGGGGCGTCGTGCAAGTCGCCAAGTCGGCGTGGGCATCCCTGCAAAAAGTCGCCACCAAGCCACCTCTGCCCCCGCACCTCTTAGCCCTTCAGACCATTGACCGCGCCGAGCAACTGTATCGGCAAGGCGAGACCGAACGCGCCTTTGTTTTGCTCTCTTTCGGCGTCCGCCGTTACTTGCGCGACCGCTTCCAAGTGCCCGCATTGGAACTCCCGACTTGGGCGTTGATGACACCCTTGCAACCCCACTTGAGCGACGAATTGATGGGCATCGTCCGCCAAACCTTAGACCGCAGCGACCTCATCAAATTCGCCCGCTATGTCCCGACCGATGCCGAAGCGACTCAACTCTTCAACGACGCCCGCCGCCTCGTCCAATCAACCCAACCGCCCTTGACAACTCCTTCGGATCAGGGTTCTGGCGTGAGCGGGTAGTAGTAGGGCTGAACAAACCGCTCTGGGGCTGGACGGGGCTGACCAAATTCGGGCGCCTGCCGCTCCCTCGGTCCATGCCATCGCCACTCCCACTCAAAAGGCACGATGAAAGGACCGCGAGGGACGACGAACAAGCGGATTTGCTGCCGTTCCAACCGAGCAAGTCGCTGCTCCAACTCGCGGACGCGCTTTTCCAACGCTTCCACCCTTGCCCGCAACGCCTCGTCACCCGTCTGCTGCGAAGATGCCCAAAGCCCGAACGCCCCGATGGCAAGGGCAAGGACGAGCAGCCATCTCGTTGAACGCCACATCATCGCTCACCTCCTTTCCGACCATCGCAAAATTTTGGGGCGTCTCTCGCTCAGACTAACCCGAAGGAGGCGACCCCGATGGCATCGTTGGCGTGGGAGCAATTGCCCGATGAGCGGGGATGGTTCGGCGAATTTGGTGGGCGCTTCGTCCCCGAAACCCTGATGCATCCGCTGGAAGAGTTGAACGACGCCTTTGAATCAGCGGTGCGCGACCCGAATTTCCAAGCCCAATTGGATGCCCTCTTGCGCGACTATGCGGGGCGACCGACGCCGCTTTATTTCGCCCGCCGCCTCACCGAACATTGTGGGGGAGCAAAGATTTACCTCAAGCGGGAAGATTTGCTGCACACAGGCGCCCACAAAATCAACAACACCCTCGGTCAAGCCCTGCTGACTTTGCGCATGGGCAAACGGCGCGTCATCGCCGAAACGGGCGCAGGGCAACATGGCGTCGCCACGGCAACGGCAGCCGCCCTCTTGGGTTTGGAGTGCGTCATCTACATGGGCGAAGTGGACATGGAGCGACAACGCCTCAACGTCTTTCGCATGCGGTTGTTGGGCGCAGAAGTCGTTCCCGTCAAGATAGGTAGCCGCACCCTCAAAGACGCCATCAATGAAGCCTTGCGGGATTGGGTGACAAATGTCCGCACGACCCATTACATCCTCGGCAGCGTCACTGGTCCCCATCCCTTCCCCAAGATGGTGCGCCATTTCCAATCGGTCATCGGCAAGGAAGCCCGCCAGCAAATCTTGGAGCGGGAAGGGCGGTTGCCCGATTTCGTCGTCGCCTGCGTCGGTGGCGGCAGTAACGCTATGGGCATCTTCTGGGCATTTCTGCCCGATGAGACAGTGCGCCTTATCGGCGTGGAAGCGGCAGGCAAGGGCTTGACAACCCATGAACATGCCGCCAGTTTGTGCGCGGGTGACATCGGCGTTTTGCACGGCGCTAAAACTTTCGTCTTGCAAGATGATGACGGACAAATCCGCCACACCCACAGCATTAGCGCTGGCTTAGACTATCCCGCCGTCGGACCCGAACACGCTTTTTTGAAGGCGACGGGACGCGCCCAGTATGTCGCCGTCACCGACGATGAAGCCTTAGATGCCTTTGAGTTGCTGGCGAAGTTGGAAGGCATCTTGCCCGCTTTGGAACCCGCCCACGCCCTCGCTTACGCTTGCCAGTTAGCCCGCCACCTGCCAAAAGACGCCATCGTCCTCGTCAACCTCTCGGGGCGGGGCGACAAAGATGTGGAAGTGGCGATGGCATCTCTTCAAAGGCGACAAACTTCGGCATAATTTTTCTTGCGTCAACGCAACGAACAGGCAGGACTTCATCTGGAGGCAGTTGCCATGAGCATTCGTGAAGTCGTGGACGATTTAGACAAGTTGCTGGCGGTCTTACCGCCCCGCATCCGTCAAGCGTTGGAAGCGCGCCCTGACCTTTCCGAGTTGCTGGAAGTCGTCATGGACTTGGGGCGTAAACCCGAAGCCCGCTTCCCGTCCCATTTCGTCTACCTCAGCGACGAACCTGTCAGCCATGACGATTTGGAATATGTCGTCCAGCGCATCGGCGAGTTCAACCGCGATAACCGCGCCGGCATTGAAGGGACACTCCACCGTATCTCCTGCATCCGCAACCGCAGCGGGCGCATCGTCGGGCTAACTTGCCGCGTCGGGCGGGCGGTTTTCGGCACTGTCAACATCATCCGCGACATCGTGGAGTCAGGTAAAAACATCCTGCTGCTGGGCAAACCCGGCGTCGGGAAGACGACGAAGTTGCGGGAAATCGCCCGCATCCTCGCCGACGAATTTGGCAAGCGGGTCATCGTCGTGGACACTTCCAACGAGATTGCGGGCGACGGCGATGTGCCCCACCCAGGCATCGGCTTGGCGCGACGGATGCAAGTTCCGTCCCCCGAAAAGCAAGCCGATGTGATGATTGAAGCCGTAGAAAACCACATGCCCGAAGTCATCATCGTGGACGAAATCGGGCGGAAGGAAGAAGCCGACGCCGCCCGCACCATCGCCGAACGGGGCGTGCAGTTGATTGCGACGGCGCACGGCAACACTTTGGAAAACCTTGTCGCCAACCCGTTGCTTTGCGATTTAGTCGGTGGCATCCAAGCCGTCACCCTTTCCGACGAAGAAGCCCGAAGACGCGGGACGCAAAAGACCGTCTTGGAACGCAAAGCCCCGCCCACCTTTGATGTCGTCGTGGAGTTGATAGACCGCCACCAAGTTGCCATCCACCCCGATGCCGCTAAAGCCGTAGATGCTTTGCTGCGGGGTCAACCTGTCCAACCCGAAATCCGCAAAGAGTTGCCCGACGGCAGCGTTCATATCGTCCAATCGGCAGAAGAACCGCACGACGAACAAGTCAAGGCAACGACCCCATTGCTGGCGCGGGAGAAAGGCGGGCGCGTCTATGCTTACGGCATCTCCCGCAAGCATCTGGAACGGGCGACCATCCTTTTGGGGCTTCCCCTCCGCTTGGTCACCACGCCCCACGAAGCCGACTTCATCCTCACCTTAGAGTCGCACTTGCGTAAAGGGCACGGCAATTTGCGCGCCATCGCTGAGCGAGACCAAAAGCCCCTCTTCGCCCTGCGCAGCAACACCTACACGCAAGTGGAACGAACTTTGCGCCTCATCTTCGGCATCAGCCGAACGCCCGAAGAAGAGTTAGCCATCCGCGAAGCCGAAAGCGCCGTCCAAATTGTTTTGGAAGAGAACCGCCCAGTGGAATTGAAGCCTGTCGGTCCGCACTTGCGCAAACTGCAACATCAAGTCGCTGAACGCTACCACTTGCCCAGCGAATCCATCGGGCGCGAACCCCGCCGCCGCGTCGTCATCTACCCCAACAACGATTGACGCCCTTTTGAGAACCTGTTGATGCGTAAGGAGACATCGCCCCACTTCACCACCGCCCTCAACCCTTCAAAGTCTCCGCCGTTTCCTCGTCCCGCAAGCGCCAGATGTCCCAATCAGGCCAGTTTGGGTCAAGGGGCGGTTCAAAGATGGGGGCAAACAGAATGTCACACCGATACTTGCGCGCCGCCTCTATCTTTCTGTCAGCATACTCGTGCATCACCAGCATCACCACATCCTCAGGACCCCTCAGTTTGATGGCGACGCCACCTTCGGGCGACGGTTCCACACCCTCAAAGCGAACCTGCGGATACTTTTGCAAGATTTCCCCGACCCATTGCTCAATCAGTTGCCGATAGCGTTTTCCTAGCCTCATGGCGAAGATAGCCTCCTTTCAACGGCGCTCAAAAATTCCCGTGCCATCTTCAGCGCTTGGCGTGCCGTCCGCTCCGTCATCAACTCCGCCGTGTATTCCGCCCTCACTCGCAAATCGCGCAAATCGGCAAGGATGCGGGCACTTTCGGCAGGCATCAATTTGCGCCGATGGATGCACTCGTTGGCGAAATGGGCTTGAACCCAGTAACCGATTCGGCTCGTCTCCTTCGGTCGCAACCCCAAAGATGCCATCAGCGCCAATGCCCCTTTCAGCGCCGCAAAGTAACTTCGGCTGACGGCTTCGTCGTAGCAGCCGCTTTGATATGCCAGTTCGGCAACCCGCAAGGCTTGCTGCGCCTTCCGCCAGAGATTTTCTACCATCGGCGACACCCATCAAGTCGCTCAATCCCGCACCGCTTCCACCTTGACGCCACCGTCAAAAGTGAAGCGCAATTTGGTCGGCGCACCTTGCCCCGCCAGTTCCTTGCGAAGGCGTTTTGCCGCTTCCACGATGACTTGCATCTTCGCTTTCGCCTCGTCCCAAGTGCGGGTCTTTAAGCCGCAGTCGGGGTCAGGGAAAATTTGGTCGGGACGCAAGTAGCGGAAGGCTTGACGGATGCGCTGCTCCACTTCGTCCACCCTCTCAAGGCGACGGCTGTGGACATCCACGACACCTAAGCCGATGAACTTGTCTTGCGGGTAGCCGAATCGCTCTATGAGCGGGTAAAGTTTGTCGGCGTTGTTGGTGAACTCCCAGTCAAACTGGTGGACGGGAAACTGGACGAGTCGCTGATAAATGGGACGCAAGTCGCCGTAGCACATGTGGGTGATGATGAAGGCATCCAAACCTTTCGTCATGACCTCCATCGCTTCGTGGGCGATGTCAATGTCTTCGGGATGGGTCGGGACGGCAGGCTCATCAATCTGGATGAAGAGTGCCCCCGCTTTGCGCAGGTCGTGGGCTTCCTCGTTGATGGCATGCGCCAACGCCAGCACCGCTTCCCGTCGCCCTTTGCGGTCTTTGTCGTAAGGGTCGTAGTGCTCGTCAAAACTCCAGTCGTAAATCGTGTAGGCGCCTGTGAGCATCCCCTTGACAGGTTTTTTCGTCAGCGATTGGGCGAATTGCCACATTTCAACGGTCATCGGTCGGGTGCGCTTTATCTCGCCCGTGATGACGGGCTTGAAGTAGTAGCGGTTGCCATAACTGCGGACTAACCCTTTGCGCCCGAAGCCCTCCAGCAAGTCGGCGAAAAACTCCACCATATCGCCCCGTTCCATCTCACCGTGCACCAACAAATCGGCGCCGACTTCCTCTTGCATGGCGATGACTTCACGGGTCGCTTGCAACTCCGACTCATGCAACTGGGCGTAACTGATTTCGCCCCGCCGATACTGGATGCGGGCTTGCTGCAAGTAAGCGGGCTTAGGGAAACTACCGACGCTGGTGACGGGCAAAATGGGTAACTCAACGATGGTCGCCATTGCTCTGACCTCCTTCGGCTTGTAAAAATCGGACGGTCAAAAGTTTGCCATGCCTAAAGCGACACAGCGACGGAAGGGTTGACAAAAGAAAAAGGGCGGGCTTTTAGCCCGCCCTTCCGCAAGGCATCGGGAGGCGACTTTAGAACTCGTGCCGATGACCAGCCTTCGCTTTCTCTTCCTCAGGTTTCTCAGCGACGACGGCTTCTGTCGTCAGGAGCATGGCGGCGATGGATGCCGCATTCTCTAAGGCGCTGCGGACGACTTTCACGGGGTCTACGATGCCCCGTTCCACCATGTCCACAAATTCTTCCCGCAGGGCATCAAAGCCTGTGAAGTGGAAGTCGCCATTGACCTGCTTGGGTTCAAAGGCACGCACCTTCTCCACGACGACGGAGCCTTCCCAACCCGCATTCTCAGCGATCTGTCGCAGAGGCTCTTCCAATGCCCGCTTGACGATGCGGACGCCGATCTTTTCATCGGCGTCGGTCAGTTCCTTCTCCAACTCGTCCAAGGCGGGGATCAGGTGGATGTAGGTGACACCGCCGCCAGCGACGATGCCTTCTTCCACTGCAGCGCGGGTGGCGTTCAGGGCGTCCTCAAAGCGATGCTTCTTCTCCTTCATCTCCGTCTCCGTCGGCGCCCCGACTTTGATGACGGCGACGCCACCCGACAACTTCGCCAACCGCTCCTGCAACTTCTCGCGGTCGTAATCGCTCTCCGTCTCCTCAATCTGGCGCTTGATTTGGGCGATGCGCCCTTGGATGGCTTCCTTGCTGCCTGCGCCTTCCACGATCGTGGTGTCATCCTTCGTGACGACAACTTTGCGGGCGCGACCGAGCATGTCCAAAGTCACATTCTCCAACTTGACGCCCAACTCCTCTGACAGGAAGGTGCCACCTGTCAGGATAGCGATGTCTTCCAGCATTGCCTTCCGCCGCTCGCCAAAGCCGGGCGCTTTGACGGCACAGCATTGCAACACGCCCCGCAATTTGTTGATGACCAACACCGCCAACGCTTCGCCTTCCACATCTTCGGCGATGACAAGGAGCGGACGACCAGCGCGAACGACCCGCTCCAGCAAGGGCACTAAGTCCATAGCGCTGCTGATTTTCTTCTCGTGGATCAAGATGAAGGGCTCTTCCAACACGCACTCCATCCGCTCAGGGTCGGTCACAAAGTAGGGGCTTAGGTAGCCACGATCAAATTGCAAGCCTTCCACGAACTCCACCGTCGTCTCCGTGCCCTTGCTCTCCTCAATGGTGATGACGCCATCCTTGCCAACCTTGTCCATCGCCTCGGCGATGACCTTGCCGATCTCAGGGTCGTTACCAGCGATGGCGGCGACATGCTCAATATCGTCACGGGTCTTGACCTCAATGGCGAACTCCTTGAGTTTCTCTACGGCGCGTTGGACAGCCTTTTCAATGCCGCGCCGCAGCGCCATCGGGTTGGAGCCAGCGGCGACCATCTTCAAGCCTTCCCGCACCATCGCTTGGGCTAAGACCGTCGCCGTCGTCGTCCCATCGCCCGCGACATCGTTGGTCTTGCTGGCGACTTCCCGAACCAGTTGTGCCCCCAAGTTCTCAAAGTGCTGCACCAACTCAATCTCCTTAGCGACCGTCACGCCGTCTTTGGTGATGGAAGGCGAACCGAATTTCTTGTCCAAAACGACATTGCGCCCCTTCGGTCCCAGCGTTACCTTGACGGCATTGGCGACGGCGTTGACGCCTCGCTCTAAAGCGCGACGGGCTTCCTCGCTGTAAAGCAACTCCTTCGGCATCCCTCATCACCTCCGTGAAGTTCAGGCTTTTGCCGTTGCAGGCTCTTTTTCTTCCACCTTCACGGCGAGGAGGCTGTCTTCATCCACGATGAGATACTCCTCGCCGTCAATCTTGATTTCCGTCCCCGCATACTTGCTGAAGATGACGACATCGCCCTCCCTCACGGCGACGGGGCGACGCTCGCCATTCTCCAGCAACTTGCCAGGACCGACAGCAACGACGACGCCCTCTTGGGGTTTCTCTTTTGCGGTGTCGGGAAGGATGATGCCACCTGGCGTTCGCTCCTCTTCCTCGCGTGGCTTGACCAAAACCCGACTACCTAATGGACGCACCTTCATCGCTCGTCACCTCCTCCATCTGGATTGGTTGCGGGATTTAGCACTGAGCCTTTGGGAGTGCTAAGCCGTCCCATAATTTTAGCCGCCGTCGCCTCGCTGTCAAGACTTGCGATGCCCTTGACGGGTTGACTCAATGCAGGGACGGGATGACGATGTTGATGGTTCGGTGTGCGGCGAAGGTGAATTTGTGCTTGGATATTCTCGGGCGGCGCTCAGATGGCTACCACGACCTTCGGTCGCTGATGGTGGCGGTAAGCGCTTGGGATGAGTTGCACATCGTTCTGTCCGACCGATTTGGGTTGGAAGACGAAGCGGGTCAGCCGCTCCCGCAAAGCAACACCGTCTGGCGCGCTGCTCACTTGCTGGCGCAGGAAGTCGGCATCCCGCCGAACTTTACCGTGCGCCTGATCAAGCGCATCCCATCTGAAGCGGGATTGGGTGGCGGAAGCAGCGATGCGGCAGGGATGTTAAAAGCGTTGCAAAAGTTGTGGCGATTGCGATGGTCGTGGCGGCGGCTCGTTCCGTTGGCAGCGCGCATCGGTGCCGATGTGCCCTTCTTCCTCGTCCCGACAGGTGCTGCCATCGCTGAAGGGATTGGCGAACGGTTGACGCCTTTGCGGTTGCCGACTTTGTGGATGGTGCTGGTCATGCCTGAGGCGACGATGCCGACGAAGGACGCTTTTGACCTTTGGGATGCCCATCCGACGCAAGTGGATGCCGACCCGATGGCGTTAGCAGAAGCGCTTTTTCGGGGCGATTGGACGCAAGTTCGTCGTCACACCCAAAACGCTTTTGAACCGCTCATTGCCACCCGTATCCCGTCCGTGACAGACTTGAAGGCGCGTTTGATGGCGGCAGGGGCGATGGCAGCCGTGATGTCGGGGAGTGGGACGAGTGTCGTCGGTTTGTTCACCGATGCGATGGCTGCCCGTCGTGCCCTGAAAATGGTGCGTCCCTTTGCGGCGTGGGGGACTGTCGCTCGCAGCGTGCGTCGGAGCATCGTCTTGCGATGGGGGCGAAAGGGATGAGCGACCTTTTGGCTCAATGGGATTGGAGCGAACCGCCTGACCCAACGCATTGGCAATGGCTTAGCCAAGTGGCGGAGCGAGAACCTTGGGCGATAGAGCATGGATTGCTTGCCGCCAAATGTGTCGCCCTTTTAGCCCGCGCCCTCACTTTGCCCGATGAAACGGTCAAGGCGTTAAGCCTTGCGGGATTACTCCACGATGTCGGGAAGGTAGCGCTTCCGCCTGCTTTCCTGCGCAGCAAAACGGCGCCCCTTTCGGGAAACGAATTTGCCCGCCTGCGGGAACATCCCGAAGTGGGCGCTCGCATCGCCCAATCCCTCGGCTTGCCCGAAATGGTCGTGACAGCGATTTGGCACCACCACGAGCGTTGGGATGGCAAGGGTTATCCCTTCGGCAAAGCGGGCACGGACATCCCACTGGAAGGGCGCATCGTCGCTTTGGGCGAATTGACCAGTTCGCTTTTAACACCCCGCCACTATCGTTCCGCCCTCAGCCCCGCCCAAGCCATCGCCCGATTGGAGGGCATGGCAGGCAAGCAATTGGACGGCGAATTGGTGCGCGCCTTTTTGCCCCGTTTCCCCCAACTGTTCGGGTTTTACGCCCTGAGTGCCTTGAGAGAGCGGCATCAACCTGCCTCCATTGAAGCCCTTACCTTCGGCGAAGAGATGCAAGTTTGGCGGGCGACGACGATGTTTTTCCGCCAACTCCTTCGCGATGCCGAACGGCTGTTCGGCAAAGGTTTCTGCTACAGCCTTGCGTCTCACCTTGACCATTGGTTCGCCCTCCATGACATCCCCTTGCAAGTGCAGGGATTGCGGTTGAAGTCAACGGGCGCATGGTGGCAATCGCTAAGCGATTTGGTGCGCTCTTGTCGGTTGCTTTTCAGCCTCATCGTCAATGCCCTCGGTTACCTGTTGGGCGCTACTTTCGTCACCGATTGGCTGGAAAACTTGCGGCGCAGTTTGCCCGAACCTTTGGATGCCATCGGCATTCGTTATGGCTTATGGGTCTGGCACGAACCGCCCGCTGAAGCGGAAGTCATGGTGAGAGTGCGATGAATTTGCCCTTCATCATCGCCGACGGATTGCTTTTGGCTTTAACTTTGCTCGCCCTCGGGTTGGGCATGCGCCTTTACGCCCTCTTGCGCGCAGGCGAGGTCGGGCAAGCGTGGCGGTTCGTCATCTTGGGCATCATCTTGTTGATGCTGAAAGACTTCCTTCGGTTGGGTGACCAATTGGGCATCGTCCATCGGTTACCGCTATGGGAACGGATTGCCGAAGCGGGTTTTTTGGTCTTGCTTTGCTACGCCCTCTGGCGTCAATGGGTGGCGTTTGATTTTCGGCAACGCCGTCGCCCCCGCCGACCCCTTTGGCTTCCTTCCGAACCACCCGAAGGCGAACAAGAGGCGGCAGAAAAGGGAGCGACAGAAGGTGAATGGCGGTGGCGCAGCCAGTGACTTATGCCCTCGTCCTTGCGGGCGGGAAAGTGTCATGGAGTGCCACTCCCAAAGCCTCCCTCCCCATCGCCGACGGCACTTTGCTCTCCCGAACCCTTGACGCCCTCCAAGCCATCCCCGAGTTGCGCACCATCGCCGTCGTCGCCCCGACCGAACTTTTGCCCACCCTCGCTGCTCCTTTTTTGCCCGTCCCTGCCAGTGACGATTTGTGGGCGAATGTGTTGAAGGGCTTGCAAGCGTTGAGACCCAAACCCACCGATTTGCTCCTTCTCTGCGCCGCTGACATGCCTTTCATCACTGCCAAAGCGGTGCGGCGATTTCTCAAAGCGGCGTGGGAATCGGATGCCGACCTCGTTTACCTCGCCGTCCCCCTTGCTGCCGTCCAGACTTTTTGTGGCGATGAAAAAGTCCACCGAACAGCGGTGCGCTTGCGGGATGGTGAATTGACGGGCGGGAACTTGCTGCTGGCACGCGTCGCTGTCCTTCCGTCCCTTCATGAATGGGCGCAGAAAGCCATCCGATGGCGCAAAAATCCCATCCGCCTCGGTTCGCTAATCGGTTGGCGCCTTCTTTGGCGCTTCCTTGTCGGTCAATTGTCGGTGCAGGAATTGGAACGGCGTGCCGAACAACTCCTCGGTTGCCGATGCAAAGCCATCGTCGCTGACTTGCCCGAATTAGCCTTTGATGTGGACAAGCCCGAAGATTACGCCCTCGCTCAACGCCTGTCAAGCCTCTTCCTCATCGGTTGAATTGCTGCATCGCCGCCTCCACACCCTCGGTCATCCAAACTTGCACGGCATCGGCTGCCCGTTCAATGGCTTGCTCAATGATGGGGCGCTCTTCGGGCGCAAAGGGTGAAAGGACGAAAGTCACCAAGTCCGTGTCAGGTGGCGGCGCCCCGATGCCGATGCGCAAACGGGGGACGAATTGCGTGCCCAACGCTTCCAAGATAGACCGCAACCCTTTGTGCCCCCCGTCACTCCCTCGCGACCGAAGGCGCAATTTCCCCAACGGCAGCGCCGCATCGTCCAGAACGACCAAAAGCCTTTGAGTGGGCAAACGCAATTGCCTCACCGCCTCCGCCACCGATTGACCGCTGCGGTTGACAAAAGTCATCGGTTTCAGCAACCCAACTCGCTCGCCCACCACTTCGGCGACACCAAACAACCCCTGAAAGCGCCTCGCCATCCGCCCGACGCCCCATCGCCTTGCCAATTCGTCAACGACACGGAAGCCGACATTGTGGCGAGTGTCGGCGTATTGGCGACCGGGGTTGCCGATGCCGATGATCAGCCAATCAACGGGTTCGTCCTTTCGTCGGAAAAACAAACTCGCTCCCTCCCCATCGGGTTTCAGGCTTCGGATGATGCAGCGGTCGCCAAAACGGTCTCCGACGCTTCCGCCTTTTGTGTCGGGACGAAGAAATCAAAATGCCACCAAGTCAACGCCAACGGGTCGCGCTGGATTTCCTGAATGACTGCCTCAAATTCCGCCAACTCGCCCGTTTCTCGGTGAACGCGCAAGCGAACGGGCGTGCCGATGCGCAAAGAGTGGGCAGTGGCGAGATGCTGGATTTCTTTGAGTGCCACTTTGATGGGCAGGCTGCCGACGATGCCCCGCCCGTAAAGGACGGCGGGGATGAACCCTTGACGGCGCAACCGTCGTGCCCGTCGCTTCCCTTGTTCCGAACAGGGACGCTCCCATGCCGTCACCACGATTTCGCCTGCTGTCCTCTCTGTCATCGTCGGTCACCTCCATCGCACAACCGAAAAGTTTTTTTGCGTTTTGGGAAGGTTGGCGTGAAGTCGTTTAAGGGAAGGCGCTCATCAAGGATAAAGCGACGCATCGCTTTCGGCAACCCTCGCAGGTCACCGTCCCATTTTGTCAACCCTCCAACACGGCGACGGCGACGGCAAGGTCGCGGGTGTGGGAAAGGGAAAGCCAAAGGCAGCGGACGCCCATGACTTGGGCGCGCTGCAAAGCGCCGTCCCGCAGCAATGCCGCTGGCTCGCCCCAAAAGTGATTGACGACGCAAATGCTCTTCCAAGTGACGCCCTGCGTGAAACCCGTCGCCAGTGCCTTGGCGATGGCTTCCTTCGCCGCCCATCGCGCCGCCAGATGCGGGAGTGGGTCGGCGAATTGCTGGCAGTAAGCCAACTCTTCATCGCAGAAAACCCGCCGCAAAAACCGCTCGCCGTAGCGCTCCATCAAGTCACGGATGCGGCTCACTTCCACGATGTCCACGCCAATGCCGACCATCGCCATCTCACTTCCCCCTTCGTCGGGAAAAATTTGACAGCGAAGCAGGGCAAACCGCCTCAAAATTTGGGATGGGTGATAGGCATGGTGGGAACGGAACGAGAAAGCGGAAAGGACTTGCGGGATTTGCGTCCCATCTTGCAACCCCAATCGGTCGCCGTCATCGGTGCTTCCCGCAAGGAAGGCAGTGTCGGGCAGGCGGTCTTGCAAAACTTGTTGTTGGGACGCTTTACAGGTGTCGTCTATCCTGTCAACCCGAATGCCCGTTCTGTCTGCGGCATTCGCACTTATCCGACCGTTTTGGACATTCCCGAACCCGTTGACCTTGCCGTCATCGTCGTCCGCGCCCCGTTGGTGCCGCAAGTGCTTCAGCAATGCGGGCAAAAAGGGGTCAAGGGCGCTATCGTCATCTCTGCGGGCTTCAAGGAGACGGGAGAAGAAGGTGCCCCCTTGGAAGCCCAAGTGCGCGACATCGCCCATCGCTATGGCATCGCCCTTGTCGGTCCTAACTGCCTCGGCATCATCAACACTGACCCCGCCGTTCGCCTCAATGCCTCCTTCGCCAAAGAGATGCCCGCTCAAGGCAACATCGCTTTCATCAGCCAAAGCGGCGCCTTGTGCACGGCGGTGCTGGATTACGCCAAAGGGCAAGGCATCGGCTTCAGCAAGGTCATCAGCCTCGGCAACAAAGCCCATGTCAACGAGAACGATTTCCTTGCCTACCTTTGGCATGACCCGCAGACAAGGGTCATCCTGCTGTATGTGGAAGACTTGGCGGATGGACGAACTTTCTTGGAGTTGGCGCGGGAAATCACGGGTGAAGGTGCTGACCGAAAACCCATCTTAGCCCTCAAAGCGGGACGAACTCCCGCTGGCGCTAAAGCCGTCGCTTCTCACACGGGTTCACTGGCGGGCAGCGACGAGGTTTATCAGGCGCTCTTTATCCAATCGGGTGTGTTGCGGGTGGACACCGTAGAAGACCTGTTTGAATACGCCATCGCCTTTGCCCAGCAACCTTTGCCCAAAGGACGGCGCGTCGCCATCATCACCAACGCAGGCGGTCCTGGCATCATGGCGACAGACGCTTGCGTCCGCTACGGGTTAGCGTTGGCGCAACTGCAGGATGAGACGGTGCAACGATTGCGAATGTCATTGCCCCCACACGCCTCGCTGCACAATCCCATTGACTTGCTCGGCGATGCGCAACACGACCGTTACGCGGCGGCGCTGAACGCCGTCCTCGTTGACGACCGTGTGGACGGCGTCATCGTCCTGCTGACGCCTCAAGCGATGACGGACACTGAAGAGATCGCCAAAGTCATCGTCCAAGCCAACCAACACCGCCTCAAACCCATCCTCGCTTGCTTCATGGGCATCGTGGATGTTTCGGCGGGCGTGCGGATTTTGGAAGCCAACGGTGTCCCTTGTTACACCTTCCCCGAAGATGCCGTGCGGGCGATGGCAGCGATGGCAGAGTATGTGGCGTGGGTTACTCGTCCCCGAACGGAAGTGCGCCTCTTTGCCGATGTGGACGCTGAACGGGCCCGAAAGTTGCTTTCGTCGGCGCAACCGAACAAACATGGCTTCATCCCCGAAGATGTCGCCCTGCAAGTGTTAGAAGCCTACGGTTTTCCGACTTTGCCTTGGGCGGTTGCCCGTTCCGCCGAAGAAGCCGTCGCCTGCGCCCACAAAATCGGTTTCCCTGTCGCCCTGAAGGTCATCTCGCCCGACATCGTGCACAAGTTTGATGTCGGGGGCGTGCAACTTCACCTGTCCAGCGACGGCGATGTCCGCCACGCCTTCCAACGGTTGATGCAATCTGTTCGCCAGCATCATCCCGATGCCCGCATTGACGGCGTGTTAGTGCAGCAGATGGCGGAGAAAGGGCGGGAAGTCATCTTGGGCATGAAGCGCGACCCACAATTCGGTCCGATTTTGATGTTCGGCTTGGGCGGCATCTATGTGGAAGTCTTGCGGGATGTGACTTTCCGCTTGGCGCCTGTCAGAGAGTTAGGGGCGTTGCGGATGGTGGAAGGCATCCGCAGTTATCGGCTGCTGGAAGGTCTTCGCGGTGAACCGCCTGCCGACATCGCCGCCATCGTGGAATGCATTGAACGCTTGTCGCAATTGGCGATGGAGCAAGACGCCATTGACGAACTGGACATCAACCCCCTCATCGCCTACGCCAAAGGCAAAGGCGCCGTCGTCGCCGATGTCCGCATCGCCATCCGACCAACAAACGGCAGTGAGTGGCGAATGGCGAGTAGCGAATAGTAGGGGCGAACGGCGGTTCGCCCAAGGCAGTCTTCTTTCAGGTGCGCCGTTTTCAGCCGTTTTTCCTCGCCCAAGGTGACGGCGATGCCGCCGAGCAAGGCGAAGGTGTATCGGCTACTGCAACCGATAGCGCAACTTCTTGCGTGGGCACTTTTTCGTCCTAAGGTGGTCGGCAAAGAACAAGTGCCGTCGCAAGGGGGCGTGTTGATTGTCGCCAACCATCCCAGTTACCTTGACCCCGTGCTTTTGGCGATCTTTGCCCCTCGCCCCTTCAGTTTCGTCGCCAAGCGCCCCCTCTTCACGATGCCGATAGTGCGTTCCTTTCTGTGGCTAACTGATTGCGTGCCCGTAGAGCAAGACGCCCCCGACCGACGAGCCTTGCGCTTGTCCATCCAAAAGTTGCGGGGCGGTGCTGCCCTCGTCGTCTTTCCCGAAGGCACGCGCAGCGATTACGGGAAGTTGCGCCCTTTCCAACTCGGTCCTGCCCTCATCGCTTTGGAAGCACAAGTGCCCATCGTCCCTTGCGGGTTGGCAGGCTTTCATGAGGCTTGGCACATGGACGCTCCGTTGCCCCGCCCCCGTCCCGTCGCCATCGTTTTCGGCAGCCCCTTTTTTGTCAACCCACCCGCTGGCTTGCCGATCCGCCAAATCCTGCCCCTCATCGCCGAACGGATGCGACAGGAAATTGAGCGGTTGATGGCGTCGGCGGAGCAATTGCTCTCCAAGTAATCCGACATCATCACCGCAAAGTGATCGTCGTCGGGGCATTGGCGCTCAGGCGGCGTTGCAAAGCGACGCACCCTTCCGCCAACATGGTCTCGTCGCTCTTTAATGCCTGATGCGGGTCATCATCCAACGCCCACGCAAAAGCGATTTGCCGCGCCAACTCCATCGGGTCGGAAAAAAGCCATGCCCGCTGCACCCTAAGTCGCTCCCGAAGTTGCGCCGCAAACTCTGCCGAAGGCGGCGCTTCCATCCCTTTCCGCACCGCTTCCACAATCCAACCGACCCGCTCATCGCGCAAGGGGCGACAACGGAGTGCCACGCTGATGGCACAACCGATGCGCGTCGGATTGATGACCAGTCGCCACTCCCGCACCTCGCTGACCGCCACCGTCGGCAAAGCGACTGACTGCCAATAGACCGCCAAAGCATCCAGCCATCGCCGCTCCCCCGCTTTGATCGGCAAACGCCAACCCATTGCCAACACGCCTTCTTCGGGATGGCTTCGTTTCGGGAAGGTCACCTCAGGAATTTCCGTCACGAAGGGCGACGGCGTTTGCGACGGCACTTTTTGACCGCTGGGCAAGGAAGCGAGCACCGTTTCCAGTTCCGACAGCAGCCGTTCGTTGGGGACGACAGCAACGAGCGCCAAGTTTTCAGCGACGCAATAGGTGGCGTGGAAGCGCCGAACATCGTCAAGGGTTAGATGGTCAAGGCGGTGCAGCCAACCGCTGGGCGGATGGGCGTAAGGCGTGTTAGCAAACAAGCGCGCCTCCAACAGCGTCTTGCCGACCCACAACGGGTCATCCCAAAGCGCCCGCATCTCTAACCGCATCAGCGTTTTCTCCCGCTCCAATAGCGCCGCTGAATTCGGTGGCGTTAAAAGGGCATCTCGCAACAACGACAACATCGTCGGCAACAACGAAGCGTCGGCGGTGGCGATGGGAAATGCCATGAAATTGCGTCCCGTCTCTGGCGAGAGCAATCCGCCCAGTCGCTCAATGGCGATTTGCGCCGTCGCATCGCCGTGCGGATGGAGCGGGGCGAGATGCTCCCAAAGATGCGCCGTTCCTTCCTTGCTCGGCTCGTCGGCAGCGCTGCCCACCTTCAGCCAAAACCCCGCAACGGCATAAGCGACATCGGGACGGACGATGGCGATCAAACGCCCACCGTTGTTCAACCGTCGGTCTATCAGCGTCCCTTCGGGTGATGCAAGTTGCGACCGCACCTTCGTCACCGCCCCACATTGTGCGATAAAGTAGCGAGCGGCGAAGAGCCACTCGCCAACTGCAAAGTGGCAAGCAGCAGCGGACAGGAGGCGATGGCGATGACCGTGCGGGATGCGGAGCGATGGGTCGGTCGCAGCCTTTTTGATGACGCCGTGCCGACACCCTTTTTGTTCGTTGACCGCACCATCTTGGAGCGCAATATCGCCCACATGCAGGCGCTGGCGAACGCCTTTAGAGTCGGTTTGCGCTCCCACACTAAGACCCACAAAATCGCCGCCATTGCCAAGATGCAACTTCAAGCGGGTGCTAACGGTTTGACTGTCGCCAAACTGGGCGAAGCGCAAGCCCTCATTGATGCGGGCATTCGGACAAGTTTCATGGTTGCCCAACCCTTTGTCGGCGCTGAAAAAGTCCGATGGGCGTTGCGGCTGGCAGAGCAGAACGAACTGCTTGTCTGCCTTGACAGTGTGGAACTGGCGGCATCGTTGGGCGAAGTCGCCGTCGCTTTGGGCAAAGCGTTGGACATCGTGCTCATCGTGGACACGGGTTACCAACGGTTCGGTGTGGATTGGCGGGAAGCGCCTAATGTCGCCGAGCAAATGGCTCGCTTGAAGGGCGTTCGCTTTCGGGGCATCCGTTCCCACGATGGGCGAACTTACCGCATGCCAACCTTGCCTGAACGCCAACAAGTCGCCTATGAAGAAGCGGAGCGGATGGCGGAAACGGCAGACCGCATTCGTCGCTTGGGCGTCTCTTGCGACCTCGTTAGCATCGGTAGCACGCCGGGCGCTTACTTCGTCCTGCAAAACGGTTGGACAGATGGCATCACAGAGTTGCGCCCTGGCAACTATGTCTTTCACGACCGCATGCAAATCAGCCTCGGCGCCGCCCGCCCCGACGATTGCGCTCTTCGGGTTGTCGCTTCCGTCGTCTCGTTGCCCCGCAAAGGCGAAGCCCTCATAGACGCAGGGCTGAAGACGCTGACGGGCACGCAAGACCGCTTCGCTGAAGGTTACGGCTTGGTCATCAACCGTCCCGATGCCGTCGTGGAGAAACTTTGGGAAGAGTGCGGTTTGGTGCGCTTCGCCGATGTGCCGCCGAAGATTGGTGACCGCTTGGTCATCATCCCCAACCACGCCTGTGAACTGACCAACTTGGCGGAAGTCGTCTTTTACGGTTCAGGCGACCGCATTGAAGGCTTTTGGATTGCCGAAGGGCGCGGAAAGGTGTGGTGATGACAATGCAACGGACGGCTTTGGTGCTCAGTCTGTTGACCGTGACGGCGGTGCTCGCCCATGCGATGTCGCTGTCCAAAGGCGTGTTCGTTGGGGCGTTCACGGCGGATGGGCAACCCATCGCTTTGGCGGCACCGACGAAGGGGCAATGGGTTTCCGCCGAGCAAGTGCGGCGGGAGTTGGTGTTTCGGTGTTGGCAACCGCCCTTGACAACCGAGCAAATGGCGACACTGGCGCGCAACTTGGACGCCGACTTTGCGGTGGATGTGTTGGCAGCAGCGGTGCGGGAGCGAAAAGGTTTTCGCGCTGTCGTCGCTTTGCGGGTTGTCTTTGCCCCGCTCAACGCCATCGTCCACTTGCGCCAAGCGACTTTGCCTCTTCCTTCTCCCGATGCCCTTGCTGACCTCGTTGCCCGCACGGCGACTGCGTGGCTGGAAGAATTGCCGACAGAAGTGCCGATGGCGCTGGTGCAATTGCGGGAGGGCGAACGACGCTTGCTTTTGCAAGCCGATGATGGCGAATGGCGCAAGGGCATGACCCTCGTCCTTGCCCGCCAAGGGCGTGACGAATGGCAACGGCAAGGCACTGCCCGCCTCGTTCACGCTCAACGATTGGCGGACGGGAGGCGATGGCTTTTGGAAGCGGAACTATCGCAACCTCTTAGTGCCGTCCGCCCCGGCGACCGCGCTTTCCCCACCTTTTCGCTCCCATCCCCCTTGCAACGCTGGCAGTGAAGCGGCATCAGAAGCGGAAACTGATGCCCACTGCCAATCGCTCTCGGGGTTTGAAACCTGTCGCCAAATCAATGCGCACGGCCCGCAAGTTGATGCCGATGCCGAAGACGGGGCGGTCATCATCGTAGCCCACCCGCAACGCCAACACATTATTCTTCCCCAACCAATGCTCCACGCCCGCATGCACCGACAAGTCGCCCCCGTTGCTGGAAGTAAGGTTGTGCAGTTCCAACACACCAATCGTTCGCTCCCGCCAAATCCCCATCACGCCCAAGTCAATTTCAGGGTTTAAGCGGAAGGAGAAGTCAAAGCCAGCGACGGGGTTACCTGCCAAGTCAACCGCAGGCAGATTGAAACGCACTGGCAACAGGTTGCGGACGACAGCGGCGTATTTTACTTTCACCATCGGCGGTTGAACAGTTGGTTCCCAAAGGGCGCCAACATCCAAAGTAAAGCGGGAACGGTCTACGCGATCAAAGGTTTGACCGATAACGGGGTCAGCAGCACCTGCGTTTGTCGTTGCGCCAGAGAGAAAGCCCGCGAAATCTGCCCGAATCCACCGCACCGTCGCTCCCATCGTTAATCCCGCAGGGAAGGGACGGGCATAAGCGATGCCGATGCTCGTTAAAGCCGCTGCGCCCCCACTCGCATAAAGGTTTGGATTGGGCAAACCCGCAAGTCCAAATTGACCGACATTGTTAGTGTCAACAAATGAGTCCACTCGGACAACGATGCCTGAAGAAACGGTCAACCCATAATTCCCGAAGGAAAGTCCCCCGATGGGTGACAGGGAGGCGCGCATCGTTGGGTTGCGTCGGGCAAAATTCTGCACCCGATTGAAGGCATTTTGGATGGCAGCAATAACGGCTGCGGGATTAGCGACATTGGTCTGATCCCGAATGGTCTCTAAGTCATCCACCAGATCTGTCACATCGCGGACATTAAAATTTGCTCGTCCTGCTACCTCAATTGGGAGGGTGAAGCGTTTGAGATTGACCAGTGCTGCGGGGTTCCAAGCGACGGCGGTTGCATCGTCGGTTGCCAAAAGATACGCCCCGCCCATCCCCAAGGCACGGGCGCCAGGGCGTTGGAAGGAGCGGTCTAAGAACCTCGGTCCGATTTGTTGCCCAAACCCGACCGACATCGCCATCATCACCATCAGCCCACAAACGACGCCACGCCAACGCATCGCTCATCAACCTCCTCGCTGGAAATTGAGGTCGCAGCAATTTTGCGGGACAAATCGCAAGATGTCAAGAGGTGTTTGCTTTTGCCGACGCTAACAGTTCGCTCACCCTTGCACCAACCGCCGATAAAAATCGGGGCGTCGGTCGCCGATGCGGTCTACCTCGTAGCGCCCTGGCACATGCACCAACCGCTTTCGTCGGGCTTCCCGCAAATCCAACTCCGCTACCAAAAGCGCCTCAACGGGTTCGGGCGAATATGCCAGCCATGCCCCTGACGGCGCAACGATTTGGCTCATGCCGATGAAACGAAACCCGCCTTCTTCGCCGACGCGATTGGCGGCGACGAAATAGATGCGGTTTTCCAACGCCCGCGCTCGCGGGATGACCTCGGCGATGGGACGAGCCCCTTCTGCCCAATTGGTCGGCAGGCACAAAATCTCCGCCCCGTCCAGCGCCATCACCCGCGCCGCCTCAGGAAACGCCGCATCGTAGCAAATGTGCAAGCCGATCCGCCCGACAGGCGTTTCGTGCACTTGAAAAGGTCGGTCACTCGCATCGGCGAAACGGTCTACGCCCATGCAAGGCAAATGCACCTTGCGATAGACGGCATGCAAACCGTCGGGACCGATGAGCAGCGCCGCATTGAACAGGCGGTCACCATCCCGCTCCAGTGTTCCGACGACAAGCCACACATTGCGGGCGGTGCAAAGGTGCGTCAACCGTTGTGTGCTCTTGCCGTCCGCTGGCTCGGCAACCTCCACCGCTTCCTTGCGGCTCTCAAAGCAATAACCTGTCAAGGCGCATTCAGGGAAGACAATGAGTTGAGCGCCTTCGCCCACTGCCTTCTCCGCCCACGCTTCCACCATCGCCAAATTGTCGGCGACCTTCGCCAGTTGCGGGTTGACCTGCGCAATGGCGACGACCACTTTGTCCACCATCGTTCATCACCTGCCAAAATGTAGCGCTGAAGCGAACTTGGCTGACGAGGTGACGAAGCGTGCCAGAACAATTCGTGCAATTTGAAGTGCAAGGGCAACGGGTTTACGGGATGTTGCATTTTCCCAACGGAACGAACGATGCGGGCAAAAAAGCGCCAGCGGTGGCGATGTGTCACGGCTTTACAGGCAACCGCATTGAAGCCCATCGGCTCTTTGTCAAGGCAGCCCGCCATTTCGTTCAGCACGGCATCGCCGTGCTCCGCTTTGACTTTCGCGGCTCAGGCGAAAGCGAGGGCGATTTTGAGCAGGTGACTGTCAGTGGCGAAATCGCCGACGCTTTGGCGGCGCTCCAATTCCTTCGTCAGCAACCCCATGTGGACGCTGAACGCATCGGGTTGATCGGCTTGAGTTTGGGCGGTTGCGTCGCTGCGTGCACCGCTGCGCGGGACGGGCGCGTCAAAGCCCTCGTCCTTTGGGCTGCCGTCGGCGACCTCAAAGAACTGTTCACCAGCCGATGGGGCGAGCCCATCCGCCAGCAAATGGAGACGCAGGGCTACTGGGATATGGGCGGTTGGAAAATCAGCAAAGCCTTCTACGAAGATGCCCAGAAGGTAGAACCGCTGCGGGAAATCTTGCGCTACGATGGGGCGACCCTCATCGTGCACGGCACGAACGACACTGCCGTCCCCGTTGACCACGCCCATCGCTACCACGCTGCCGTCAGGGGCACAAAACGCTTGCACCTCATTGACGGCGCCGACCATACCTTCGCCCGCACCGATTGGGAAGCGGAACTGTTTGCCGTCACGCTGGATTGGCTCAAAACGCATCTGTGAAAAAGCGTGCAAGCGGGTGTCCGAAAGACGAATTGCGGGGCGGCTACCAGCCGCGACAGGAGCGCAAAGCGAGCCGAGAGAAGGGGCTTGACATGTTGATCGGTCACCCGTCACCCGTTGCTGCTGGGCACAAGGCTTTCTTCTTTCGGGCAAGTTGGCTCGTGCCCCTTTCGGCGCCGCCCATCCGTGACGGCGCTTTGCTCGTTCGGGACGGGCGCCTCATCGCTATCGGCAAAGCGAAGGACATTGCGCCCGAAAGGGATTGCCTTCGGCTGGACTTTCCCGATGGCGTTTTGCTGCCAGGTTTGGTCAATCCCCACACGCACTTGGAAAACACCCACTTCGCCGACCAAATCGTCCGCTCCCAACCTTTCGCCGATTGGCTGAAAGGGATGCGAGATTTGGTGCGCCAGCAAACTTGGGACGACGCCCTTGCTGCTGCCCGCAACGGCGCAGCAACGCTTTTGCGGTTCGGCGTCACCTGCGTCGGCGATTCGTCTTTTCACGGCGCCACCTTGACGGCGTTGCGAGAAATTGGTTTGCGAGGTTTCGTCTTCAAGGAACTCATCTGCCCGCGCGAGGAAGAGCAAAACGAGGGATGGCAAGCGTTCCTTACTTGGCTCAACGACGCACCGACTGGCGAACTGATTCGCCTCGGCATCATGGCTCATGCGCCCTACACCGTCACGCCGACAGCGTTGCAATGGGCGTGGCAACTGGCGTCGCAGCGTCGCTTGCCTTTCAGCGTCCATGTTGCCGAATCGCCCGACGAACGGGCATTGATAGAGCGACGGGAAGGCGTTTGGGCACATTTGCCTATCGCCCAAGCGTTGCAAAAGGTGCCGACGGGTTTGTCGCCTGTCCGCTACCTTGACTGGCTCGGCATTTTGGATGAAGGCGTTTTGCTCATTCATTGCGTTCAGGTGGACGATGCCGACATTGCGTTACTGGCAAAGCGCAAGGTTTGGGTCGCCCATTGCCCCCGTTCCAACGCCAACTTGCAAGTCGGCGTGATGCCGTTGGCGAAGATGCTGGTGGCGGGCGTTCAAGTCTGCTTGGCGACAGATGGCTTGGCGAGCGTTGAAACTTTGAGCCCTTTGGACGAAATTCGCTTCGCTTTGCGTTTGGGCGAAACCCATCCCTCGCTCTACCCCACTTTGCCCCCCGAACGCTGGCTTCGGATGGTCACATTGGACGCCGCCACTGCGTTGGGCATGGGGCAACTGATTGGTTCGCTGCAAATCGGCAAAATGGCGGACTTGACCGTTTTCCCCGTCGGCGCAGAAAAGCGGGAACCGTTGGAAGCGTTGCTGCATGAAGGGAAGGAAGCGATGATGACGATGGTGGCGGGTCGGTGCGTGTATCTTGCCGAAGGCGTCAATCCAGCGAAGGCGCCGTGACTTTCTCCCGCTCTAACCATTGGCGGATGAGTTCGTTTCGCTCGCTTTCGCTCAATTCGGGTGTGTCGTAAAGCCCAGCGGCGCGGCGTTGGCGGAAGGCTTCGGCGAGAATGATGGCAGTCGCCGTCGCCACATTCAGGCTGTTGACGAAACCGACTTGCGGGATGACGATGCGTTCGTCGGCGATTTGGCGCGCCGTCTCCGAAACGCCGTGCCCTTCGTTGCCCAACACGATGGCGACGCGCCCCGTGTAATCCACCTGCGTGAACTCTTTCGCCGTCGCATCCACATGGGTTGCGTAGATGCGGAAGCCCATTGACCGCAACTCGTTCAGGCAGTCTTCAATGGACGGGTGCTGGATGACCGTCAGCCATTGATGGCTTCCCGCCGATGCCCGCTTGTCTAAGACGATGGGTTTGACGCCCCGATGGATGACATGCAAAAATTGGACGCCAAAAGCATCGCAGAGGCGACAGATTGCCGAGATGTTGCGGGCGTTTTCCAAGTCTTCCAAGACGACCCGCAACCCAAACTGCCGTTTGCGGGCGACTTCCTCCATCCGACGCAACCGTTCATCTGTCACCGCCAATTCCCCATCACCTCGTTGCGCTTTTCCTGCAGGTTTTGAGGCAACCGTCGGGGCGACCTACTCTGCCCCCATCTTCTTCGCCCAATCGTCCAAACTTCGTCCTTCGCTGATGTGGGTGATGCCCGCTTTTCGGGCGATGGCAAGGAACTTGCGGAGTAAGTCGGCGCGCTCATCGCCCGTCACCCGATTCGTCGCCAGTTTGACATACCAAATCGGCAACCGAGCCACTTGAACGCGAAAGCGGATTTCGTCGCTCTCCGCCAATCGTTCCGCCTCGTCAAAGAGTTGTTCGGCGGCATCCAAAAAAGCGCTGTCGTTTAGGTGGGGCACGGTCGGCGGCTCAAAAATGTGGGCGTGGGAACCTTTCTCCCGCACCTGCCGATGAAGTAGTTCCATGTAGGTGCGGATCGCTCCCGCTGCCTTGCCGTAGTATCCGTGCAGGAATTCGTCAATGTGCCGTCGGACATCGGTGTCGGGGTTCCAAAGCAACTTCGCCAAAACATATGCCCGCAGCGGTGCCATTTCGCCATTGCCACCGGGCGAATAGTTGCCCTGTTCAAAAAGTCCCTTCACGCCGTGCCGAACGAAAAAGCGCACATTGGCTTGGAGCACTTCAAAGTTGGGGAAAGGCTGAAGGTAATGGGCGAAGTTGGTTGTGTAGTCCCAAACATACAGCACGGGCACAACGGGTTGCCACGCTTGGATGTCTTCGCGGAAGCGCCGATTTTCCTCCGATGGGCAACTTTCCAACGGATGGGCAAAGCAACATTCAATGGAGCACAAGCGGATGATGACATTGGGGCGCGGTCGGATGGTCTTGGGCGGTTTACGGCTGTATTGGTAAGCCAGCGTCTCAAAGCGGATGTGGGGGTAATCGCGCTCAAAAGTTTCCGCAATCGTGTTGACGAACTTGAGGATGGATGCCGAAGGGCTTTCTTCCGCGTCGTCCAACGCCTTGCATTGGGGGCACTGACACCAATTGCCCGTGTCGTTTTGCGAGATGTCAATGATGGTCGCTTCGGGATGCTCCTTGAGCCATTGACGCACCCGTTCAATCGCCAACTTCACCAAATCGGGGTTAGATAGGCACCGCTGCACATAGCCGCTCACCCGTTTGCCACCGACCATCGGCCAAAATTCGGGGCGTTTTTCGCAAACCTCGCGCGGGATGAGCAAGTCAAAACTGTGGACGAAGGGGTAAAAGACGACGGCGCGCCCGCCATGTTTGTCCGTCAAGCGGTAATGGTGCCCGTTGAGGCGGTGACGGGCGGCGAAATCGGCGTCCCGCAGCATCTCCGTCCAGAACACCTCGCGATATTCCAACGCAGGCACTTGCATCTCATTGAGCGTTGGCAACTCCACCCGTTCCATCTTTGGGACAAACTCCACCTTTGGCGTGAACCATCGGACGCCCAGTTTCTCTTCCAGCAGGGCGTAAACGCCGTAGAGCGTCCCACGAGGCTTCCCGCCTGCGATGATGAGGTGACGGCGATGGGTGCGAAGAGTGAACCCGTCCGTGCCCAACCTGTGGAAGTCAAGGCGCAATCGCAAGTGACGCAAGTGGGCATTGTCGCCCAGCAAGATTTCGTGGTCGGTCATCGGGTGATCGTCCGTCACGATGGGTAGTTGGACACCGCCGATGCGGTTTAGATAACGCTGCAACTCTTCGGCGGCGTAACGCTCCGAAGGGAGTGCGTCGGCGGCGACGACGATGCGATAAGAACTTTTGCCCTTCTCCGCCAGCACGATGCTTGCCATCGCCTTCCCTCCTATCGCTGCGATGAAGCACGCAAGAACCAAATGCCGAGCCAACATCGCTGACACCCCACTTGCAAATTTTTTGCGGCGCTTCAATTGTTGCGCGGGGAAGGATTGCTTGAACGGAGTCAGTTGGCTATAATTTTTGCCGCCGAAAGGTGGGGGCGTAGCTCAGAGGGAGAGCGCTGGAATCGCACTCCAGAGGTCGCGGGTTCAAATCCCGCCGCCTCCACCATCCATCCGCCAAAACCACGCCCTTTATGCCTGCGACGATTAGGGATGGCTTCTTCCGTTGACTTATCCTGCAGCGGTTCCCTCTTTTGTGCCACAACATGGAAGTGGCAGGAAGCGACGCAAAAATCCTGCGCGCATAGGGGAAAAGAGTTGTGCGTTGAAAAATGGCGGGAAATCACTGAAAGCGAAGGATGTTGATGGTGCGCCCGGAGGGATTTGAACCCCCGACCCAGGGATTAGAACTCCCCGGCTCTCTCCAGGCTGAGCTACGGGCGCTTGACTTTTCGGGGTGATAATTTGGGGCGAGCGGCGGGATTTGAACCCGCGACCTTCAGGGCCACAGCCTGACGCTCTGACCCCTGAGCTACGCCCGCCATCGTCGTCAACCAAAACGATGCATGAAGGAGTTGTCGCCTTTATTATGCCACGCCCATCGCCAACGGAAAGAGTCGGCGGGAGGGTGGCAGTGGAACAGGCGCTGCCTTGCGTGCTATCATAACGGCGGCGCTAACACCTAAAGGCAAGAGAGGGGGGTTGCGAACGGGATGCCAGAGGAGTTGAAACTGTTTTCAGGCAATGCCAACCCCGCCCTCGCCCAAGCCGTCGCCCAAGCGTTGAATGTCCCTTTAGGCGACTTGTTAGTCACCCGCTTCAGTGACGGGGAAGTTCGGGTGCAAATCCGCGAGAATGTGCGGGGGACGGATGTCTTCATCATCCAGCCCACTTGCCCACCCGTCAATGAAAACCTGATGGAACTTTTGGTGATGATTGACGCTTTTAAGCGGGCGTCGGCGGCACGGGTCGTGGCGGTCATCCCTTACTACGGTTATGCCCGTCAGGATCGCAAAGTCCGCCCCCGTGAGCCGATCTCTGCTAAACTGGTCGCCAACTTGCTGACAGTGGCAGGGGCAGATCGGATTTTCTCCATTGACTTGCATGCTGGGCAAATTCAGGGCTTCTTTGACATCCCCGTGGACAACTTGCCTGCAGGACCGCTGTTGGCACAATATTTGCGGTCAAAGGGGTTATTTGCTGATGATGTCGTCGTCGTCTCGCCTGATGTCGGTGGAGTGGAGCGGGCGACCCTGTTCGCCCACATGCTTCAAGCGGGCTTAGCCATTTTCGCCAAGCATCGTCCCGACGCCAACAGGAGCGAGATGGTCGCCATCATCGGAAATGTCAAGGGCAAACGAGCCATCTTAGTGGACGACATCGTGGACACCGCTGGCACGATCACGCAAGCGGCAGGGGCGTTGATGGATGAAGGGGCGACGGAAGTTTACGCCTGTTGCACCCATCCTGTCCTTTCAGGTCCTGCTATAGAGCGTTTACGGGCGTCGCCCATCAAAGAACTGGTCGTCACCGACACTATCCCCTTGCCCCCTGAAAAGCGGTTGTCCCAAATCACGGTGCTTTCGGTCGCCCCCCTGCTGGCGAAAGCCATCCGCAATATCCACGAGAATCGCTCCGTCAGCGCTATCTTGCAGGAACTCACGGTTTAGGGGCAGGCGATGGGGGCATCGTCGGGGTTGATGGGAATTCCAATTTCTCCACGACCTTAAACCCTTCAGGCGGTTTGTAGGTGAAAATGCTGGCAGGGATGGGCACATTGAATGTCACCCGCTCAAACTTCATCGTGATGGTCAGGGTCGTTTGCTTCATCGCTTCGGCGAAGGGGTTGGGCTTTTGGGGGTCAGAACCCATGAGAGAACCGAGGCGCTTCCCTTCTATCACCGCCTGCGTTTGCCAGAGGATGTTGTCGGCGATCCAAAGGCGGACAGTGGTGCCGTCGTCTGTCGTCACTTTCACGACTTTTGCCCGTCGCCCTTGCACCGTCTCTTCCCCGATGATTTGCGCTTCTTTCACCCTCTTGAGCAAATTGTCCACTTCAAAGACATCGCCAAAAGGCACTTGCCGAGGGACTTTGCCTTCAGGCATCAGGGGACGCTTGAGCACTTGCTTAAATTGGGGAAACTCGGTGAAGGTGAATTTCCCGTCGGAAACGATGGTTTGCCGCTGCTTGATGCCTTCGGGGAGAATCGTTTCCATCACCAAGCGCATGCGGTTGGGGCGTTGGGCGTGTAAGGTGAAGCGAGTCGTGACGGAAAATTCCTGCTGGGGCGATTTGCTCGTGTTAATCATCGTCCCCGAAAGGATCAGGGTCTTGGCCTTCTGGTAGCGATGCGCGACACTCTCCAGCAACTTTTTAGCGGCATCGGGCGATGACGCAGAAGATGTCGCACCGATGGTCATGGCAACCGACAAAAGAAGAAGCCAACCTGCACGACCCATCCTTGTCGCCTCCTTGTCTCGCTTTGATTGTAGCGCATCTTCGTCCCCGCAAAGAAATGGGGCGACAGAAAAGTGCAAGTTGGCAAGATGGAGTGAGTAAAGCAACCCGCCAGAAAGGGAGACAGGCGGGGAGCAAAAGGGTTGTCTCGGTCAGAAAAATCCCAAATGCTGGATGATGGCATTGGTTGCGGGGGCGGGATTTGAACCCGCGACCTCCGGGTTATGAGCCCGGCGAGCTACCTGGCTGCTCTACCCCGCGTCCTCGTCTGCCTTCTTTTCAAGGCGCTGCCTTATGCCTTCCTTCGGCGGCATCAATTATGCGTCATTGGTTTGCTGCCGTCAACCCTTCCGACTCTATCCGCCCACAAAGCCAATGCAAGATGACTAAATGCGCCTCTTGGGCGACGGCGGTGTCGTGGGTCGGCACGGCGATGCAGAAATCCACGAAGGTTGGGGATTGAGGGCAACGCAGGCTGGTCAGCAATGCCGTCACCGCCCCTTGCCCTTTCGCCTTTTCCAATCCCCGCAAGACATTCGGCGATGTCCCGCTGGTGCTCAGCCCGATGACGACATCGCCCGCTTTCACTAACGCTTCCACCTGTCGTTCAAACACTCGCTCAAAGCCGTAATCGTTGCCGATGGCAGTGATGGCTGCCACATCGGCGTTCAAAGCGATGGCAGCCAACCCTTTTCGTTCTTTTTGAAATCGCCCCGTCAATTCCGCCGAAAAATGTAAGGCTTCCGCCGCGCTCCCCCCATTGCCGAAGCAAACGACTTTGTTGCCCGCTTTCAGGCAAGCGGTGATAGCAGCCGCCAATCGCTCCACCACCGCTTCGCACTCAATACATCGCCGCAAAGTGTCAATGGTTTGCTCCAAACGACGCTGGAATTCGGTCACGGCACTCATCCCCCTTGCGTGTCCCACTCACTTGGAGCGGGCAACTTTCCATCGGTCATGCAACCACCACCACTGCTCAGGTGCTTGCAAGATGGCGCGTTCTAATTGGCGGCAAAACCACTCTGTCGCCTCCTCCACCTCGCCCTCGCCGACCCAACGGGGCGGGAGAAGGACACCTTCGTGGCTTCCATCAGTCAATCGGACATCGTAGCAAAACACCAGCGGCGCCTTCGTGCGCGCTGCCAAAAGGGCGGGCGTTTTGAAGACGGCAGCGGGTCGCCCGAAGAAAGGAAGGATCAGCGTTCCCGTCCCATCCCCCGCATGTTGGTCTGCCAGCAACCCTAACACCTCCCCTTTCCGCAAAACCCGCAAGGCTTCCCGCACTGAACCGAATTTGTCAAGGACGCGCATCCCAACTTTCTGGCGGATGCTTCGGATGGCTTGCCACACCGCTGGGCTTTGGGGGCGGGCAACGACCCAGAGGGGAAACTCTTGTGCCAACCTCGCCCCCAAAAGCTCAAAGTTGCCCAGGTGCCCTGTCACCAAAATCAGCCCGCCCTTCTGTTGCCACGCCTCTTTCGCCGCCTCCAACCCTCGCAAGCGCACCTTTGCAAGGGCTTCCTTAGGCGCTATGCCCATCCGCAAAAATTCCAACGCCGTCAGGGCGACATGGTAGAAAACGCCCTGCGCCAACTTCTTCGCCGTCGCCTCATCGCATTTTAGCGCCCATCGCAAGTTGTCAAGGGTGATGGCTCGGCGCTTTGGGAGCGAAAGCCAAAGCCATCGCCCCAACGACTTCGCCAATGTCGGCAGCCGCTCCCATGTCGTCACCAACACCAACGCCGTTAGCCCTTTGAGAAGCAACCGCTCGGCAAGGTAACGCATAACGCTTTATGCCTCCGACGCTTGCAAGCCATGGCGGGAAAGCGCAGCGCTCACTTGCTCCCAAAGTGCCTCTTCTCCCCAGAGCCACTTCAACCGCACCGACAAAATCAGCAACGGAAACTCGTCTCGCCAAACTGCCTGCCACTTCCACGCATCCTTGCGGGTCGTCAGCACCCCCTCGGCTCGCTGATGGCGGGCAATCTTGGTAACCAACGCCGCATCGTCGGGTGTGAACCGATGATGGTCGGGAAAGCAAACGAGCGCCCTCACTTCGTAACCCGCCCGCTTTGCTGTCAGGGCGAAATAGAACGGGTTGCCGATTCCTGTCGCAAGGACGACCCGCTCACCCGTCACCACCTCCGTTTGCCCCTCACGCCATGCCTGAACCTTTGACGGTTCGTAACCGAAAGCAGCGACGACCTTCCCCCCCGCTGCCCACTCACTCAAACGCTCGCAAAGAATTTGTTGTTGCCGTTCCTCCAACGCATCGGCTTTGCTAAGGACGATGGCGTCGGCTCGCTGCAATCCTGTCAATGGCTCGCGCAACAACGGGTTGGCAGGATGCAGCCAAGCCGTCGCATCCCACAAAACGATGTCCAAATCACGGTGCAATCGCCGATATTGAAAGCCGTCGTCCAACACGATGACTGTCGCCCCATCGTTGATCGCTCGCTTCGCATTCGTCACCCGATCCCGACCAGCGTAAACACTGATGCCGAAGCGGACATGTTCCTGCGTTTCATCCTGCCACGCTGTCAAGGGCGTTAGGAGCGCGGGGCGTTGATCGCTTTCCCGCAAGCGGTGACAAAGCCATTGCGTTAGCGGTGTCTTGCCCGTCCCGCCCACCGTGATGTTGCCGACACTGATGACAGGCACGGTCAACCGAACGGTCGGCAGCGGTCGCAACGCGTTGCGCAGCTGCACCATCAGCCAAATCCCATCCCGCACCGCCGTCGCCACCCGTATCGGCAACGACGGAGAAAACTCTTCCCAATCACCTTCAACTTTGCCCTCTTGCCCCCTTGTGCGCTTGCACGCCTGCATGCCTGCATACCTGAAACCTTGCACTTGCCCTTCATTAAGTGCCTTCAGCCATCCTTCCCATCGCCCTCGCCATCCGCCAGCGAAAATCACTTGCATGGCTCGCACCTCGGTGTCGGAAGTGTCAAGGCGTGATGCCTTGGGCGGAAGAGAGCCGTTGGGCAATTGCCTCGGCAACTCGCTCGGCAGCGCCCCGATGGCGCAAAAGCAATCGCTCCGCTTGCCAAGCGATGGCTCGCCGCAACGGCTCGGAACTCAGCAACTTCCACGCTGTCTGTATCAACTCGTTTTCGTCCCGAACCAAAAACCCGATGCCCTCCCGCTGCAGCAACTCCGCATGCGGTCGGAAATTGTCCATATGCGGACCGAACAAGACAGGGACGCCGTGCAACACAGGCTCCATCAAGTTATGCCCGCCACGCGGAATCAAACTGCCACCGACAAAGGCTACCGCTGCCAAGCCATAAAGTTTCGCCAGTTCGCCGACGGTGTCCAACACGATGACTTCATCTGCCCGCAACGGTTTCCCAGCACACAACGAGCGGCGCACGGGCACTAAGCCCATTTCTCCCACGACCGCTATCACTCGCTCCAATCGCTCCAAATGGCGGGGTGCAAGGAGCAAGCGAAGTTGGGGCAGATAAGAAAGCAACCGTTGATAAGCCCGCAACACGATGACTTCCTCGCCCTCATGGGTGCTGCCGGCGACGAAAAGCAACGGCGCTGCGTTACCGAGGGCAATCAACCCTAACTCCAATCGCCATTCCTCTCGCTGCCTCTCACTTAATCGCACTTGTGGCTGGTCTAATTTGACATCGCCCACGACTTGAAGTCGGTCAGGCGGGACGCTCAATTGGCGCAACCGCTCGGCGTCCAGTTCACTGCGCATCAGGCACAAATCAAGGTGGCTCAGCAACCAACCGTAAACCCCTTTGCCCAACGGCGTTTGCGCCCTGGCGAAAGTGGCATCGGAGATGCGCCCATTGACCAAAATGACTTTTGCCCCGATTTCTTTGGCGGCGTGCATCAGGTTACCCCAAAGTTCCGTCTCCGTCAGGATGAGGGCGTCGGGGCGAACCCGCTCCATCGCCCATTGCGGGAACGGCATTAGGTCAAAAGGCAAAAAGGCGAAAGTGTTGGCATCAAGGATGCGTTGCCGAGCCGTTTGCATTCCCGTTTCTGTGACCGTTGTGACCAAAACCCAAGCATCAGGAAAACGGCGGCGCAAAGCCGAAACAACGCTGCTGGCGGCGACAACTTCCCCGACGGAAACGGCGTGCACCCAAAAACGCGGTGAGCCCGGCACTGACCGCCATGCCATTGGGTAGCGCCCCGTCCAGTCGTAAAGGGCTGTCGCCCGCGTCCCGTTGCGGACGCGCCGCAGCCCATAAGCGACGAAAGCGGGCGATAAAAGCCACGCCGCTGCGTTGTAAGCCCAACGCCATCCCGAAAGGCAACGGCAACGCGCCACGACATCCATCGCCTCCGTTGGCAGATTTTATGGCGGTGACGACATTCGTGTCTCAGAAAGTTTTGCGTGGGGGGATGCGCCATGACTTTGAATGCCCAGACGATCGCCCATTGGTTAGACCGACGCTTTCAACTGCGCGAACACGGCACTGATGTCCGCACGGAAATTTTGGCGGGCGTCACGACTTTCCTGACGATGTGCTACATCATTTTTGTCAACCCTGTCATCCTCGGCGCTGCTGGAATGGACAAGGGTGCAGTCATGGTCGCCACTTGTATCGGCGCTGCTGTCGGGACTTTTTTGATGGGTGTCCTCGCCAACTACCCCATTGCTATGGCACCGGGAATGGGACACAACGCTTTCTTTGCCTTCATCGTTTGCGGTGCGATGGGATTCACTTGGCAGCAGGCTTTGGGCGCAAACTTCATCTCCGGTTCGCTGTTCCTCATCCTCGTTTTGGCTGGAATGAGCCAAGCATTTGTTGACGCTGTCCCAGACTCCCTCAAACACGCCATCGCTGTCGGCATCGGACTTTTGCTTGCGATGATCGGATTGCAATGGGGTGGGTTTATCGTCCATTCGCCCGCGACTATGGTGACCCTCGGTGACTTGACAAGCCCTTCGGTCATCATCTCAACCATCGGCTTTTTGGTGATGGTTGTTTTGCTCGTCCTCAATGTTCGCGGCGCTATTGTCATCGGTTTGCTGGCTGGCTTAGTTGTGGCAATTTTGTTGGGTGTCACCCGATACAAAGGCATCGTTTCCGCCCCACCATCCGTCGCCCCCACCGCATTCAAGTTCGCTGAAGGGTTAGCATCTTTCGGCGCTTTGGGTCGTCACTGGGTTGACTTAATTGCGTTCATCTTTGTGCTTTTGTTCCTTGACATCTTTGACACTGTCGGCACTCTCATCGGCGTCACATCTCAAGCGGGTTTGCTCAAAAACGGGACGCTGCCGAAAGCCAAAGAGGCACTTTTGTCGGATGCCTTTGGAACGGTTGTTGGCGTTTGCTTTGGCACTTCCACCATCACCAGTTACATTGAAAGCAGCGCAGGCATCGCTCAAGGTGGTCGGTCTGGCTTGACAGCAGTTGTGGTCGCCATCCTTTTCCTGCTCGGCTTGTTCTTTGCCCCGCTGGTGGAGATGATGAGCGCCGAAGTTTCTGTGCCCATAAGTTTCGCAGCGAAAGGAACTCCGCCCTTCAGCCAACACCCCATAATCGCACCTGCCCTCATCTTAGTCGGTGCGTTCATGATGACGGGGGTTCGGCACATCCGCTGGGATGACTACACTGAAGCGATACCAGCGTTCCTGACCCTCATCATTATGCCCGTCACCTTCAGCATCACGGAAGGAATTGCGTTTGGCTTCATCAGTTACGCCCTGCTCAAGTTGGTCACTCACAGGCACCGAGAAGCCCATTGGTTGCTTTACCTGCTGGCAGTTCTGTTTTTGGTCTTGTTCGCTGTTCGGACTTATTTGGCAGGTTGAAATAAGGGGACAAGGGACACGGGGCAAGGGACAAGGTGGGTCAGCCATGCCCTCTCCCAGCCACAAATCCTTGATCCCTATCCTCAACCTTATCGGTGGCTGAAGCGGCGAGATTGACAAAGTGCCAAAATCAAAGGTGAGGTGAGCCGTCATGCCGAAGACGCTTACGATTGAGTTGCCCGATGAAATTTACGAAGGGTTGCAGAAGTTAGCGGAGAAGTGGCAAACGACGCCAGAGCGCATCGCTTCCGATTGGGTCGTTTACGAAGCCGAACGAGTCCTTAACGACCCGCTGGAAAAATGGATCGGTGCGATTGACACGGGCGTTATTGGCTGGGGTGAGCGACATGACGAATTGCTGGGCGAGGCGCTGATGCGGAAAGTGAGGGGTGAACCCGACGATGCGTGAAATCTTCGGTGACACTGCAGGTTGGGCAAACTTAGTTGACCCACGCCAACCCTTTCATGCCTTGGCAACGCAAATTTACAACGACATCAAGCAGCAACGAGGGCTTGTCGTCACGACCAACTATGTGCTGGCGGAGTTAGTGAGTTTGCTCTTTTTCAGGCTTAGGCTACCTCACAGCACCATTGTCGGGTTCATCAACGACCTGAAAGCCTCTCCCATCGTGAAAATTGTCCACATTGACCCAGTTTTGGATGCCGAAGCGTGGGATTTGTTTCAGCGTCGTCCTGACAAAACTTGGTCGCTTGT
>Ga0209393_1000028_pt1 | contig 74315 bp, 79 predicted proteins | sample SSWtaG_2_FD_184117 | JGI IMG/M metagenome (GOLD analysis project Ga0209393, IMG submission 184117) | Hot spring microbial communities from Sandy's Spring West, USA to study Microbial Dark Matter (Phase II) - SSWsed_130316 (SPAdes)... | ecosystem: Environmental > Aquatic > Thermal springs > Hot...
CTACCCTCAAGCCTGAGCTTTATTGTATATACGCTGTCGAATGTGCCCGCCGGAACGGATAGGGAACCCATGGAAAGGATGTATACAGAATCCTTGGTAACCACAAGGGTGTCCAAATTCGTAAAGTCTCCATCTCCGTCTATATCCCCTATGTAAGTGTTTCCGACTATACCTAGCGTCCAGCTTCTTCCTACAGAGAAAGGAGTCACAAGGGCCCTTACATCCGCCTTAACCGAAGACGAAGGACTCGTACTACTTAATACCAATAATCTTCTCATCGTGTCCCCAACTTCATAAACGGTATCAACGAACACCGGAGAAGGTGAGAAATCATAATAAAGTCTCCTCTCTATTCCCTTCGCGTTGTACCCCATGTATGTGAAGCTCTGATTTACGATCAACGTTTCCACCTTTGCCTTAGTGGAGGTCGCTATACCTAAAAACTCTACGGATATGGAATCTTTCCGAATACCCGAGAATACCCTCGCTTGCCCATCCAATATCCCAAGGTACGTGAAAGGCTGGGCAAGTAGGGGAAGCGCGAAAAGCGACGAAATCAAAACCCTAAGCATAGTAGTGTATTATAAGCTTGATTTACACCCTTAAAATTCTCGATATGGTTATAAAGCTTGAGGAAGGATCGCAAAGCGCAAGTAAAAGGGCGGTTCAACTTAGGCAGGCTATAAGGGATACCTTAGCTGAGGAGATGAGGAGGGATGACAGGATAATCGTTTTGGGTGAGGATGTGGGAAAAAGAGGTGGGGTTTTTCTGGTAACGGAGGGTTTGATAGATGAGTTTGGAGAGGAAAGGGTAATAGATACTCCCTTGTCGGAGGCAGGGATATTGGGTGTAGCTTTTGGCATGGCTTTGTACGGTTTAAAGCCGGTTGCCGAAATACAGTTCATAGATTTTGTGTGGCCCGGCTTTGATCAGCTGATGAACGAGATTTCTAAGGTGAGGTACAGATCAGGGGGTCAGTGGAAAGCACCTGTGGTAGTTAGGGCTCCTTATGGGGGTGGTATAGGTGGTGGGTTATACCACAGTCAGAGTCCCGAGGCTATATTCGCCCACATGGGCGGAGTCTTCGTAGTAATACCATCAACACCATATAACGCGAAGGGTCTTCTGAGAACGGCCCTTAGGGGTGAAGATCCCGTAATATACCTTGAGCCTAAGAAGATTTACATGGCTGTTAAGGAAGAGGTTCCGGATGAGGATTACACCATACCTTTTGGGAAGGCAAGGATCGTAAGGGAGGGAAAGGATGTTACGGTAGTAACTTACGGTTATATGGTATATCCTTCCACTCAGGCGGCGGAGGAGATTGAAAAGGAGGAGGGAATATCCGTTGAGGTTATAGACCTTCAAAGCATTGTACCGTTCGATAGGGAGGCTATCTTAAATTCCGTGGCTAAGACGGGTAGGTTGATAATCGTAAACGAATCCCCCAAGATGGCGAGTATGGCTTCGGAAATATCGGCTTTCGTCGCGGAAAAGGCGATAGAATATCTCATCGCTCCCATAATAAGGGTAACGGGATTCGATACCCCGTATCCCTTCGCACAACAGATATACTACCATCCGGACGCTTTTAGGATAAAGAGGGCTATAAAAAGGGTGATGGAATGGGATTGAAGAACATAGGCGAATTTGTGGAAATAATAAAGATACTAAGGGAAAAGTGTCCTTGGGACAAACAACAAACACTTTTCTCTTTGAGGTATCAGGCGTTGGAGGAGGTTTACGAGTACATTGAAGCGGTGGAAAACAAGGATGGGGAAAAGATAAAGGAGGAAATTGGGGATCTTTTGGCAACGGTTATAATGCTAATTTTTATAGCTGAGGATGAGGGGGTAGCGAGGGCGGAGGATATAGTTGAAAGCGCGAAAAACAAGTTGATCTTCAAACATCCGCATATTTTCGGGGATAAGGTGAATTGGGGGGTGAAGGAATTGCTGAAGAACTGGGAGGTTACGAAAAAGGATGGAATGCTTTCGGGAATAGATCACAGGAGGCCCGCACTTATTTTGGCGCACAGACTGGGTGAGAAGGTTTCGAGAATCGGGTTTGATTGGAAGGATGGGGAGGAGGTTTTGGAGAAGGTGAGGGAGGAGTTTGAAGAGTTTCTGAGAAGTAAAGGTGAGGAAAGGTTCAAGGAACTCGGGGATTTGCTCTTTACCCTAGCCCAATACGCGAGGAAGGAGGGTTATTACGCCGAGGATGCCCTAAGGTCGGCAAACAAAAAATTCATTGATAGGTTCTCCCTCATGGAGAAGCTTGCGAAGGAAAGGGGTTTGAAGTTGGGGGAGCTTTCTCCGGATGAGATGGAGAAGCTATGGAAGGAAACAAAAACGGTTATATAGTCGTTCTATGCACGGTTCCTAAGGGAAAAGGGGAGGAATTGGCGAGAATTTTGGTTGAAAGGAAGGTGGCAGCCTGCATAAACTTAATTAAGGGTCTAAGGTCCATTTATTGGTGGAAGGGGAAAATTGAGGAGGATGATGAGGAGCTTCTGATAATAAAAACTTCAAAGAAAATGTACGGAGATCTTGAAAGGCTCATAAAGGAAAATCATCCTTATACCGTACCCGAAATAATAGCCCTACCCATAATATCCGGCAATCCGGATTATTTGGCTTGGATAGACGAAAGCCTTTCGTAAATCCCCCTAAGCTCCGGCCTGTGGGGGAACTTTGAGATCCCAACTTCTATACTTTCCTTTGCCTTCACCGTATCTCCTATACCTAAGAAGCATAGGGTTTTGAGGTAATAGAATAGGTCGGATTCTCCAAAACTCTCAAGTCTCTCCGAAAATTCCGCACAACCTTTAAAATCACCCCTGTTGTAATAGTGTGCCATTATATTCACCCCAGCATCAAACCTATCCCTCTTCGGATAATCCCCGTTAAAGATCTTAAACAATATTTCCAAACCTTCCTCATCCTTTCCCCTTGAAAGTAGGTTTGATGCGTAGTTTAGCATAACCGTAGCATCTTTCGGATTTCTGGAGTAAGCCCTCTCCCAGAAGCTCAGATCGTCCTTCCACGTATCTATAATGCCAAAGGAAAAAATGGAGAACATAACGAGTAGAGGAAGGGCTATAGGTTGGATTCTTTCCCTAAGGATAATCCCAAGGAGGACCGAAAGGGATGCCAAACTTAAAAGTAGATACCTAAAGGATAAAACCGATGGAACCTTTTCAAAACCAACAACCGAAAGGTGCAAGATAACATTTGAGAGAAAAAGCAGGATCCATGGTCTGACTTCTTTAAATTTCCAGTACAGGAATGTTGTTATCAAAATTCCGAAAAAGGAAAACGATAAGTTTAACGGATCCCTTGGAACCTCTGGTAAGTACACTTCAAAGGGGAATGGGAAGAAGGTTGATTTCAAATAAAAACCAAAACCGTAAAACATATCAACGAGGGTTTTTATGTCGTAGTGGGGTTCTTGTTCCTGGGGTATTAAACCCACCGCAAACTGGCGTAAGGCAAAATACGCAAAAGTTATTAGTATAAAAACGAATTTCCATTTACCTTTGGAGTATAAAACTAGGGATGGAAATATGGCAAGGCTGCTTTCCTTGAAAAGTAGGGCTACGGAATAAAAGAGGGCAGAAAGGAAGGTCCTTTCCGAAAATAAGAATTTGAGTGAGAGAAGGGAAAAGGGGAAATATAGGGAGAATGAGGAAGGCCAAACCGCACTTTCAACGTTCGCCGGATGGAAGGAAAATAGGAGGGAAAGTGTGAAGGCTAAGATCGGGCTATTTGTAAGTTTTAAAATTATCAAAGATAGTACACCGGCGCCAACGGAGAAGGATAAAAGGTTCACGAGGTGGGCAAATTGCGGAGAGAAGTTGTTGAAGAGTATGAAAAGTCCGTTCGTTAGGGGTCTCCAGTTCGAGGCGAATAGGGTATTTAGGGAAATGACCCTTTGGGAAGGCTTTAGAGCTTCCAATAGGGACATTCGGGAAAGGGTATTAAAGTTTGCGATGTCGTCCCAAACAAAGGAAAATGAGAGGCACTTTAAGTAAAATATGAATGTAATCAGAAAAACTGCTAAAAATATCCTAATATTCAACTTTGCTGGATAGCACCTTTTCCTTTAAATTTTCCCTATACCTCTCAAGTTTCTCCGCATATTCCGGGTACTTTATTGAGAGTATTCTAACCGCCAAAAGCCCCGCGTTCGCAGAAGAATCTATTCCAACCGTTGCCACGGGGATACCGGGTGGCATCTGGACTATGGAATAAAGGGAATCTAAACCCTTCAAAGGAGTTGAATCTATCGGAACTCCTATTACGGGCAAGGTTGTTAGGGATGCGAGAACACCAGGAAGGTGAGCCGCTCCCCCCGCTCCCGCTATTATCACTTCTATACCCCTTTCCCTGGCGCTTTTTGCAAACTCAAATGCGATATCCGGACTCCTATGCGCCGATATTACCCTAACCTCAAACGGAACTTCGAACTCTCTCAAAATATCCACCGCCCCTTTCATCTTATCCTTATCCGATGCGCTTCCCATAACAACGGAAACCAAGGGCCTTTCCATAAGAATTGGATTATACGGAAGAGAACAACGATAGAATAAACCTATATGGTTTGGACGGCATTACCCACACCTTTTAAGGAGGACGGAAGCGTAAACTTTGATGAATATTTTAGGATTTTAAACTTTCAAGCGGAAAGTGGTGTGGATGGGGTTGTTGTTTTGGGAACGACTGGAGAAGCGGTTTCCCTTGATGAAGAGGAAAGGGACGAAGTTCTTAGAATACTGAAAGAAAATGCTCCGAAAAATATAAAAATGATCGCGGGAACCGGTACAAACAACCTAAAAAAGGTTTTGAAATGGACGGAAAGGGCTTACAACTTGGGTTACGATTACGCTTTGGTGGTTGTACCTTATTACCTCAAGACCTCCCAAAGGGGATTATTTGAATTTTTTAAGGAGGTTTCAAAGGTTGGAATACCGATAGTATTATACAACGTACCTTCGAGAACCGGTGTCTCCCTTTTGCCATCCACGGTAATTGAACTTTCTTACGTTGAAAACATAGTAGGTATAAAGGAAGCCTCGGCTTCCTGCGATGCGGTTTCGGAAATCCTTCTGGGAGCAAAGGATGGATTTTTCATCCTTTCCGGGGATGATTCTATGACGTTACCTTTCCTATCCTTGGGGGCAAAGGGGGTGGTGTCCGTTGCGAGCAACCTTTTTCCCAAGCTCGTGGTTGAAATGGTAAAAAGTAGGGATCCTAAGATACACTTAAAGCTTTATCCCCTATTCAAGGTGCTGTTTGTTGAACCCAACCCAATACCCTTAAAGTGGGCGATGAGGTACATGGGCTTCAACATGGGACCTTACAAGTTGCCATTAACGGAACCTTCGGAAGATAACAAAAGGAGGATAGAGGAGGTATTAAATGAACTCCTGCGAAGTTGAAAAGAGGGAATACGTTGAGGCGATAATTTTGGCAATTTATATGGTGGCTTGGGAGTTTATGGATTATAGGCTTTCCGGCTATGATCCAATGTCCCTGCCGCCTGGAGCTTATAGGGTGGCGGAAGTTATAGACGAGATTTATTCCGGAAAAATCCTACACGAGGAAATAAAGCAGTTTATAAAGGATATCCTTGGGGGAATACTGTATCCGAGATTTGTTAGGTTTTACGGTAAGAAGTTTAAATGGTTAGACGAATCTATTTAATAAGGCACGCAAGAACGATTTGGAACGATGAGAAGAGGATACAGGGTTGGGCCGATATTGAACCTTACGAAGAAGCGAAGAAGTCCTTTTTGGAGAAAGTAAAAACAATAAATGACAAACCCTCCGCAATATTCACATCGGATTTAAAAAGGGCTTTAACATCCGCTTATCTAATAAGGGAAATATATCCCGCAACTCCCATTTTCATAGATTGGAGGCTGAGGGAAAGGAATATGGGGGAACTTGAGGGGTTGTTTTACCTGGATGTAAGGGATAAGTATCCGCAACTTTGGGGAACAGTGGAATTCAGGGCTAAGGGTGGAGAAAGCGTTTTGGATATGGCAGAGAGGTTGAGGAAGGCAATCGATGATATACTCTTGTTTTCCCAAAAATACGGTTATGAAGTAATATACATAATCTCCCACCAACTCGCCATAGGGGTTATGAAGAAGATTTTGCTAAACGAACCCATAGATGGCAGTATTTGGGAAAACCTGATAGGATCGGGCGATTACTTCCTCCTAAACCTGGATGTGAAAAACCTGAGGAAGGGTGCTTCATAAACGAACTCGAGACCCCTAATTTTTTCCCTCCTTTCCCAAACCCTCAATATTGCCTCAATCACCTGCTCCATATGATCCGTGGTATATACCCTCCTAGGGATGGTGATCCTAACCAGTTCAAGCTTCGGTTTCCTGTTTTCCCCCGTTTGTGGATCCCTACCGGCTGAAACCGTACCCCTTTCCATCGTCCTCACCCCACCCTCTATGTATATCTCGGCCGCCAAAACTTGAGCGGGAAATTCATCCTGTGGAATATGGGGCAAAAACTTCTTCGCGTTCAAATACACCGCATGTCCCCCTACGGGTCTTACAATTGGAATACCCAAGGATGTAAGCTTTTCGCCGAGATAACGAACCTGCCTTATCCTACTCTCAAGGTATTCAAACTCAGTCATTTCGTATATTCCCCTTGCCAGAATGGCAAGATCCCTATCCGCCAAACCCCCATCGTAAGGACTTCCATCGAAAGCCGTGGCAAACTCATAAATTTTCGCATAAATTTCCGGGTTCCTTACAAGAAGCAAACCGCTTATGTTCGTAAGAGGATCCTTCTTAGCGGATATTGTTGCCGCATCCGCGTAAGATAACATCTCCCTTATTATTTCCCTAATACTCTTGTTTTCGTATCCCTTCTCTTTGACCTTTATAAAGTACGCGTTTTCCGCTATCCTAGTTGCATCAAACACCAACGGGATTTCGAACTCGTCGGCTATCTCCCTTAATTTCCTGATGTTTTCCATGGATACGGGTTGCCCACCCGCCATGTTCACGTTTGTCTCGACGCAAATGTATGCTACGTTCTCCCTCCCCTTCTCCTTTATGAAGCTATAAACCGCATCAACATCAAAGTTACCCTTAAAGGGATGTTCAATTTCCGGGTCGTGGGCTTGGGGGATTATGAGATCAACAAATATTCCCCCAGCATACTCTTGATGGAACCTCGTGGTGGTAAAGTACATGTTGTTTATCACATACTGACCGGGTTTTATAAGGGCTTGGGAAATGAAGTGTTCCGCCTGCCTACCTTGATGGGTGGGTATAAAATACTTAAAGCCGAAAACATCATAAACGGCCTGGGATAAATACTCGTACGCGTTTTTCCAATCGTACCTTATCCCATCCGCCCATTGCTCATCGCTCATCGCGGATGTTCCCGAATCCGTCAAAAGATCTATATAAACATCCCTGCTCTTTAATAGGAAGGTGTTAAAGCCCGCTTCCTCCATCACCCTTTCCCTGTATTCCCTAGTCCTATTTGTTAAAAGCTCCACGGACTTAAACCTGTAAGGATACGCATTAAAGGGTAAAACTTCGTACCTAGGTATTCGGGACTTTGGGATAAAGTTTAAAACTTCGTCCCCCTTGAAATTTGTTTCAAAATCCACATCAAGCTCCGGCAACTTTTTATCCTTCAAGTATTTCAAAACATCGAGGAAATAAAGGAAATGTTCCTTTAAGTAAGTTCTCATAGGAATCCTGAAGCATAGCCTATCCTTATTCGCATATGCCCTAACCTGGCCCGCCAGGTACAATGCAAGGTTAAATCCGTAAGGATTTCCAACATTTATGTGGAAACCCATGGGAGAAAACTTAGAAGATACATCATATCCCAAATTCTTTACCTCCTTATAGAACCTCCCAATTTCCTCATATCTCCAAAGGTAATAATCCTTCCTCAAAGCCTCACTTAGACCAATGTGAATAATTTCCATATCCCTGCCCGCAAGCCCACCGTAAGTATGTAATCCCTCGAAGGATACGACCCAGCTTTGGAACTTTCTATAAATTTCCTCATCGTCGGTTATAATTAGGGCACCAACGTGTGAAAATGCCCCCTTTGACGCATCGAAAATCAATACATTTGCCAGCCTTGAAATCTCCAAAACCTCCCCCTCAACATCCCCAACATCCCCAAAATCCTCAATATTTTTGAAGGCTAAAAGGAAAAAAATTAGTGAAACATCAAGGATAACAAAGTTTGCATTCTCATTCAAACTTTTTAGCCATTTTGGAAGATCCCGTATGGTTTCCTGCGTAGGCCTTATATATACTATCTCTCCCCTTGGAACTTCCGAAAATCCTACGATCTCCGATTTGAAATATTTTGCCAAAACTCTTAAAGTTTCCGTGGGTTTGCTCGCAAAAAATCTCTTCCCCTCAAGGAGCGCTTTAAAAAGTAAGTGTTCGGCTCCCCTAAGGTTATGCGTGGGAACTACCCAACTTTTCCCAAATATCTCCTTAACCTTCCTTTCTATGTTTATAAAGTTCTCGCTTCCCGCGTATGCCTCATCCCCCAAAAATAAACCGCCAAACTGGAAATCCGAGAGTGCATGGTGAGAATAATCGTAAAGATCGACCAAAACGTAACCGGGCGGTATCTTGTGCACGTTCCATCCAAAATCTTCGGCCACGTTCAACCTCTCTGAATAATCCAAAACTTTCAGATTGGAAATTATTTTTCCCCTATAAGGTTCGGAAATCATAGAGGTTATTCTAAGGTTGCCCACGAGCATCATTTTCAGCCTTATAATATCCGAACATGAATAGGAGGGAATTTCTGAAGTTTGTAGCATTAGGGTTTCTAACCCTTGGGTTTTTGGGGAGTATGAGGCTCCAAGAGTTGAAGGCAGGAAACATAGCTATGAACGAAACGGGCTGGAGAATATACAAAGGATATAAGGAAGGTAGAACGGTGGAGCAAATAGCAAGTGATTTAACGGCAGAGTACAATGTGGATTTTGAAACCGCCCTTAAGGATACCAAAGAGTTTATCGCCCTTCTCCGCTCTATGGGTTATTAATTGTATATACACCTTCGGGGTAGGATTACCAAAGGGGTACAACAACGTTTATTTTCAGATCCCCGAAAACAAAACTGGTTATCCTTTAGTTCAAGATCTTTCATTAAATTACGGTTTGGCTTTTGTTCGTTCGGATGGTAGGCTCAAGATAACCGACAGTTCAAACGCATACTTAATGATGAAAACGGAGATAACTTCCTACGTAAAATCTCCGGAGCAGTACGATAACAGCGGTAAGGTAATATCCTACAGGTTGGTTTTATCCGGAAATGTAAAATTTTTCGACTTAAAGGAAGGGAAAGATTTTGTACCGCCTGCGAACATAACGGGAAATGCCCTTTGGTTTCCCGATAATGAAAGTGAGGATGGTGCGTTAAGAAGGGCAATTGAAGATTTTTATAGGCAGGCTCTGAGGTACCTCTTTTCCCAAACACAATGGTGAGCGCCGTAGTGCTTGCGGGTGGAAAAGGTCAAAGGGTAGGATTTAAGAAACAGTTCTTTGAAGTCGGGGGAAGGAAAGTTCTAGAATTTTCGGTTGAGATTTTCAAAAGGCTGGGAATAGAAGATATAGTTTTGGTTCTTCCTAAGGAGGATGTTGGGAAGTTCAATGTTAAAGGTTTGAAGGTTGTGGAGGGGGGAAAGGAGAGGATGGATTCCGTTTATAGGGGGGTTATGGCTTCAAATGGGAAATTTGTTCTTATCCACGATTCCGCAAGGGCAAACCTTTCGTTAAAACTTGCCAAAAGGGTCCTTGAAACCGATGGAGATTGCGTAATACCCGTAATAAGTTCCCACGATAGCGTTATTTTTGATGGGAATTACCTGGATAGGGAAAGGGTCTTTCTGGTTCAGACACCCCAAAAGGTGCGTAGGGAATTATTTTTGGAAGCATACATTAAGGCGGATAGGGTTTATCCGGATGAGGGAAGCCTATTAAAGGGGGTTTTGGGAATAGAACCGATTTTTGTTGAAGGGGAGAGGTGGAATTTTAAGATAACCTATCCTGAGGATCTTGAGATTTTCAAGAGGATAAGGATGGAAAGGATGAACCTTTTTGGGTACGATATACACAGGCTTGAAATTGGTAGAAAGCTTTTTTTGGGTGGGGTTTTGATAACGGAGGAATTTGGGGCGGTTGGGCATTCGGATGGAGACGTAATAATACACGCAATAGTGGATGGGTTACTTTCGGGTTTAGGGTACGGGGATATAGGGACAAACTTTCCGGATAGCGACCCAAAATGGAAGGATGTAAAAAGCGAGGTTTTTGCCGAAAAAACGATGGAGATAGTGAGGGGGGAGGGATACAGGATAACTTTCTTGGACATAACCGTAATTCTTCAAAAGCCCAAACTTGCACCCTACAAGGATATCATATCCGAAAATCTGAAGAGATTGTTTGATGTTGATAGGGTATCGATTAAAGCGAAGAGTGGAAATACGTTCTTTGAAGGTTCGGTACAGTGCTACACCCTCATTCAGATCGAAAGGTGAAATACATTAGGGATCCCCTTTACTCGGAATTTATCGAAATTGATGATTTAACCTTAAAGGTTATTTCCCATCCATATTTCCAGAGGATGAGAAGAATAAGACAGTTGGGCCTTGCGGAATACGTTTATCCCGGCGCAACGCACAGCAGGTTCTCCCATATGCTAGGAGCATACCATCTGAGCGGAAAATTTCTTAGGAGGTTTATGGAGATTGGGGAAAAACTCGACGATGGTGAGATCCTTTCGGTTAAACTTGCGGCACTCCTACACGATATAGGGCATACATCTTTATCCCACGCCCTTGAATTCACCCTTTTACCTTTCAGGCACGAGGAAATAGGGATGGCAATAATCGAGAAGAAATTTTCGGATATCTTGGGGAAGGATTTGGTTGGAGAAATTTTAAATATCTTTAACAGGAAATGCGAACCATTTAAGTACCAACTTATAGAGGGGCAGATGGACGTTGATAGGCTTGATTATTTGAGGAGGGACGCCTATTATTGCGGGGTGGATTACGGGTTAATAGACATCGAAAGAATAATACAATCTTCAAAGCTTTACAAAACATCAAGGGGTAGGGAGTTTGTGCTAAGCACCAAGGGGATATTTGCGGCGGAGGGATATATCATAGCTAGGTATCTGATGTACTGGTCGGTTTATTATCATAAGACAAACTTGGGATTTCAGGCCATGCTGTTTTCCCTGTTTAAGAGGGTAAGGGATTTATTATCGGAGGGTGGGGATATTTTTATGCCAAAACCGTTAAAAAACATAATAGGGGCTAAGGATCCGTACGAGGCGGTTGAGGATATCCTATACATAGATGATGCCTTAATATTTTACACAATTTCTGAATGGCAAAAAGAGAAGGATAGGGTTGTTTCCGACCTTTCAAGAAGAATAATAAACAGGGAGAGGTTTAAGGCGGTGGAAGTAAAAGGGGACTTTTTGGAAGAATACCAGAAGGTTGAAGTGGAATGCAAAAGGTTGGGTTTTGACCCCAAATATTACATAATTGAGAGGACCCCAAAGGATGTTGCTTACACCCCTTACGACCCTACATCGGAGGAAAGCATAAAGGTAGAGGTAAACGGAACTTTAAGGGAACTTTCATCTGTTTTACCCACCGATACTTTAAAGAGCCTTTCTAGGGAAGTTATGAGAAGGTACCTATTTTATCCAAGTTCCCCTTCTACCTTCTAAAGCTTCCTTTAGGTGTTCGGGAGATGTGATTAGTGCTTCTTTTCCACCGCTTTCCAAAAACTTTATTACAGCCCTTATCTTTGGCTCCATGCTTCCGGGAGCGAAATGCCTTTCCTCCAAGTATTTCTTAAGTTCTGAAACCGAGACGTTATGTAAGGGTTTCTGGTTGGGTTTTCCAAAGTTTATATAAACCTCAGGGACCTCCGTAAGTATTATGAAAATGTCCGCACCTATCTCCCTAGCCAAAAGCGAAGACGCAAGATCCTTATCTATCACAGCGGGAACACCGTTTAGATCCCTATCCACGGGAATTCCTCCTCCACCCACCGCTATTACCACGTTATCCATCTCCAAAAGGGAATTTATCGTATCCGCGTTTAATATTCTCAAAGGTTCCGGGGAACCCACAACAAACCTCCAACCCCTGTTTGAATCCATTTTCACCTGCAAACCGGTCATTATAGAAAGCTCCTTAGCCTCCTCCTCGTTTAAAAAATCCCCTATAGGTTTTGTTGGGTTCTTAAGGGAAGGATCGTCCTTATCAACCTCAACAAGGGTGATCAAAGTTGAAATTCCCCTATTTATCCCCCTTTCGGAGAATATTTTCCTCAAAGCCCTCTCAAGGATATATCCTATCCATCCTTGAGTTGAGGCGGTTAGACTATCAAGGGGGTAGATTGGGAACTTTTCCTTACTGAAAAAGTTCCTCATAAACTCCATACCAACCTGGGGGCCGTTCCCATGCGTGATGCATATCTTGTTCTCGAACGAAAATATTCCAGCCTCAATGAGGTTTAAAAAGGTAAAATAAGCGTTTTCGTAATGGGTTTCAAAGTCAAATCCCTCACCCTTTTTCCTCAAGGCATTTCCACCTAGCGCTATAACCGCTTTCAAGTTAATAATTTTACCCCTGTAAAATAAAAACTTGATAGGAAAGATTTTAAGGAACCTCTGTATTTTGGGGATCGTTTGGGGATTGATTTGGACCGCAATTGGAGCGCTATACATAAAGAGCGTGGGAATATCGGCACTTTTCAGGGACAAGAGATACACATTCGTAATTACGAAGGAAGGTATCCTAAAATCAATAAGGAGCGTGGCGGATCTTATCACACTTGAAATTCAGAGGGAATTCTTATATCAAGATACGATAAGTCCAATAATTCCGGGACCCTTAAGGATCGGTGGAAGGAAAACAACCATAAATTTCGTTGTCCTGTACAAATTGGGGTTTGACATCTCGAAGCTTGACAAGCGCGATATAGAGATAGGCTTTAGGGGTGATACCATGATAATATCCACCGTAATGCCCGAGCCAAAGGTGGATGTGAGCATACAGAGGTGGTGGGTAGTTTCGGAGGAGGTTGGGATATTCGGGGTACCCATGAGATCCTACGAAGCTTCCAGTGTTTTCGATAGTATGATGGTTTATGCGAAAAGGGAGATGAAGAAGGAGATTGAAATTTGGAACAAGCAACTGGTTGAAAGCACTCAGGCTGTCCTTTCAAACCTTTTCACATCGGTTTTGGGAAGGTACACGGAATTTAAGATAAAGGGATTTAGACCCCAACTTTAGCCCCCTTTCGACCTTAAAATAATACTATGCTCGCATTAATTCTAACGGAGGTAAAGGTTGATGCGGTTGATGTGATAGGGAACTTTTTAATTTTGGGACACAAAGAAACTCACTCTTACGTGATAATGAGCATAGGAGATTCGGAAGCTTTTTCCATAAGGTTGGCCCTAGATAATACCCCCTTTGAAAGACCTTTATCCCACGACCTTATGAAGAATCTGATAGAAATTTCGGGTTTTAGGGTGGAAAAAGTTGTTGTTTACGATATTAAAAATGGCGCTTATCTTGCCAGGATACACTTGGAAAAGGGATTTTTAATATTTAAGCAAAAGGTGGTTTTGGATAGCAGGCCATCGGATGCCGTGGCCCTTGCCCTTCGACTTAAAATTCCCATATTCGTTATGCCTCACCTTTTTATAAATCCTTTCGAAATAAAGCCTGATACTTTGAAGAAGCCAAAAGGAATAGAGGGATGATACCTTACGAGGAAGAGTTCGTCAAACACCTAATATCTTTGGGGAAAAGCGAAAATACGATATCCGCTTACTTGAGGGATCTGAAGGATTTAATTGAATTCTCGAGGGTTTTAAACAAGAACGTTCTTGAGCTGGATAAGGGGGATTTTAGGTTTTTTGTACCCTTCCTACAAAAGAGGGATCTTAGCCCATCAACAATTAACAGGAAAATATCCTCCCTGAAGACTTACTACAGGTTCCTGATGAAGAGGGGTTATATTAAGGAGGATCCCTTAAAGGTTATACAAAAACCGAAAATACCTAACAGGATACCGAGGCCGGTAGATACGGACAAAATTTTACAGGTATTGAAATCGTGGGAGGCAAAAAATGATGACGAAATTTTGGCAAGGGATATTATAACCGTTCTGTACTCGACGGGTTTGAGGATAAGCGAGCTTTTATCTCTGAAGGGAAAGGATGTGGATCTATCAAATATGGTTGTAAGGGTGAGGGGGAAGGGAGGGAAATATAGGAACGTGCCAATTGTAAGAATTTGTGCGGAGGTTTTGGAAAGGTACATAAAGGGTCCGGAGGATAGGCTTTTCAATATAAACAGGTTTAAGGCTTACAGGATGATAAGAAAAATCTTCGAAAAGATCGCGAAAGTTAACGGTGTGCATCCCCACACCTTACGCCACTCTTTCGCTACGCACCTAGTTGAAAGGGGAGCGGATCTTAAAACCGTCCAAGAGATCTTGGGGCATTCAAAGCTTTCAACTACACAAATTTACACCAAGGTTTCACCCCAACATCTGTTTGAGGTTTATAGAAGGGTTTGGGGGGAAGAAAGTAATCAACCTTAAAATTCTCGCTTTGCCGGGGTGGCGGAATTGGAAGACGCGCTGGACTCAGGATCCAGTGGGCTTGGTCCCGTGCGGGTTCGAGTCCCGCCCCCGGCATGGTAAAAAGGTTTTTAAAAAGGAGGTAGGGGGATTGGAAAAGCTACAACACTCCACCTTGGGAGAGCACTATATAGTTGAGGCCTCGGGTTGCGATCCCGAGGTCATAGGCAACGTACAAAAGGTTCAAGAAATTCTCCTAAAGGCGGCGGAAAAGGCCAGAGTTACCATATGGACCACGTCCTTCCATAGGTTCCCCCCGAATGGGGTGAGCGGGGTGATAGTAATAGCGGAGTCTCACATTTCGATACATACCTGGCCCGAGGTGGGGTACGCCGCCTTGGACATATATACGTGCGGGGATAACACCCTACCCCAAGCCGCCGTGGAGTATGCGGTTAAAGAGTTTAAATCAAAACATGTACATATAACCGAGATCACGCGCGGAATAGACGATGGGGACGGCATATTCTACCATACAATAACAACCTGGGAGGAGGCGACAAAGGAAAAGTCCTTATAATAATACCCTGCTATAAGTGCTTACCCGAGCTGGCTTGGGTGTTGGATGGGTGCAAGCGTTTGGGTTTTGATGTTTTGGTGGTAAACGACGGTTCGGGGGGGGAGGTAAACGAAACTTGTGAGGGGATCGGTGTATATTGGTTGGATTTGGGGGGAAATTTTGGAAAGGGGTATGCCCTTAGGGAGGGTTTTAGGTGGGGGTTGGAAAGGGGATATAGGCTCTTTATAACGCTTGATGGGGACGGGCAACACGACCCAAAATATATACCCGAGTTTTTAAAACTTTCTGATAAATTTGACATCATAATAGGAAGCAGGAGGAAAGATATAAACAGTATGGACATTCACAGGAAACTTTCCAATAGGATAACCAGCTCCTTCATATCCATTATGACGGGAAGGAGGGTTGAAGATTCGCAAAGCGGCTATAGGTTGATAAAGGCGGAGGTTTTGGAGAGGGTTAAACTGAGAAGGAAAAGGTACGACACGGAATCCGAACTTTTGGTAAAGGCGATATGGCTGGGTTTTAATGTGGGCTTTGTCCCGATAGAGGTTATAAAATCGGAAAAATCCTTTATAAAACCTATCAGAGATGTTCTTCTAGCGCTTTCCCTCGCCCTTGAGCTTATACTTTCAAAGGCTTAAGATTACGTTCCCAAGCCACCATATAATATCCTATCTATGCAAAGGGTTAGCCCAACGAGGATGAACCTACTTGCAAGGAAGAGGCAGTTGGTGATAGCGAGGCAAGGAGCGGACCTTTTAAGGAAAAAGAGGGATGCCCTTTTAAGGGAATTCCAGAAGCTCCTTTTACCCATAGTTGAAACCCATAGGGAAATAGACAGGCAGGCGAAGAGGGCAATAGGCGTTCTTTCGTTGGCTTTGGGATACGACGGACCCGAGGCTTTAAGATCAGCCGCACTCTCAATTGGTGGAAAGATAAGCGTTAAAAAGTCCGAGGTTAAAGTTTGGGGAGTAAGGATTCCGGACCTTAAGGCGGAAAATCTCATTAAAAAATCAAAGGAAAGGGGTTATTCCCTAATTACCGTAACTTCGAGGATAGATTTAACGGCAAGCGTATATGAACGGCTAATACAGAAAATTTTCGAGCTTGTACCGTTGGAGGCAAAGCTCAAGAAGCTTGGAAGTGAAATAAGGAAAACTTCAAGGAGGGTGAATACCCTAGAGCAGAGAGTTATACCCCAAATAATAGATGAGATGAAATTTATAAGACAGGTCCTTGAGGATAGGGAGAGGGAGGACAAGTTCAGGCTAAAAAGGTTGAAGGCGAAAAAGAGATGATAATTCTTTTACTTTCGCAGTGGTCCTTCGGGCAAAACAAGGTAGAATACAAGGATATAAAGTGGAAGGTTTTGGATACGGAACACTTTAAGATATATCACTATCAAGGTGGAGAATCGTTAGCGGACTTTGCGGCCCTGGTTTTGGAGGAAGCTTTTAGCGAATTTAAAGAATTTTTTCCAGGAGCGATAAAAAGCGGAGAAAAGATCCCTGTTTTGATATACGTATCATATAAAGATTTTCAGCAAACGAACGTAATGCCCTACATAGTGCCGGAAGGTGTCGGAGGTTTTACGGAGGGGTTTAAAAAGAGGATAGTGGTACCGTTTGCCGGAAATTATGAGGAGTTTAGACATGTTTTAAGGCATGAGCTTGTTCATGCCTTCCAATTTGGTTACAGTAGGGGTCTGAGTGGTATAATGAACCAATCCCAACCTCCCCAATGGTTCATAGAGGGTATGGCGGAATACCTAGCCCAACCTTGGAGCTTAAGGACGGAGGTTTATCTCAGGGATCTCGTGGTTAATCTAAGGCTTCCGAGCCTTGAGGAGATAAACCAATATTACGGATATATATCCTACAGGTACGGGCACGCTTTCTTTAAGTTTTTGGAGGAAACTTACGGCGAGAAGGCGGTTAAGGATTTTATAAGGATGGGTTTGGGTGGAAACGTGGATTTGGTTTTAAACAGGATAACGGGGAAAAACTTGGCGGAAGTTTCCGAAGAATTTTCCGTGTATATAAAGGGTAAAGTTTTAAGGGTTTTTGGTCAGTATGTTTTCCCGCAGGATGCAAAAAGGATAACAAATAGGAGGGATAACTCCTTCATGAACGTGGGTGCAACAATATCACCGGACGGATCCTATATAGCTTTCATTTCGGATAGAAAAGGAAGGATGGGTATATGGGTACTCAACCTGGCAAACAGGAAGTTGAGGATGATACAGGAGGGGGAAAGGTCTCCGGATTTTGAAAATCTCCACGTCTTAAAACCTTCCCTTAGCATATCTGGGGGAAATTTTCTTGCGGTGATATCCCAAGGTACTTATTCTGACATTTTAAGTATATACGATTTAAGGAACTTCAAGAGGGTTAAGAGGTTTGAACTTAGGGGGTTTGATGGAGCACATAGTGGTGAGCTTTCTCCCGATGGAAAAAAGTTCGTTTTTGTAGGATACAGAAGTGGAATACCCGACATTTTCGTACTGGATGTTCAAACTGGCGATATAAGGAACATAACAAACGATGAATTTACGGAGGATGATCCGAGCTGGTTTGACGATAGTACGATAATTTTTGTGAGCGACAAAAACGAAGAGGGTAAAATTGGAAGTTACTCGATTTTCAAGAAAACTTTAAGTGGAAGGGAGGAGAGGGTTTGGGGTTATAGGAAATTTTTGAAAAAGCCAAAAAGGGTTGGGGATAGGATAGTTTTCATAGCCGAGTATAACGGTTGCGCAAATCTCTTTTCCTTTGAAAACGGTAAAACGAAGATTTTAACCGAGTATTTTACCGAAATAGGTGATTACGACGTATCGGAGGGAGGAAGGTGGGTTATGAGCGCCCTTTGGGAGGGGGGATGGGACGTATTTTTGTTTCTAAAATTCCCGGAGGACGGAGAGGAGGTGGTTTTAGAAAACGAGGATGGGATCCTGGTGGAGGAGAAGGATCTGGAAGCCGTAAAGGAACCCTTAGGATTTACGCTGGGTTTAGACCTGGCATATGGGGGACTTTCATATTCAAGCTTTTATGGAACCGTGGGTACTCTTGTTATGCTCCTTTCGGACATCCCGGGAGATAACTGGATAATAGCTCAAATAATTGGACAATCTGGCAGCATAGAGAATTCGCAGTTTTTGATCAACTACTATAACTTTAAGGGTAGGATTGACAAGGGACTAAACGTTTACCAGCTATTCAACCTTAGATATTTTAGGCCTTACGTTGTTTACGAGAAGAGGTTGGGGGCTGATGCCCTAGCATCATACCCTTTCAACAGGTTTTTCAGACTTGAAACCGGAATATCATATCACTATAACACGTGGGTCAAATTGCACTTGGATACCCTAAACCTTTACTGCGGAATAAGTTTTTATCCGGATTGCATTCAACCCGGAATTGAATATCTAAGGGGGTTTGATGGTTTTGTGGGGTTCTTTTACGACGATGTGATAATTAACCAGTACGGTTCCGCGGAAGGGATAAGATGGCATTTTGGAACATCATCCCACTTACCATCCTCCCAGATTTTCAACACCTCTTTCCAACTTGTATGGATGGCTTTTAAAAGTTTAACTCCCAGGACCATATGGGCCAATCTGTTTATAGCCGCCAAGAGCTTCGGTAAGCATGCCGAGATTTTTAGCGCAAGCGGACCGTTTGGAATAAGAGCATATCCAGAACCTTATTATATCCTTTACGATAGAGATGAAGGAAGGTACGTTCACGTACTTATGGGAAACAATCTGGTTCAATACACTACGGAGCTCAGGTTCCCCTTCATTGATAGGTTAAGGTTTGGATTTTTACCTTTGGAATTCAGGAATCTAAGGGCTTTGCTATTTTTAGACGTTGGAAACTCATGGTTCAGCGGAGATGAAGCTATAGGAGACAAATACGCAAATGAGGATTACTACCGGGATGGCGTTGGATTTTTCCCTGTTAATATTAAGTTTTTTGGAAGGGAGTACGATATTTTTGCCGACGTCGGTTTTGGATTGAGGCTAAACTTTGGCTACCCCTTTTATATACCTCTCAGGTTGGATTTTGCCTTTCCCGTGGATGAAAGGGGTTTAACATTTCCGGGAAGGCTTATACTCTCGTTCGGATGGGACTTCTAAGATTTAGAAGAACCGTTGGTCAAGAGGTTGCAAAAGGAATCCTCTCAAAACTCCTAAACACTAACTCTACCCTTATGTTTTACGGACCACCGGGTGTTGGAAAGGCAACTTTAGCTCTGGAATTTGCCCAATCACTGGTTTGTTCATCCGAAGAAAAACCTTGCGGAGAATGCTATGGGTGTAAAGCTTTCGGAAATCTTAGCTCGCCCGATCTTATAATACTCTCGGATATAACTCCCCAACCTAACAAACCAAGGCCCGACGAGTTTTACAACCTTGAGGGTGATTTAACTATAAGGATCTCTCGGGTAAGGGAAGTTCGAGCGGAACTTCAGAAAACCCCATTTGAATTTAAAAGGAGGGTGGTAATAATTATGAACATAGAGAATGCAAACGTTGAAAGTCAAAACGCCCTTTTGAAAGTGCTAGAGGAAGGCTTTAAGGATACGGTTTTTATCCTTATTTCATCGAAGCCCACCTTCGTACTTCCCACAATAACCTCCAGGGCGATAAAGATCAGATTTTCTCCCCTTTCCCCTTCCGACTTTTCAAAAGTTCTAGGATATTACGATAAAACTTTGTATGGGATTTCCGAGGGAAGTCCGGGAATAGCAAAAAGCCTGGTTCAAATGGGGGAGGATCTTTGGAGATCTTTGGAAATTTGGGAAAGGGTAATTTTTGGTGATATATCCGTTCTTGGTGAAGGTTTGAATATGTTCAGAAAGTGGAAGGGTCTATTTTTGAAGATCGGATATTTTAAGGCGAGGGAAAATTACCTTTATTCCAACGATCTTTCGACGTTCAAGAGATTTTTGTTCTCTCTAAGGGACGTTGAAATAGGATTTAAGAGGAACACACAGGAGGATCTTTTGTACCTGTCTTCCCTTTGGAATTACCCTTTCAGCGTAATTTAAATCTCCCTTAAAATTTTCCGTGTATGCTCGCGATTTTTGGACAGATAACTTTGCCTAACTGGAATGCGTTACTTACTAAGGATAAGAAGGATGCGGTTGTTAGGATAATATCTTTTGGTTTGCCCAAACTGAGATCTGTGGGGGATGTAGCGGTTGATTGGAACGTTGTTACGGGTTCTGGCTTCTTTGTTGATAAAAATGGGACAATAATAACAAACAGCCACGTTGTGAGGAACGGGAAGGTTATAGCGGTGATCCTGAGCGGGCCTTCCGCCACGAACTTTAAGGAACTTGTTGACAGGTTATACTTCGCTGAGGTTATATATGACGATCCTGACAACGATATAGCCGTGATAAAGATAACGGGGGAAAACTTTGAGACATTGAACTTATCCTCAAGGGAAAGCTTGAACCAAGGGGAACCGGTTGCCGCCTTGGGTTATCCGGGAACTTCCTACCACGATAACCAACTTAAAGTTATGTTCGGCTTCGTCTCATCCGACAAGGACGCGAATCCCATATCGCTAAACATGAGCGTTAATCCGGGAAACAGCGGTGGTCCGGTTTTGGACAGAAATGGAGAGGTAATTGGTGTAATTTTCGCAAAGGAGGGAATGGGAAGGGAGGCGATATCCTATGCGGTTCCATCCTCGGTCGTAAGAAAGATTTTAAGGAAGGTCGAAATAAGGGATTTCAAAGGGAAGTATTCTGGAACGCAACTTTACGAAGCTTATGAGGAGCTGGGAAGGGGTTTAATAAAGGCTCTCTTCTTTGAGGATTATAATTCTGCGATAAGCCACGCCCAAAAGGCTATAGAGATGGACAAAGATTACGCGGAAGGGCACTTCTTTTACGGCTTTTTGGCATATAAATACAACGCGTACAAGATAGCCGAAAGGGAGTACAATACGGCTTACAAATTAAAACCCTCCCTCTTTGATGATAACTACAACAAGGAGACAGTTGAGAAGCTTTTAAACATCGGGGAAAATAGTAAAGATAAAGAAGAAAGTGAAAATAAAGAAGAGGAAAGAGTCACCCAAGTTGTAATTTCAACTCCCAAGGAAAAGAGAAAGGTTGAATTTGGAGCTTATATATTGAGGGGATACTTTGAAGATTACGTGAGTGGAAGATACACCCTTCCCCCGGACGATAGAATGGAGGTTTTCCTTGGGGTGGATTTGAAGCTCTGGAACTCGTGGTTGTACGTAATTAAGAATGCATCATTTGGTTTAGGTTTATCTTCATCTTTTCTGAGGGTAGTAGCATTTTATAAGGGATACGAAAGCCTTAGGTTGGAAGGACTTTATCACTTCGGATCCTTCAATTTCTCGGCAGGTTTGGGGATTTTGAGGGAAGGTGATAAAAATCCCGCATCCTTTAGGTTCTCTTCCTCCTATAAACCCAAAGATAATCCATGGTTCTTTACCGCATCGATAGAGAGGCTAAAAGCTTATGAAATCTCCCAGGCACTTGAAAATAAGGGGAAGGGTATCAACCCGCTAATCGGATTTGGTATCGGCTTTCTCCTCGAAATTTAGGGACTTGGGTTTTATCGAGAAGATGTCTATTCCGTCCTTATCCTTAACCAGCTCCCAATAAACAAAAACCCTACCCGTCCAGCTCAAGCTCACAAAAACCGCGATACAAATTAACAATGCGAAAATATACCAAACGGATAAGGTTTTGGAGTATATATCTGTTAGGGGGGATGGGATGGGGGTGCTAACAAAAACCATAAATTCCTTTGGGAAGATGTAGGAAAAAAGAGTTGAAAGTGTTGGATGAAGCTGGGGTAAGGAAGCTAAATCTATGTTGGGATACAAAACGAACTTTAAATTTGGGGCAAAAAGGGTTAAAATCCTGCCCGTAAGAAGGACCGCCCTTAAAAAGATGAAGGAAAACGCGGAGAAAGCCGCAAGGCTCACTATTATGTTTAAAAACTCGAGGAAAAGCGCCTTTATAGCTCTCTCGTTCAAAACCGTAAAACCCTCATAAAATATGTCAAAAGTGTCCCCCTCGAATGCCACTGCGGTTATCGGACCGTAATATATCCCAACCAAAAAGCCCAAAAACATATATAGGAACATGGCGGATAGGATTACAAGGAAGGGGAAGGAGATAATGAGGATCGATACGGTTGGATAAAAGAGGGGTTTGAAGTTTGCCGTGAAAGAAAAAATAAAATGGATCAATGAAAGGAGAAGGAGGGATGAAAGGAGGGTTAGGGTGGTTGTAATAAACAAGCCGGATTTCTTAAAGGATTCTTTGAGGGCATCCAAGAACCGGTAAAAGGGATCTCCCCTTCTTTCCTCCACAACCAACCTTGATATTCCTATACCGGCGCAGAAATAGGAAAATGCCAAAAGGTATAAACCGAAAAACCATAGAAATTTACTTAAAATGTTGAACCTTTCGAAATCGGTTTTAAAGATTACATCTCCACCCCTTTCCGCGACAAATTCAGGGAAGGTTTTGGCCCAAGGAGGTATGGGGAAAAATCCGTGTATCTCCCAAACCCTTGAAAGGTCAAGATCCGATGCAAAATAGGCGAGGTAAGAGAATGTGGAGTATAATAGAAAGCCAAAGAATACGAAAAATAAGGCGATGGAAACCTTTTTTACACTCAAAGCTTTATATGGGAAATTTATAATCTCCCTCATTTTTCCTCGGCCCTTGCCAGAAGGTGATAAAGAACGGACATTCTTACCGCCACCCCATTCCTAACCTGATCCAGAATAACCGTATTCTTTCTTCTGCTAACTTCCCAATCCATCTCCATCCCCCAATTCACCGGCCCGGGATGCATTATCAACGTGCTTTCGGGTATCCTTCTTATCCTTTCTGCGGTTAACCCCCAAAACATCCTATACTCCCTTTGGGAAGGTATGAAACTTCCCTCCATTCTTTCCATCTGAATCCTTAAAGCCATTATAACATCTACTTTATCTAGGTATTCGTCAAGTTGCACTATTTTTGCACCTAGCTTCTCAAAATCCCGGGGAACCAAAGTGGGGGGTCCGGAAAAATAAACTTCACTGTTAAATTTCTTCCAAAGGAATAGGTTTGAACGGGCAACCCTTGAATGCAAAATATCCCCTATTATCAAAATTTTTAAACCATCCAACCTCCCAAGGTGTTTTCTTACCGTAAATGCATCCAAAAGCGCCTGGGTGGGATGCTCGTGGGAACCGTCCCCAGCGTTTATAACCTTTGCGTTTGTGTGCCTTGCCAAAAAGTGTGGAGTTCCCGGAGAGGATGCCCTAACCACTATGGCATCCATATCCATGGCTTGCAAGTTTAAAAGGGTATCCAAAAGGGTTTCCCCCTTCAACATCGAAGATCTTGATGGAGAAAAACTTGCGGTGTCCGCAGATAGGCGCTTTGCGGCAATTTCAAAGGACATTTGCGTTCTGGTTGATGGTTCCAGGAACATAAGGAGTACGGTTTTCCCCTTTAAAGTCGGAAGTTTTTTTGAAGGTTGATCCAAAACTTTTAAGAAAATCTCCGCGCTATCCAGGATCTTCAAGATATCCTCAACCGACATACTCTCAATATCCAAAAGGTGCTTCATTAACCCGTTATTTTAAACTCGTCCGCCTTAAAATAATCCGCTATGTCCGAGCTTTGGAAGTTGGGTATAATGTTTTTAATTGCCCTAATTTTGGGATATTCGGGTGTGATCCTTTCTTTTCTGTTGGGTCCTAAGAGGCCTAACAAGGAAAAGCTGGAACCATATGAATCCGGGGTAAAGCCCGGGAAATGGCCCAAGGGTAGGTTGGCGGTTAGGTATTTTTTGGTGGCTTTGATATTCTTGATATTTGATGTTGAGGCGATTTTGCTTTTTCCTTGGGCGTTGCACGTGGGAGATTTTAAGATTTTGGCGGCTTTTGAGGGGGGTTTCTTCATCTTGGTTCTCCTTGTTGGGTATGTTTACGCGTGGGGTAAAGGTGCGCTAAGGTGGTTATGAGGGCAGGTAAAAAGGATTATTATGAAATTTTAGGGGTTCCAAGGAATGCTACGAAAGAGGAGATCGATGCGGCTTTTGCACGTTTGGCGATGAAGTGGCACCCGGATAGGGTTCCCCCGGAGATGAAGGAGGAAGCTGAAAGGAAGTTTAAGGAGATAAGCGAGGCTTACGCGGTACTCTCCGATCCTCAAAAGAGGGAGATGTACGATAGGGGTATAGACCCGGATAGTGGAGTTTACGATACCGGATTTGACTTTTCCCATATGAACCTTGAGGAGATCTTCCAGAGGTTCTTCGGTGAAGATATTTTCGAAACTTTCTTTGGAAGAAGGAGGGAGAGCTTTGAGGATCCGGATATCCACCTAGAAGTTGAAATTACTTTGGATGAGGCAATAAATGGAACGGAAAAGGTGATATCTTATAGAAGGAAGGTAGCATGCGATAGATGTGGGGGTGAGGGGATGGTGGAGACGAGAACGTGCCATACCTGTGGGGGTAGGGGTAGGGTGAGGAGGGCGAGCAGAACCTTCGTAGGTTTCTTCTACGTGGATACCGTTTGTGAAACGTGCAAAGGAAGGGGTGTTGTGGGAAGAACATGTCCAAAGTGTGGGGGTGGTGGATTCGTTTGGGAAGAAATTAAAAGGCCTTTTAAGATTCCAGCTGGTGTTTTGGATGGGCAAAAGGTCGTGTATAAAAACTGGGGGCATTATAACACGGGAAGGTTGGTTATTCACATAAAGGAAAAGCCGCATCCAAGGTTTGAAAGGAGGGGAAACGATATAATATACAAGATGGAAATAGAACCACCTTTGGCGGTTTTGGGCGGTGAGAAAGAGTTTGAACACATCACCGGGGAAAGGATAAAGGTTAAAATTCCCGAGGGGGTGCAAAACGGGGAGGTTTTTGCGAGGATTAGGGGAAAAGGTATAAAAGGTGGAGATCTTTTGGTTTATGCGGTTATAAAGATACCAAGGGATTTAAGTAGGGAAGAGAGGGAACTTTACCGTAAGCTTTTGGAACTTTCTAAGAAGAAAAATGAAGGTTGAGGGAAAAGGGGTAATAATAACGGGTGCGACATCCGGAATAGGATACGAGATTACAAAGATTTTGTACGCAAAGGGGGCGAAAATTTTGGCGATCGGGAGAAACGAGAGTGCCCTCGGTAAGCTAAAGCAGGAATTTCCGGAATTGAAGGTTCTAAGGGTGGATCTTGCGGATAGGAAGGCTAGAAAAATGATAATTCCCTACGCCCTTGAGGTTCTGGAGGACCTTTCAATCCTCATAAATAACGCCGGAATAGGATATTTTGGAAAAACCGTAGGTTCAAATCAAGATGTTCTAGAAAAGGTTATGGAAGTTAACTTTTGGGCACCTTTGGATCTAAGTTTAAAATTTACGGAAATAAGGTCCGGGCAAAAATCCATAATAGTTAACATAATAAGCCTGATAGCTTTCGTTCCCCTTCCGAGGTGGAATATATACGCCGTTTCAAAATCCGCAGAAAGGGTGTTTTTCATGTCTCTTAGGGAAGAGGTGAGGAAAGAAGGGATAAAGGTGATCAACGTGTATCCACCCGCGGTAAAAACTCCGTTCTTTGAAAATTCCCTGGGCGAAAAACCCCGTCCCGTAGGTTTTATGGTGGATGCCGGAAAGGTTGCAAAAAAGGTTATAAATGCCATCGAGAGGGAAAAGGAGGAGGTTTTTATATCCCTCGGAGATTTTATAATTTCCAAGATAGCGGGTATTTTCTCCCCCACTATATCAAGGCTTTACGGATTTAGATGAGGGCTTTAAGGGCGGAGGATATTGAGAAGTTTTCAACGATCTTGTGCGATATGGATGGGGTGGTTTGGAGGGAAGGGGAAGTAATATGGGAAAACGTTGAGGGTTTGAGAAGGCTAAAAAATAGAGGGAAGAAGCTAATATTCATCACGAACAACTCCTCAAAAAAGTGGACGGATTACGCGAAGAGGCTGGAAATTTTAGGTATAGAGGCGGATGTAATAATAACCTCATCTACGGCAACGGCGAACTATCTTATTAATAGGGGAATAAAAAGGGTATACGCTATAGGTGAAGAGGGGTTATTTTGGGCTCTTGAAAGTGTGGGAATAAAGCTTTGCGATGAGAAGCCGGAAGCCGTGGTGGTGGGGATAGACAGAAATTTCAACTACGAAAAGCTTAAACGGGCATCAAATTTCGTTTATTTTGGTACATTTTTCGTGGCAACGAATTTGGATGCGCATATAAGGGAAGGAAACGGGATCCTTCCGGGTGCCGGTTCTATAGTTTCCGCGATATCATACGCAAGTGGGAGAAAGCCCGATGTGGTAATAGGTAAGCCAAACAGGTACATGTTTGAGGGATTGGATTTGAAGGATGGGGTTTTAATAGGGGACAACCTTGAGACGGACATATTGGGGGGAAAAAACGTTGGAATTCCAACAATTTTGGTGCTTACCGGCGTACATAACTTGGATGATGTTGAAAAGCTTGGAATAGAACCGGACTTTTTTGCGGAGAATCTTCTAACGGTCTAAAAAGTTGGGCCTCCTTTTCTCCTTGAAAGCCCTTATACCCTCCTTTTTATCCTCCGTCTCGCACAACTCTGCAAATAACCTGGCTTCAAGATCCAACCCCTCATTCAAAGGAAGATCCTCACCTTCATAAACCGCCCTCAATGCCGCTCTAATCGATGGTAATCCCTTCTGGGCTATCCTCTTTGCAAAGTCCTTCGCCGCCATTATAACCCTATCGCTAGGAACCACGGCATCCACCAATCCTATCCTGAAAGCCTCCTGTGCGGTTATCTGCTCCCCCGTCAGGATCAGTCTCAGGGCATTTGCCTTTCCCACCAATCTCAATAACCTTTGCGTTCCTCCCATCCCAGGAATTATTCCTAGGTTTATCTCCGGTTGCCCAAACTTCGCCTTATCCCCCGCTATCCTGAACGTACAACCTAAGGCAAGTTCCAAACCTCCCCCAAGGCACAGGGAATGTATTGCAGCTATGATAGGTTTCCCAAGGTTCTCAAGCTTGTTAACTATAGCTTGGGCCTGTCTCACAACCTGATATGCCTCTTCCTTTGTGTTTAGTTTCTCTATCTCGTTTATGTCCGCTCCGGCTATCCAGGCTATCTGTCCGGCGGCGGTTAGAATTATCACCTTAACGGAAGGGTTATCCCTGAGTTCATCCAAGGCTTTATCCAACTCCTCCATAACGGGCCTTGAAAGCGCATTAACCGGAGGGTTCTCTATCACCAACGTTGCTAGACCTTCCTCAACGTTGTACCTCACGTATGCCATAGGTGGGAATTATAAGAGGGTTTTCCCCCTTATAATATCCATCTTCGGGTTCCCCGGTAGCTCAGCAGGTAGAGCACCCGGCTGTTAACCGGGGGGTCGCAGGTTCGAATCCTGCCCGGGGAGCTTGGAAAACGTTTGGGAAAATTTAGCGGGATTGGGAATATTCCTTATTTTAGGTTTCGTTGCGATAGCTGGTATGCTTTTGATATACAAACTTCTACGCCCAAGGCACATTCCCGAACCCGAAAAGTATGAACCTTACGAATCCGGGGAAAAACCACTTGATGAGGCCAAGAAGAAATATCTAATAAGATTTTTCCCGATAGCTCTAATGTTCCTACTATTTGATGTGGAGATAGCTTTCTTTTTACCCTGGCTGGTTTCCTACAAGATGGTGTATTCTCTCGTATCGTTCTGGGCTGTTGTGGTTTTTGTGGTTATACTGATGGGAGGTTGGATTTACGCTTTGAGATATAAGGGGTTGGATTGGCTATGAAAATATTCCTTGCGTTTTTGCCTATTTTTATTCTTTCATGCTCGGGCGGTAGAGATGTTAAAAGATTTGAAAAAAGGATAGAGGCTCTTGAAAGGGAAGTAAACAGGCTAAGGGGGGAAATAGGAGAGGCGAAAGGGGAAGTTAGTAACGCTGTAGGGAGGGTAAAGGCACTTGAAAAGAACTACGAGATCCTGTATAAAGAGGTTGAAAACTTGAAGAGACAGAAGAAATGAACTTCTGGGATATCCTAGGAATTTGGATAGCGGCTTTCTTAACCCTTGCAATTTTATCCCTTGTAATTAAGGAAAATCCGTTTTACAGGTTCGCGGAGCATATTTTTGTTGGAGTTTCGGCCGGATACGGCTTGGTAAATACCTTGCAACAGGCAATATGGCCTCAGATAAAGGACGGCCTGGTGAATACAAAACACTTAATTTACAACTTTGGCGAAATTACACTCTTCGGCCAGAAGGTTGCATTTCTATCTTGGGGTCAGTTCTCGGTAATTTTAGGTATAATTCTCGGATTAATGATCCTCACAAAACTTGAGATTTTTGGTTATATACCCCTAGCCAGAGAGTTTAGATGGATAGCGCTGTTTCCCCTGGCTTATACAATAGGAATATATACGGGTATAAATTTGACCGCAACATTTCAAGGGTTTATATACCCGCAAATAAGGGCAACCTTTTTACCCCTGTGGGGGGAAGACTTTTGGAAGGTGTTTTCAAACTGGGTTTTCGTGTTGGGGGTAATAACCTCAATAATGTACTTCTTCTTTTCGACGGAACACAAAGGTATTATGAAACCTATCGTGAGGTTGGGAATAATTTTCATAATGTTGGCATTCGGAGCTTCGTTTGGATATACGGTCATGGGTAGGATTTCCCTTCTCCTCGGTAGAATATACTTTCTTTTCAACCAATGGCTACCCACAGTTACTGGCATCTTCGGATAAATGGTATGGATTGATGTATTTTTAAACGGTAAGCAGTTTGAAACCTATAGGGTTCAGTTACCTCCAAACGTTCCATACTCAGTTTCATGCGATTCCTGTTCATACCAAGAGGGAAGCTCATTTGGCGTCAGGTACTTGGATATAAAGGTATATAAGGATGGAAAAGTTTTTGTAAATTTTCCAGAACCAAAAATTAAAGGGAAACCTTCAACGGATTTTAGGACGCACCTAATCCTTGCCGGGGTTTTAAATCCAAACCCAGATTGGGTAAATTACGAACCCCCAAAGCCCAGATCAATACCTCAAAATCCATTCTCAAAGGCGGAAGTTTGGATAAAAATTAAGATCACAAGGAGTGGAATTTATGAGATCCATTTTTCCGAGATATCGAAACTTGGAATAAACCCAAATTCGTATCCAAGGAGCACGATAAAGATGATAGCCTTACTTGACACCCTCAAATCAAACCTTTCATCCACATTCGACTTCACATATGAGGTTCCCATATGGATAGACGAAGGGGGAGGTAGGATTCTGTTTTGGGGGGAGGCTCAGAGGGGGTTTAGGGTTATAGGAGGGAACGTATTATATTTTGAAAACCCTTACACGGATACTACATATTATTTTTTGGGATTCGGCGGGGAAAGTGGGAAAAGGATATATACTATTAACTTCCCATCAGGTCCATCGGCACAACCCGTGAAGTTTTATAGGTTTGAGGAGAATATAAACAATCCGGGAAAGAAAGGTAGGGTTTGGTTGGGTAGGGAGATGTCCAGGACGGCTTCCGATCCGGACAGAACTTACACCTACACGTTTGATCTACCCGATGTTCTATCGGGAGTTTCTTTTAAAACCAGGGTTGCAAACGGTGAATTTTCCGACACTTCCGCAAGGCTTTGGATAAAGATAAACGGACAACTTTGCGATTCCGCGTACGTAATGGTCAGGTCGTTCAGAACCTTAACATGCCCGGTTGCACTTTTCGCAAACAACACGGTGGAATACATTCTAAAACCTTTCTACGGTTCCCAAACCCTATACCTTGACTATTACGAGGTTTCTTACGTTTCGAACGGAAAGTACGGAAATGAAGGGCTATTTTTCGTAAACTCTTCGGGCAGATTCACGTTGAATTTAAGGGGGGGAAGGCCGGTTTTTGTTTGGAACGTTACGGATCCTTACGAACCCAAGATAATAGAAAGTTACTCTTACTCCTCCGGCAACCTTTCTATAAACGATTCCTCAAACGGATGGGTGAGAATATACCTATCAAACTTCGCCAGAAGGCCTATATCCCTTGAAATTTTGGAACTTCCTGGGGATCTTTACAACTTTTCCGCGGATTACGTTGCGATAGGTTCAAGGGAATTTTCGGGTACCTTTAGGAGGCTTTTGGATTTTAGATCCGGTAAAACCCCAATATTCAACGGATCAAGATGGGAGTATTCAAACGTTTCAGCCGCCTGGGTAAACCTTGAGGATGTTTATATCCAGTTTTCCCTTGGAAATCCGGACCCAGTTGCAATAAGGAACTTCTTATACACCATTAATTTGAGGGACCCAAATAGGCCCAAATACGTGGTTTTGGTTGGGGATGGAAATTACGATTATAAGAACTTTTCCGGATCCGCCTTTCCGAAGCAGGTCCCACCTTACTATCCCATAGATTCCAGCCTTTCAGTTAACCTCGACAATTTCGGAGCTTACGATGACTTCTTTGGAGATTTTGATGGAAACGGGTATTCCGACGTTGCCCTTGGAAGGATACCCGTTAGGGATAACTCGGAACTTTCGGAGTATATAGAAAAAGTTATAGATTACGAAAACGCTGTAAACGATGGAATCTGGAGGTATAACGTTTTACTCGTTGCGGATGACGAAAAATCGGAAAGTCCTTCATCATGCGAGATTTTCCATACATACGACGTTCTTTACACCGTAAGATCCGTTATCTCTCCTCGGATAAACTCCATCCCATTCCTCCTCCAAGAGTATCCTCTTGAGGGCTCGGCAAAACCTTCCGCAACATCCGATCTGATAAAAGTTTTAAATTCGGGCGTTCTTATGGCAAGCTTTTTTATACATGGAAACCCCGTACAGATGGCACACGAGAGGCTTTTAACTCTTAGCGACGTTGGTAAGATAAACACCAAGGGGAAAGAGAGTTTTATAACCGTTCTTTCGTGCAAGGTTGGAGCTTACGATAGGACTGATCCCGTACACGTTTTGGGTGAGGAACTAATGCTTAGGAGAAACAGGGGAATAGCCGTTTTATCCACCACCGCGCTGGCCTTTGCTGGAAGCAACGCCCTTTATGCCAGAGCCATGTATAACTACCTGTCAAATTACGGTAAAACTCCCCTGGGATATCTATCCCTGGTTGGTAAGAACGATAGGTATTATGTTCTACTCGGAGATCCGGCAATTATGTTGAAGCTTCCGGATAGCCTTGGTCCCATCCTTTCCGATACTCTAAAGAGGGGGGCGAAGAACTGGGCCTATACCCCAAAGGGAAAATTCGGAGTTTTTGATATACCGGAATGGGATACGGTCTCTTTCAACTGCATCCCGATAAATTACGCTTATGTAAAAGGAAGATCGCCCATATTTTACGGGGATGTTCCAGGTGATACGCTTAGGTTCTGGATACCGCTTAGGGGTTCTTTAACATCCTCGGATACTCCAACCCAAAAGGCCCTTTTAACATGGTGGGATGGAGATAGGGGTTATTCCGCTTTTTATCCAATATCAAAAATAGACTCAACGTTGGGAGCTTACAAACCAAAAGTCTACGGATATTATGGGGATATACCCTTGGAGGACGGAATGTTCCTACCTTCAAAGGTAAAACTGAGGTTTTTATTTGAAAGTAAGGAAGGTTTTGATATTAGAACTTCGGGTGACAACGCCTCACCACCTAGAATTTTAATAGATAACCTAAAAAGCGATGTGTTGGAAGTAAAAATTTTAAACGATACCCTGGCTGAAGCATACTATGATCTTGATTTCTCATCCTCGCCGGGAAAGCACAGAATAGGCGTATCGATCACGTCCGCAAGGGGGATAAGGGGTTATAACGTTTGGGATCTGAAATTTTCGGGGGATAGTTTAAAGATTTTGGACCTTTTGGTATACCCAAACCCGTACAGGAACGGTAAATTGTTTGCAACATTTAATCTAACAAAGCCTGCAGAAACATTCATAAAAATTTATACGCCGACGGGGCTGCTTGTTGATGAAATAAAAAATTACCTGAATCCCGGATTTAACTCCGTAGAGATAAACACCGCGTATAGACTGGCAAACGGAATATACGTTATAGTCGTGGATGCAAAAGCGGGCAAGGAAAGGGTAAAGGCATTTACCAGGTTCGTAATAATGAGATGAGAACTTTAAAATTAGTTTTTGTGCTTTTTGTTTTAACCGCAATGGCAATATCACCATATATGAGGAACTTGAGCGAGAATTACGTATATTGGATGGGAATATTCGTTTATTTGCTTTCGGGTATTCTCATCTTCCTTGAGGGAAGGTATTTCGAGAGATTTTGGGCTCTGGGTTTCTTTTCCCTTTCCGCATATTCCGCCATAAACTCCTTAGAAATTCCCCAAATCTTTTATTACTTTGGTGATGCATTTTACCTTCTTTTTTACGTTTTTCTCATTACAGGGATATTTTCCTATCTCTGGAATGAGGGATATAGGGTGTATCTCCTTTTGATCTTAGGCCTTATCCTAATTTCCCCTCTACTATCCTATGCGCTCGTTTTGTTTTTAGAAGAGGACCCGACGAAAACCCTCTCCTTATTTTTCAACATAGAATACGTATTCCTAGGAATTTTGAGTATGTTTCTTGCCCTTCCCCCAGCAACTTTTGATAGGGCGTGGGCTATTAGGTTCTTAGCTTTTGGAATACACGGAGTATCGGAAATTTGGTTTATACTCTGGCTAATTTATGGGTTAAATCCGATGGACATTTCCATAATTTGGCTAACACCGTTAATTATTACGGTATTATCCCAGAAGTCGAACATAAAGATATATTACAGGTCCTAAGATTTTTTCTTATATTCCCCTAAGCCCACTTTCACTTTCCCAATGTTACCTTTATCCTCAACTTCACCTATCCCCACGTGAACCTCCCCTATTTCCCCTTTATTTGAAACTTCTCCGATTCCCAAAGCTACCTTATCTATCTTTCCATGATTTTCAACTTCACCAACGCCCAATTCCAATTTCCCCACGTACTCCCTGTTTTCCACCTCCCCTACTCCCACTTTCATCTCCGAAACCCTTCCCTTATTCAAAACCTCCCCAACTTCCAAGCTTAAAACCCCAACCTCTACACCTTCCGAGATCTCAACTTCATAAGTCTTACCTTTTAAGACCACTTTACTTTTGCTTTCAGATATTAAAAACTTTTCCTTCTCACCCTTCCAAGTTTTGAACCTGAAACCTAATAAAAGGGACAAAGGTAAGGAAATGATAAGAACCAAAAGGGCAAAACCTAAACCCAAAGGAACGGATACTATTGCGATTAAAATTCCCAATAAAACCGCTATAAAAATCAAAATCAAAAGCGCCGGAACCCATACAGGCGCTGTGATCAGGGCTAAAAATTTAAAGAAAGACATGCTATAATTTTATGGATGAATATACAGGGCTAAAACTTGCGTAGGACACATTGTGGCGGCATAAACCCAAGGAAGATTGCGCATAATTCCTAGTGTATGGTAAAGTTTGACGCGGGGATTATATCTGTTTCAACCGTAAAATCCCAACTTATGGATGAGCGCAAATCTGTAAAAGAGGTGAAAATAAGCATAAGCAAGGAGGAGGTTGAGAAGCTTGTGGATGAAGTAGCTATAAGGATTAAGATATATTACAGGTCCTAAGATTTTTTCTTATATTCCCCTAAGCCCACTTTCACTTTCCCAATGTTACCTTTATCCTCAACTTCACCTATCCCCACGTGAACCTCCCCTATTTCCCCTTTATTTGAAACTTCTCCGATTCCCAAAGCTACCTTATCTATCTTTCCATGATTTTCAACTTCACCAACGCCCAATTCCAATTTCCCCACGTACTCCCTGTTTTCCACCTCCCCTACTCCCACTTTCATCTCCGAAACCCTTCCCTTATTCAAAACCTCCCCAACTTCCAAGCTTAAAACCCCAACCTCTACACCTTCCGAGATCTCAACTTCATAAGTCTTACCTTTTAAGACCACTTTACTTTTGCTTTCAGATATTAAAAACTTTTCCTTCTCACCCTTCCAAGTTTTGAACCTGAAACCTAATAAAAGGGACAAAGGTAAGGAAATGATAAGAACCAAAAGGGCAAAACCTAAACCCAAAGGAACGGATACTATTGCGATTAAAATTCCCAATAAAACCGCTATAAAAATCAAAATCAAAAGCGCCGGAACCCATACAGGCGCTGTGATCAGGGCTAAAAATTTAAAGAAAGACATGCTATAATTTTATGGATGAATATACAGGGCTAAAACTTGCGTAGGACACATTGTGGCGGCATAAACCCAAGGAAGATTGCGCATAATTCCTAGTGTATGGTAAAGTTTGACGCGGGGATTATATCTGTTTCAACCGTAAAATCCCAACTTATGGATGAGCGCAAATCTGTAAAAGAGGTGAAAATAAGCATAAGCAAGGAGGAGGTTGAGAAGCTTGTGGATGAAGTAGCTATAAGGATTTCAAAAAATGTGAGGGTGCAGGGTTTCAGGCCGGGTAAGGCACCTTTAAGTATTGTAAAAAGCCTTTATATGGACAAAATATTGGAGGAGGCTGTTAACGAAGCGTTGAACAGAAAATTAGGGGAAATAATTGAAGGGAATGGGTGGAAGCTTATAACTAACCCGAGAATAAAGGCGCAAGATCAAAGCGATTCCGCTTATGAATTTACGGTTGAGTTTGAAGTGATACCTAACTTTGACCTTCCCGATCTAACTTCCATCACCGTAAAGAAAAGGATAAAAAGGGTTACGGATTCCGATGTTGAGGAAAGGATAAACCTTTACAGGGAGGAAAATGCTCAACTGAAGGCCGTTGATAGGGAGGTGAGGGAAGGTGATCTTGTGGTTGCCCAATACATCTTCAGGGATAAGGAGGGGAAGGAAGGAAAACCTAAGAGGGCGAGGATTTTGGTAAAATCCGAGGAGCTTGATGAGGATCTATACAGGGAGATAGTGGGGAAAAAGGTGGGAGATAGGGTGGAGGTTCAAGTTGAGGATGGTACCGAAATTTATATAATACAGAACATATACGAGAAGATATACCCCCAAGATCAAGAAATAGCGGAACTTCTCGGATACACATCCGTTGAAGAAATGAGGGAGAAAGTTAAGGAGAAACTGATAGAAGAGTCTAGCGAGAGGTCAGAGGTAGAGCTTGAGAATTCTATAATAAACGAGATATACCGCCTTAGCCCGTTTGACCCACCGCCCAGCCTTGTCGCGAAGATATACGCGGATATAAAAAGTGAGCTTTCGGGAAAGGTATCGCCGCAAGAGCTTGATCAAGCCGCCCAGAACCTCGCGGTATTCAGAGCCATCACCGAAATAATCCTTCTAAAGCTCATAGAGGAAAGGGACATAGATGTAAGTGAGGAGGATATAATTAAATACCTGAAGGAAGACGGACATCAAAATCCGGAGGCTTTCCTAAACGAAGCGAAAAAGAGGGGGAAGCTTGAAGAGTTGAAATCCAAATATCTTGTCAGAAAAGCTTTTGATTACCTAAAAAATACTGTTAAAATTGAGCCGGAGTTCGTAGAATGAAAGGGAAATTCTCGCAATATGTACCTGTTGTGATAGAACAGGAGGGAAGATTTGAGAGGGCTTACGACATTTACTCCCGTCTCCTTAAGGACAGAATTATTTTCTTGACCACACCCATAGATGATCAGATTGCGGGTTTAATAGTCGCTCAAATGCTATTTTTGGAAACCCAAGACCCAGAAAAGGAGATATACTTCTACATAAACTCTCCCGGTGGATACGTGACGGCTGGTTTGGCAATCTACGATACTATGCAGTACATAAAGCCACCTGTTGTGACCGTGTGTTTGGGTATGGCGGCATCAATGGCTGCCGTATTACTTGCGGGTGGGCATAAGGGTAAGAGATTAATACTTCCGCACGCTAGGGTTATGATCCACCAGCCTTGGGGAGGGGTTCAGGGACAGGCGACGGATATAGAAATAGAGGCTAAGGAAATAGGCAGACTTAAGAAGATGCTTAACAACATATTGTCTTATCACACCGAGCAACCTTTGGAAAAAATTGAGAGGGATACGGAAAGAAACTTTTATATGTCCGCGGAGGAAGCCGTAGAGTACGGAATTGTGGATAAAATAGTGGAGCCCAGAAAGGTATGGGAAAAGTTGGGTTGAGGTGTTCCTTCTGTGGAAACTTTGTGGAGCAAGGTAAGTACTTTACAGGAAACGGCGCGGTAATATGTTATACCTGTGTTGAAACCGCGTTTTATATGATAGAGGAAAGGCTTATAGAAGAAAGGGAGAGGAGAAACCGGATCCCACTACCATCCCCATCGGAGATAAAAGCTTTCCTCGACAAATATGTAATCGGACAAGAGTACGCAAAAAAGGTAATTTCGGTCGCAGTTTACAACCACTATAAGAGGATCTCCCTAAAACATATGTACCCAGATATGGAAAAAGCAAACATCCTACTCCTGGGTCCGAGCGGTTCCGGAAAAACTTTAATAGCGAAAACCCTTGCCAAACTGCTACACGTTCCTTTTGCAATATACGACGCCACACCCCTAACCGAAGCGGGATACGTCGGAGAGGACGTTGAAAACATCCTTTTAAGGCTAATTCAGAACGCGAATTACGATATTGAAAGGGCGGAAAAGGGTATAGTTTTCTTAGATGAGGTTGATAAGCTGGCGAGAAAATCGGAGGGTCCTTCAATAACGAGGGATGTGTCCGGTGAGGGAGTGCAACAGGCTCTTTTGAAGATAATAGAGGGTACAATAGCAAACGTTCCACCGCAGGGAGGAAGAAAGCATCCCGAACAGGCATATATAAGGATAGATACGAAGGATATACTTTTCATTTTCGGGGGAGCCTTTGAAGGCCTTGAGAAAATAATAAAACAGAGACTCGGAAAGAGAAGCATAGGATTTAAGCTATCGGATGATGAGAAGGTTGAAGATGAAAATTATGAGCTTTTGAAACAAACCACCCCGGAGGACTTGATTAAATTTGGCCTAATACCCGAATTCGTTGGTAGGATTCCCATCATCGTTCCACTTCATGCCTTAAGCGAGGATCATCTAATTGATATCTTAACAAAACCAAAGAACGCCCTAATAAACCAGTTTAGGATAATGTTTGAGGCGGAAAACGTAAGCCTTGAGTTTGCACCTGAAGCATATAGGGCGATAGCTAAGAGGGCCCTTCAGAGGGGTACGGGGGCGAGGGGACTTAGGGCCATATTGGAAGAGCTTTTGATGGATGTTATGTTTGAGCTTCCGAGCATAAAGGATAAAGTTGAAGGTGTTTATATTGACGAGAACCTAAAGGTTATACTCATTCCGAGGAGAAGGAAAAAGACGGCTTAGGGCATTCCCTCTACCCTAACAAAGTGGTTCAAAGGTCCATGTCCTTTACCTATGTTAAATGATAACCTTATAGCCTCCGTAATATACCTCTTTGCAACATCTATGGATGTTATCAGGTCTTTTCCCCATGCGAGCATTGAGGTTATAGCGGCGGAATAGGTGCATCCCGTTCCATGGGTGTTTTTTGTTTCGATCTTATCCGCACCAAACTCGTAGAACTCCGAGCCGTTATATAGGATATCTATGGCAAACCTTTCCTCCAAATGTCCTCCTTTTATCAAAACGTTCCTAGGTCCATAATCCATCAAGTATTTTGCGGCATCCTTCATATCCCTCATCGATCTTATCCTTTTCCCGGTAAGAGCCTCCGCTTCTGGAATATTAGGAGTTATCAACAAGGCCAAGGGTAAGATCTTGGTTATAAGTGCCCTTTCCGCCGTGGATTTAAGAAGGGGATCTCCGCTTTTAGCCCTCATAACGGGATCAACCACGAGCTTTTCTATCTTGTTTTTTAAGATACTTTCCGCAACCGCAGATATTATGTTTTCGTTGGAAAGCATACCAGTTTTTGCCGCCGATACACCTATATCTTCGCATACTGCGTCTATCTGCTTTTGCACGGTTTCGGGTGGAAGATCAAAAACCCCAAAAACCCCCACGGTGTTCTGGATGGTTACCGAGGTTATGGCGCTCATACCGAAAACCTTAAAAGCCGTGAAAGTTTTTAGGTCCGCCTGTATTCCCGCGCCTCCCCCACTATCCGAGCCAGCAATTGTTAAAGCCCTGGGTATCAACTCCATAATGTAAATTTAAGCTTGAAAAATAAAAGCATCCTCTATCCCCTCCGCGAAGACATGTAGGATAAACCTGTGTATCTCCTGAACCCTTTGGGTGGATTTTGAAGGCACCTTTATTAGAACATCTATGATTCCTAGATCGTTTAGGGTTGGATTTTCTGCCCCCGTTAAATACACTATAAAAAGCCCTTTTCTATGGGCAATTTCCACCGCCTTGTTTACGCTCCTCGATCTTCCGGAGGTTGATATGGCAATTAGGACGTCCATTGGTTCTCCCAGAGCCTCTATTTGTCTTGAGAAGACGTTTTCGTATCCGTAATCGTTTGATATTGCGGTTAAAAGTATCCCGTCGGAGGTTAAGGATATTGCGGGTAATCCTCTCCTCTCCCCCTTAAACCTACCCACCACCTCCGCGGAAAAGTGTTGGGCATCCGAAGCGCTCCCACCGTTCCCGCATACCAAAATCTTCCCTCCCTTTCCCAACCTGTTAATTATACCGTTTATAGCCTTATAAACCAAAGGCTCAAGATGTTTTATGGATTTTACAACATCCAACAACTCATTATAGGAGTTTTCCCAAAGGTTTTCCATCTTTAAATTTTAAAGCTGGAAAAACGGGGGCTTTACTGGGGTTTTACTCTTAGCGTAAGATCAACAGCTTTATAAGTAATTCCTACCCCTGAAAGCATAAGAAATTTCTTTATACCTTTGCGGCAACTTATAGTTTATTGCAACTGACAAAGCAAGAAGTTAATTCTTTGATTATTGGAAAGAGGAATGGAGAAAAAATCCACCGGAATGGTTAGACAAAAAAAATCCTGATTGGCCGGGAAAATATAATAGTAGATGAAAGGCAACTTCTTAAAACCCCATCTACCTTAAAATATGATCTTATGATTGAGCCGTTGTTAATTGCCCAGGTGAATTTAGATGTTCTCCCTACAGTTAGCATAAAAAATTACAACATTGAGGCGGACCTCTCGGGCTTCACTTTAAGGATAATCTTAAACGTACAAAATCCATATCCTTTTGATATAGTTCTTAGGGAAGTAAATTTTAATGCGAAAGTAGGAGGCAAGGATTTTGGAAAAATTTCAACAACTTCCCAAACCAGAATACCTTCTTCAGGCAATGCGAATATAACTCTCAAAACGAGAATTTCTTCCTCAAAGGGTTTAAACATATTTTCCCATATGTTTGAGGTAATAAGAACACTATTTTCGAAAAAGAGAAGATCTTTATCCCTTGAGGGTGAAATGATCTTTGATGTTAGCGCCCCCGACATCCAAAGTCAAACCATAAGGATACCAATAAATTTATTGGCAAATCTATGATTCAAAAGAAAAATTTTTGGTAATCTTGAGGGAAATTTTAGGAAAACTCTATTACGGAGTACCCCAGCTTAGGGCTTTAGCTTTTTTAATTCCCCCGTTGTTTTGGTTTAGGAGGGAGATCGCTGAGGCATTTATAAGGGAGGTTTTGAGGCTTGAACCAAGGACGGTTTTGGAAGTTGGGTTTTCTGACGGCTTTTTAACCAGAAGAATATCCCTTGCCCTTCCCAACTCTAAAATAACCGCCATAGATACGTCTTTACAGGGAGTTTTGAGGTGTAAGAAGTGCGGCTTAAGCAATGTGGATTTTGTTTTTATGGATTTCTTTGATGTACAGGGAAGGTTTGACCTTCTTGTGAGCATGCATGTGTTTGTCCTTTTTGACCATAAGAAGGCTTTAAAGAAGATCGGAGAAACCTCAAAAACCGCCCTAATAAGTCTTACTGGAGTTTCAACCTTTACGCGTCTTCACCGCCCGTTTCACAGGTTCTTCACGGGTTTGGATGTGAATACAGTAGAGCCCGAGGATTACAAGAAAATTGCGGAGGATATGGGTTTTAGGGTAGAGGTTATTAAGATAAACGATATTGAGAGGAGTTATTTGGTAAGGTTGGAAATATGAAAGCAAAAGTTTTGCCCCTTGAGGAACCCCTTAAATCACCAATTTTTGGAATAACTTGTGTATATTATAGGGTTAGGGTTTGGGCGATTTTTAAAAACCGCATCGAGCTTATATACGAGGATGAAAAAAAGATAGAATATCTCTTGCTTCAAAAGGTTCGCAAGAAAAAGAGGAAAAAGTTTTACCCTATAGGAAAACCACCCAAGGATCCTTTCTCCTTCTTCACCGCCAAGGATATTGAAAGGATGATAGTAACCAGCCTTAGAGGGCTTTTGATGGAAGAGGAGGTTTTAGAAGTATAAATACATGCCCAAACCGTAAATGTAACCGGGAAGCTTGCGACTTAAGGGTGGAATGTAAATATCAAAATATTTTCCCTTCAACCTTCTAAAGTTCCTCCCCATATAAAGGTAGAAGTTTAAACCTTCAAATTCCGCGAACCCTCCAAAATTCCAATATCCCCACTCATTCCAAAAAGGGTAAAATAGGAAACCCCTAAAACCATATTTTCCTCCGAAAGACCCAGAAGAGAAGACACCCCTATTTGAAAGGGAAAGTAAGAAAAACTTCGTCCTATCAGGATTATACGAGAAAAATGCGGAATATATTGCTTTACCCTTTATTTCGATCCTTCCTTCCCCTGCAAAGTTTCCTTTCCTTAAATCCTGGGAATCCGACATAAAGCCTACTGTACCGTACCCCTTTATTACAACCGTATCTCCCACATATTCGGCGTAAAGATCCCTAAAGTTTGAATACTTCCTCTTCCATGAACCATATAAACTATCAACGAAAAGGTACCTACCTGAATATGAATAAGGAATTTTAAAGCTCGGTAGATACTCAAAAGAAACGGCAACTTTGAAGTTTGAAAAGATGTAAGCGCTATTTATACCAAAGTTGTACAGGAGGGAAGGTTTTAAGGAAAATTCGTAGGAATAAAGGGCTACGGAATCCGTGTAAAGCTGTTTAAAGATATCCGCCTCAAGCTTTACTCCCTCAACCCAAAATGCATCACCGGAGCTGTCTATTAGGAACTCGGAACCCAAATACCTAAGCTTCCAATAACCCTTTCCCCCCAAATAGGCAAAGTTTGCAAAAAATCCAAAACCAAAACTCTCAAACTCCCTAAATGTTAAAAACTGAACTGGAAAAAATTTCACCTCGGACTTTGAATCGGGTTGGGGCGTTACCGTCGCATATCCCTTCAGGTGCCAAACTATAGGGGTTTTCGAATCTAGGTTTTTCACCTCCGCGGGTTCAAGGGTATCGTAAATCGTTATATCTACCCTCTTCCAGGCTATCAGGGGAAGGTTGTAACTGGGCAATGAGCTTGTGCCAAATATGGGTGAAGAAAAAAGGTTTGGAAAGGAAAGGAGGAAATTAAAATCCCCAAATTTCAATAACGTGTATATGGATACGTTGTTTTTGCTTGCTACCTTTAGGGCAACCGGAAAGTAAAAATTTTGCGGAAGGCTGTCGGGTTTTAATGATAACGAGAAAAAATCGCTCTGGGAAAGGTGGGCGTTCAGTTCAATCCTGGGATCTCCCTTAAGGAGAAACAACGTAGGATTTATAGGTAGCGGAGAATAAAAAAGGGAAAGTTCAACCAAAGAGCGGCGGACGGGATTTGAACCCGCGACCCCCAGCTTGGGAAGCTGGTGCTCTACCCCTGAGCTACCGCCGCCTAAGTATATATTCTAAGGGCGCAAAAGTTCCCTTAAGAAATTTGCAACCTCCTTTGGATCCACGGTACTTCCCTGTAAGTAACCGACTACATATCCGTTTTTATCCACCAAATGTATCCTATCCGTATGTGCGAGAAAGTAAGTGTTTCCCGCATCATATTTTTCCCAAACTATTCCCATATACTTTAAAAACTTCTCGATTTCCCCCTCATCCCCTGTCAAAAACTTCCAATTTCCGGCGTTTATCTCATGCACATCCTTATATTCTCTCAAAACATCCGGTTTGTCCCTCATGGGATCCAAAGTTACCGATAAAAATACCACATCCTTGTTTTTGCCTACAAGATCGTATATCTTTTTCATGTTTTGGGTTATCATTGGGCATACATCGGGGCAGTGCGTGTATATATATCCTATCACAAGGATCTTACCTTTGTGATCCTCCAAGATCTTAACCCTCCTTCCGTTCTCATCCACAAACGAGAAACCCTCAGGAACTCTCTTGATTTTATCCTTTTGTTTAACGATCTTCCTATACTCTTTTCCCATGTGCATAATCACCGTAAGAGTCTGAGGCTCTTTTTCCTTCCCTTTACACGCTATAAACGCCAGAATTAAAAATCCCCAAAACACCTTTTTCATATCATAATATTCTAAGGTCAGAAAATTGTTCGGAATACACCTCTAAAATGTACGTTATGCTTAAGATCAAACGGGAGGAGGTTTTTAAGTATCATTCGGAGGGGAAACCCGGAAAAATTTCGATCGTTCCTTCGAAGAGGGCTGAGACCCAGAGGGACCTATCCTTAGCTTATACACCAGGAGTTGCGGAGATTTCAATGGAAGTTTATAAAAATCCCGAAAGCGCTTATCTTTATACCACCAAGGCTAACCTTGTGGCGGTTATAAGCGATGGGAGCGCGGTTTTAGGCCTGGGAGATATAGGACCCCTTGCCGCAAAACCCGTAATGGAGGGAAAGGCTTTGCTCTTCAAAAAGCTTGCGGATATTGACGCAATAGATATAGAGGTGGATGAGGAGGATCCGGACGAGTTTGTTAAGGTTGTTAAGGCAATATCCCCAACCTTCGGTGGTATAAACCTGGAAGATATAAAGGCGCCAAAGTGCTTTTACGTTGAGGAAAAATTAAAGGAACTTCTGGATATTCCCGTATTCCACGATGACCAACATGGGACTGCCGTAATAGTTTTGGCGGGGCTTATAAACGCGCTATATTTGCAAAACAAGAAGTTTCAGGATGTTAAGGTGGTGATACTGGGAGCCGGGGCGGCGGGAATAGCCATAGCCGATCTTTTAATAAAATACGGTGTAAAAAAGGAAAACTTGAGGCTTGTGGACTCGAAGGGTGTGATTTTTAAAGGTAGGGTGGAGGGGATGAATCCGTATAAAGAAAAGTTTGCGGTTGAAACAAACGAGAGGACTTTAAGGGATGCGCTAAAGGGGGCGGATGTTTTCATAGGGGTATCCGGTCCCAATTTGTTAACGGGGGAAGATATAAGGGTTATGGCGGAAAAACCTATAATCTTCGCCTTGGCAAATCCCATACCCGAGATTCCATATGAAGTCGCCCAAAGGGAACGCCCGGATGCGATAATAGCAACGGGAAGATCGGATTATCCCAACCAGCTTAACAATGTACTAGGTTTTCCGTATATATTCAGGGGGGCACTTGACGTTAGGGCAACCAAGATAACCGATAATATGAAGATCGCGGCGGCCTTGGCTTTGGCAAATCTCGCCAGGGAAGATGTACCCGAAAACATCCTTAAAGCTTACGGTTTAAGGAGGCTTTCTTTTGGAAAAAGTTACATAATACCCAAACCCCTTGACCCAAGGCTTATATATACCGTCTCACCGGAGGTGGCAAAGGCAGCAATAAAGGATGGGGTGGCAAGGCTAAAAGAGTTTGACGTTAGAAGTTATGCGGAAAGGTTAAGGGCTTATTCTGAGAAGGCTATAAGCGTGGTTAGGGCAATATTGGTTAAAAATTACTCTTCTTATGTCCCTAAGATAGTTTTTCCAGAAGGTGAAAACGAGACCATATTGAGGGTGGCAAACGTTTTAAGCGATGAGGGAATAGCAAAGCCGGTCTTAATAGGTTCCCCGGATAGGATAAGTTCGTTGATTTCCGAGCTCGGGCTAGATTTTGAGGCGGAAATAGTGGATCCCAACGATGTGGATAAGCTCGAATATTACGCCCATCTACTTTGGAAGCTTAGATGGAGGAAAGGTTTGGGATACGAAGATGCGAAAGAAAAGATAAAGAACCCGGGATATTTGGGAACCCTTATGCTTTACGATGGGTACGTTGATGCCTTGCTTTACGGTGTAGTACACAACTATAACGAGGCCATAAGGCCCCTACTCGAGATAATAAAACCTAGGGAGGGTATAAGGAAGGTTGCCGGACTTTATATAGTCCTTACGGATAAGGGGGCAATATTCATAGCGGATGCAACGGTAAATCCGGATCCAGAGGCTGAGGATCTTGCGGATATAGCCCTAATGTCAGCGGAAGTTGCAAGGGAGTTTGGCTATGAACCGAGGATCGCTTTTGTTTCTTTCTCAAACTTTGGAACATCAAGCCATCATTCTGCCATAAGGATGAGGAAAGCTATAGAAATCCTAAACTCCAAACATCCGGAACTTATTGTGGATGGAGAAATGCATGTGGATGTTGCCCTATCTGAGGAACTTTTAAAGAGATTTTATCCTTTTTCGCGCCTTGCTCAAATGGGGAAACCCGCGAACATACTTATATTCCCGGGCTTGAACTCATCAAACTCGGCTTATAAAATACTTTCATCCCTTGCAAACGTGAAAATCGTTGGACCCATCCTTATGGGCCTTAGCAAACCCGCCCACGTAATTCAAAAGGGTGACGATGAGGAGAGAATTTTAGCTTTAGCGTATTACGCCATAAACCAGGTCCTTTCAAAGTTATCCTAAGGTATTTTCCTACCCGATACGGAATAACCTCCCAGATCCAATTTCCTTCCCTTTATAGAAACTTTCTTTTTTTCCACCTTTTGAAAGTAACTTTCCATCAAACTTAAAGGTTGAGAGGACAAGGTGTAGTATAATTTTGGGGCTGTCGGATTTGTGTAATCCATAAAGGCAAGGTGGATATAACCCATTTCATCGACAAAAATAGATGGCCTGCTTTGATTTCCTGGCATGGCTACCCTGAAGCTGTCGGTTATTATTCCGAAGCTGTTTAACCTAACGCCGAATATATCCCTGTCTCCCCCAAAATCCTCACTCCATGCTAATATCCAACCCCCCCTACCGTCCGAAACCACGGTTGGATCGCTTTGGGATCTAGATGAGGACCTTACGTTAAACTGAGAACTCCAAGAACCATCATAAATCTTTGCGGAGATGTTTGGGGGTGAAATTGAGGAATTTACGTAAACCAAAAGGAGCTTTCCGGAAGAGTTTGCAACATCCGGGTAAGCTGTTGATACATCCGTGATCCTTTGATCTCCAAAGCCCCAATTCCCATAAATGTTGTAATATGAGTTTCTGCTGTCCGCCCAAAAAACAAAAAGCGTATCCCCTCTAAAGTCAAATGCCGGGTACCAAGCGTTTGCCGGAGAGTTAGAAATCCTAATATCGCTACCCCAGATGCTATCCCTAACCTTCAAGTATATCTGTGCCCTGTTGGAAGTTGGATCATCCCTGTAATCGTACCATACGACAAAGATCTTTCCCCCATTCTCTTTAATGGTGGGTAGATATCCGTTATCGCCAGGACCCCCGGAGTTCGTATATGTAAGGCGGGTTTCAAGGTTCCAAGAAGTATCAAATATACCCTTTGCGTTAAAGAAGATCTCTATATTGCTTATTCCACCAACCCTGTAATCGTGCCAAACCAAAAATACGCTATCCCTAAAAACCAAAATCGATGGATACTTTGCATCCGCCGAGGTTATTGTAACCCTCTCCTCCGGATACCAGTTAGAATCCTTCATCCTATAGAAAACCTGCCAAAACCCACCTACCTTCTTATGATAAGATATATGAACCCTTCCATTCTCCACGAAAATATACCTATGATTTAATCCGTTCTCGCAGCTATCGCAAACAAGTTCTGGCGTCAAAAAAACAATCATTAGTATGCTCCTTCTCCCTTTAAAACAACTAGCGCCGTTTTTAAAATTATCACCATATCAAACCAAAGGGATTGATTGAGGACGTAAATGATATCGAGCTTTACTCGGGTTTCGAAGTCCGTATCGCTCCTTCCGCTTACCTGCCATAACCCGGTTATACCCGGCCTTACCATATAATAAAACTTCGCAAATTGCCCATGATATTTTTCAACCTCTTCTTTCAGGGCAGGCCTTGGACCCACAACGCTCATATCCCCCTTAAGTACGTTAAAGAACTGGGGAAGCTCATCCAACGAAAACTTCCTCAAAATCCTCCCAATTTTGGTAATCCTAGGATCGTTGGGTATCTTCCTCTTCCTCTCCCAAATCTCCCTAAGCTCCTCATCCTTTTCCAAGATCTCCTTGAGCATCTCATCCGCGTTCTCGTACATTGTCCTGAATTTGTAAAGGTTGAACTCCTTCCCGTTCTTTCCAACCCTTTTCTGCTTATATATCACAGGGCCTTTCGACGTGAGCTTTATTAAGCTTGCAATAATAAGCAGTATGGGAGAGCTTAAAATTATTACACTTAAAGAGAACACGATATCAAACCACCTCTTAAGGATGGAATTTATTGGGTCTGAACCCTCAAAGTGGGTTTCAAGGAGGGGCAAATTGTAAGATGGGTCAAAGTGGAAAACGCTTTTCATAAACGGTATTCCCTCAACGTCGGGTACAAAGAAAATCCTTTTAAACTTTGTGCTTATGCTTGCAAGCTCTTGGGTGAAATCCGAAAGGAATGGAAATTTCGGTATCACTACGTTTTCCACTTTTCCCACCCAACCATCCACTTCCGATATTTCCACGGGTCCAAAGGGTTTGTAGGATAGGTACCAGTTCTTTTCTAAGAACTTATAAACCTTCTCGCATTCCGGTCCCTTCAAAATCAAAACCCCCTCGGATATCGTATCCCTAAATATCCTTTTGATAACCAACCTAAATATGGGTATGAGGATTCCAGCGAAGGCAAAGGAGAGTAAGGCAAACATTCTGGAGTAATCGGGATCTCCCTTAGCCAAGGCAAAGTAAGCAAAGATCAAAATGAAGGACAAGAAGAGATTTTCGTATGTATCCCTAAGGTCTTCAAAAAACAGCCTCCTTTTGGTATATACCCCCTTGAACACGGATATAAGGAGGATGGAAAAGGCTATAAGCGTTCCCTCAACCCACCTATCCCTATGAATCTCCACGACATAATGCCCCCTAAATTTAACAAAAAAAGCGAGAACAACGGAGAGGAGTATAGCCAAAAGGTCTCCAAAGAAAACTAGGAGAGAATATTTCATTAAAGGAAACGGAAAATTTTACGGTGGTCAAAAGGCAACCTTGGACCCATCCTTTAGCATCTCCCCACCCAAAACCACCACAGTATCTCCCCTCTTAAGCTCGGATTCAATGGCAACGTTACCATTATCATCCTCAAAAATCTTCTTCACCTTAACCGCCTTTACCCTATCTCCCACCACCTTATAAACCAAACTATCCCATAAAATCGCCGAGGATCTTACAAAAGTAACCCCATACCTCTTTTCCAAAACCACATCACATGTATATATACCCGTTTCCACCCCTCCTTCCAATTTTCCCTTGGCGAGAAATGCCAAAATACTGTCGTTAGGCAAATTTGAAAGGTAACTTATCTTCCCCCTCTTTTCTCCCAGGAAAAATTCACCACCTACTTTCACCTTATTTCTCATCCTTAGGGGTATATATATATCAACTTCCCTTCCACCGCTTGAGATCACTCCCAAAACCGTTCCCACCTTAACCGGTGATCCTTCCTCAACGAAAATTCCATCCACAACCCCTCCCGAACTTGATATAACGGGTATTGTCCTATAAACAGGTCCCCTGTAGATCTCGGCAAACGTGTCCCCAATTTTAACATTTTCCCCAGGCCTAAAATTTACCTTTTTTACCACACCTTCCACATCCGAAACGATAGCAATTACATTCGAAGGTCTTACTATACACCAAGCCTTAAACGTTCTTTTAAGCTCTCCAAATTTTACCGTATCTATTTCAACGAAAATCTTGTAATCTATCCTTTCGATTTCTTCCCCTCCCGAGCAGGAAAAAAAGAGGAAAATTGCGATTATTTCTGGGCGGATTCGTACTTTGATGGACATTTTGTCAAGATGGTTTTAGCAAAAACCGTATCATTTTTATAAGTACCCTCAACTACAACCGGTACCCCATCCCCAAAGGCATCTGGAACCGCACCCGAAAATTTCACAAATACCCCCTTCCCATCCTTTGAAAGGAAAAATTTATAATCCCTTCCTTTTTTATCCAAGTTAAATACAACCCCCGAAACTTTTACCCTCTTTCCCTCAAACTTTGATGGATTCTCCGTTATCTGATTAGCCTCAAGGTAGTAAGATTGATTGTACATAGCCGTGAATAGAATGTAACCTATCAGCAGGAATAAGCTTATAAAGAATAAAACGATTTTTTTCAATGCCGGGGGCGGGACTTGAACCCGCACGGGGTTGCCCCCACATGGCCCTCAACCATGCGCGTCTGCCAATTCCGCCACCCCGGCAAAGACGGTATTATAAAGTTGAAAAACTCATCCCTTCGCCTGTGCCCAATTTTCCCCCATTCCAAATTCAACAATCACAGGAACATCAAGTTTCACGGTGTTTTCCATGATATCCTTTATTTTGGGTATCATATCTATTTCCTCTTCGTGGATCTCAAACACAAGCTCGTCATGTACTTGCAAAACCATCCTGCTCCTTTTGTCCCTTATTAACTCGTAAATTTCTATCATAGCCTTCTTTATTAGATCCGCTGCTGAACCCTGTACGGGGGTGTTTATGGTTATCCTCCTATACTCGTCGTTAACCCTAGGATCCGCGAAAATGTACCTCCTTCTGCCTAACAGGGTTTGTACAAATCCGTTTTTACTTGCAAACTCGATCATATCCTCCTGCCATTCTTTAACTTTCGGAAAGCGTTCGTAATACTTCCTTATCATTTCCTTGGCAATTTCCTGATCCACACCTATGCTCTTTGAAAGCCCGTAAGGGCTTATTCCGTAAATTATCCCAAAATTAACCGTCTTTGCTATCCTTCTTTCATCCTCCGATATCTCATCATTTCCGAAGAGAGCCCTTGCGGTTTCCAAGTGTATGTCCCCGTTCTTATAAAATACTTCCCGTAAGTTTTCGTCCCCACTTAGATGGGCTAGGATCCTAAGCTCAATTTGGGAATAATCAAATGAAACAATTTTATAACCCTCTGGAGCGATAAAGCATTCCCTGACCCTTTTCCCCCATGCTCCCCGAGCTGGGATGTTTTGGAGGTTTGGGTTTAGACAGGAAAGCCTACCGGTTGCAGTTGTGGTTTGTGAGAAGTTTGGATGAATCCTTCCATCGCTTTGTAAGTACTTTTTTAAACCTTCAACGTAAGTTGATTTTATTTTGAAAAGTTCCCTGTACTCGAGGACTTTGGCCGGTAAAGGATGAAGTTTTGAAAGTTCAACAAGAACCTCAACATCCGTCGAATATCCCGTTTTCGTCTTTTTTATTGGTGGAAGTTTAAGCCTCTCAAAAAGGATAACGGCTAACTGCTTCGGTGAATTAAGGTTAAAAACCATACCTGCAAGTTCGTAAATTTCCCTCTCAATCTCCTTTATTTTTCCATCAAGCTCCCTACCAAGTTTTTCCAAGCATTCCCTTGAAACCAAAACTCCGTTTTTCTCCATGTATGCCAACACCCTGCTTAATGGTATCTCCAGATTTTCGTATATATCCCAGAGGTTCTCCTTCCTTAAAGTTTTCTGGATTTCCTCTCCTATTATGGCGGAGAGGTGTGCGGAAAACGCTCCAATTGGGTAGGTTGGTTTCCAAGCCTTGTACTTAAGCGCCAAAGATTCAAGGTTATGTCTATCTTTTTCCATTTCTTCAATTTCCGGAAGTATTAGGTAGTCCCCTATGGATAAGTCGTATAGTTTCCCAGCATCGGGTACAACCTTATAAATCTCCTTCGAGTTTATGCAGAATTTTCCATCCAGCTGTTCCGGGCTTACATTTTCGGAAACAAAAATTTCCCTCCCATTCCCAAAATAAAACTTTCCATCAAACGCAACGGATATAAAATCTTGCCCTTCATACTTCTTTATCTCCGGAAGTTTCGGATATTCAGCCACATCGTTCAATGCGGTGAAGAATTCCAACTCCCTTAGGATCTCCACCAATCTCCCCCTTTCCGCCTCCTTCAACTTTAAGTCCCCGATCTCCCCTTCGAACGCTTCAAAATCAAGTGAAAAGATTTTCCTTTTAAACTCCAGAATTCTGTCCTTTTCAGCAAGGATTAAACTCGCCATCCTTCTATCAATTTTGTTTATGTTTTCAAGGATCCCCTCAACCGATCCGAAGGAACCCAAAAGCATCCTTGCCTTCTTTTCCCCTATACCCCTAACGCCCGGTATGTTATCCGCTGTATCTCCGACCAGAACGAGATAATCCGGTATTTGATAGGGTTTTACCCCAAACTTTTTCTCAACCTTTTCCGCATCCAAAATTTCGTTATTCTCACTTGATATATCCATTACCCTTATATCCTCATCCACCAGGGACATCACATCTTTGTCCATTGTCACCAGCACGGACTTTATACCCATTTCCTTGAACTTCCTTGCCGCGGATGCAAGAATATCATCCGCCTCGTATCCTTCCCTACTGTAAGTCTTTATTCCAAGAGCCTCCGCCAAATCCCTTATTAAATTTACCTGTATTTTCACCTCGTCAGGTGCCTGAGGCCTCTGAGCTTTATACTGCCGTAATACCTTGTGCCTGAACGTGGGTTTGGGACTGTCAAAAGCGATCAGCGCGTGCGTGGGTTTCAACCTTTTTTTTATATCCTTCCACAATGTGTAAAAGTAATAAACGGCAGAGGTTGGAACACCCTTTGAATTTCTAAGTTGCCTGTCTTTAAAGGCGTAATAACCCCTGTAAGCCACGGCATGCGCGTCTATCCCTACAAACATCCACAAATTTTACGTTCGAAAACTTTCCGCTTTATAATATCCAATGATGGATATCCTTTCGATGATTTTCCCTTTTTTGATTCTAATTCTTGCCCTTTACTTTTTCATAATTATGCCGCAGCAAAGGGAGGAAAAGAGGAAGAGGAAGATGATTCAAGAGCTTCAAAGGGGGGACAAGGTATTGACGGAGTCCGGAATAGTGGGTACGTTTTTGGAAAGGAAGGATGACGAGGTTATTATAGAGGTTTCGGCTGGGGTTCCTGTGAGGTTCAAAGTTTGGGCGATAAGGGAGGCATTGAATGGTAAGAAAAATTAGATTGTTTCCCGATCCTATATTGAGGGAAGTTTGCGAAGAGGTAGATGTAAGGAATCCGGGAGAGGAATTTTTCTCCTTAGTTGAGGACCTCATAGATACCATGTTTGCCTACGATGGTTTGGGACTTTCGGCACCTCAAATAGGGGTAAAAAGAAGGGTTTTCGTCGTGAATATGGGTGAGCTTACGGGAAAGAAAGGGGAAGTTAAAGTTATAGTAAATCCCGAAATAATATACCATGAGGGGGAGGAAATTAGGGAGGAGGGTTGCCTATCCTTCCCGGATCTGTATTACGATATAAAGAGGCCTTACCTTTGCACCTTGAAGGGTTACGAGCTTAGGGGGAAAGACCTAGTTCCGGTTGAGATAACTGCCACGGGACTTTACGCAAGAGTCCTTATGCACGAAACGGATCACCTGAACGGGATATTGTTTATAGATTATATAGATCCACTGGAGAGGGTAAGGGTTTTGAGGGAATGGAAGAAAAAGATGAGATCAGGATCTTACACATAAAAGAGACGGATTCAACGAACGAGGAAGTATTTAGGCTCAAGGATAAGGTAAGGATTCCATTTTTTGTTAGGGCAGACGTTCAAAGGGGGGGTAGGGGTAGGTATGGGAGGGTTTGGATTTCCAAGGAGGGTGGTTTGTGGATGACGGGATTGTTTGAAAAAAGGAGGGAGGATGACGGCCTTAAGTTTATGTTTGGGAGCGTATTTGTTGTATATAAGGTTCTTCTCGAGCTTGGGGTTAATGTAAGGATAAAGTTTCCAAACGATGTTTATTATCAGGATAAGAAGCTGTGCGGAATACTCGTTGAGGAAAGGGAAAACCTCATAGCGGTAGGCGTGGGGTTAAACGTGAATCAAAAGGAACCTCCCGTTCCAAACTCCACAACTTTATATCTTATTACGGGTAAATCCCACGACCTAAGCTTTCTCGCTTATAATATCGGAAAAGGGCTTATGGAAATGGATCGGAAGAATCTCACCGAAGTTATAAGGGAATACAGGAAACACCTCTCGACCATAGGAAAAACTGTAAAGATCCTCACTCCCGGTGGATTCATAGAAGGAACCTTTGAGGATATCAACGAAGATCTTAACGTTATTTTGAGGGGGGATATGGTTTATGTTGTTCCGGCATCAGAAATTTTGCATTTGGAGGAATATGAAAGATGATACAAATATTGTTAGAGGATTGGATGAGGAGGCGTTTCACAAGCTGGATGCACACTTAAACAAATCCATAAACTCCCACAGGCTTCCGATATACCAAACATCCACCTATCTCTTTGATTCCGTCGAGGAAGCTTACAACGCTTTTATGGGGACCGAACATCACCACATATATTCACGAGTTAGTAATCCAAACGCAATATACGTGGGAGCGAAAGTGGCCATCCTTGAGGATGCGGAGGCAGGAATAGCGCTGAACTCGGGTATGTCTGCTATAACCACCGCACTATTAACCCTACTTAGACCCGGAGATAAACTGATAGCCTCAAAACCCATATACGGCGGAACCTCGGAGTTGCTTGATTTTCTGAGAGAATTTGGGATAAGTGTTAAGTTTTCGGATGCGGATAGCATTTACGAGGATCTTGAAAGGGAATATTACAACGTTTGCCTGATAGAAACCCCCGCAAACCCAACCCTCGACATCTTTGATATTTCGTTAATTTCAAATATTTGCAAGGAAAAGGAAACTTTTCTTATAGTTGATAACACCTTTGCCACACCCTACCACCAAAAACCCATAAAGTTGGGAGCTGATGCCGTGATACATAGCTCAACAAAGTACCTCTCGGGACACGGGGACAACATAGGTGGGGTAATAGTTGGCAAGGAGGATTTTATAAAGAAGGTTTTACACACAATGAAGCTGTTTGGGACCATAGCGCAACCCTTCAGCGCATGGCTAACCGCCAGGGGTATAAGGACGCTTGCGGTTAGAATGAGAAAACATTCCGAAAACGGCATGAGAATAGCACAATACTTGGAAAGTAAGGAAGAAGTGTTGAAGGTGTATTATCCTGGCCTTCCATCTTTCAAGTATTATCCCATAGCGGTTAAACAGATGGAAAACGGTTTTTCCGGTATGGTTAGCTTCGTATTGGATGGAAACGTTGAACATCTAAAAAAGTTCATAAGCAATTTATCCCTGTTCCATTTTGCGGTTTCCCTAGGAGATACGGATAGCCTGATCACCGCTCCAGCGCTAACCACACACGCCCTATCCCCGATAAAGGACTTTCCGGAAACCCTAATAAGGTTATCCGTCGGAATAGAGGATGCGGAAGATTTAATAGAAGACCTTGAGAACGCATTTAGAAAAACCTTTCACGGAATTAGAATATGACAGCGTTGGCCGTTTGGATTGGAGAAAGGAGTTTTGTTCAAAGGTTGTTGGCTTTTGGAATTATCAACCTCTTGTTGATCGCTTGCGCCCAAATTCGAATTCCGTTACCTTTTACACCGGTTCCTATCACGGGACAGACTTTTGGGGTTTTACTGGCTGGAGCATTGTTGGGAAGCAGATATGGAACTGCCGTAGTTCTTTCATACGTGTTACAAGGTGCGATCGGATTGCCCGTATTTTCCGGTTTGAAAGGTGGGATTGCGACGCTTCTCGGCCCAACGGGCGGATATATATTAGGTTTCATTCCCTCCGCGTTTCTTGTGGGTTGGCTTCTTGAAATGGGTTGGTATAAAAGGTTAGGGACGATCTTCGCCGCTTTCCTAATCGGGAACGCTATTATTTATTTCTTTGGGATGCCTTGGCTCGCTTTCTTCGTGGGTTGGGATCAAGTATTGAAAATGGGACTTTTACCTTTCTTGCCAGGCGATTTGATAAAGTTGATATTGGCGATTTCGGTGACTCGAAGTTTATCGCGCATGAATTTTTGGAGGGATAATAAAGTATTTAAAAAGGAGGTGGGAAATGCTGAGCTTTTTGGTAAGCTCTAGCCTGGCTGATATATATGGTGAGATCTCCGCTTTAAAGGCGGAGGTCAAAAAGGTGGAGAGGTGCGATATAAACTATACATCCGATGTATTCGAGAAGATTATGGATTACTTGGAGGAGATGATGGATAGGATAGATAAAGCTTTATCCGCTTCCTTTATATCCGAGAACGAGAAGTACATAAAGCTTATAACCAAGGAAATAAGCGAAATAGAAAAGGAACTTATGAGTAAGTGTTCCCCATGGTACGGTTATCGCATCCCTTACGAAGGGTTGTATGAGGAATATGAACCTATGGCTGTATGCGTATGCGGAGTAAATGTATGTAAAGGTACAAGATGTTACTGCACAAAGGACGGATGTGTAGCTGAAGATAGGGTTGGAGGGGATGATGAAATAGGTATTTGGGGCAAGAGTTCAAAGGAGTATGAGAATCCAAAGGATGTAGTAGTTTACGATATTTCCGGTAGGGTTGTTTATAAGGGAGATTATGGGAAATTGAAGGGTTTGAAGAAGGGAATATATTACCTTAGGAGTGCGGATGGTAAGTTCAAGAAGTTGATAATAAAATGAATAGGCACTTGACATAAGGGGTGAATTTGGACATTATTGAGTGCTCGGACCACCATACCGGGGGGGAAACACCCGGTCCCATTCCGAACCCGGAAGTTAAGCCCCCCAGGGCCGATGATAGCCTCGCCCCGAGCGAGGTGAAAGTAGGTCGTGGTCCGGGCTTTTTTTATTTACGGATAAAACTTCGGGGGAACCTTTCTCCAAACCTCAACTTCTCCCTCAAACTTGATACTTGCGTATTCCCTATGATTCCTAACAAAATCTTCTATATCCTTTGGAAGCTCAAATTTCCCTTCCTTGTACCTTTTCAAAATCTCCCCAACCGTGTGGGTGTAGGTTTTACCTTCGATAAAATCATCGCTTTCAAGTAGGTATATCAAAAAGTGCTGGTTTGTTTTGGGTCCTATTAGTATCGTCTCCTTCAACGCGTTTATAAGTTTTTTTCTCGCCTGCTCCCTATCCGGGGCGTAAGAGATTATCTTGGCTATCATAGGATCATAAAACGGTGTAATTTCCGATCCTTCCGTAATCCCCGTATCCACCCTTATTCCTGGAATATGAGGGAAATCTAGGGCTAAGATCTTACCTGAGGAAGGTAAAAATCCGTTCTCGGGATCCTCCGCATAAAGTCTAACCTCTATCGAGTGTCCCTTTCTGCGTATTTCATCAAGTTCCAACCTCTTTCCCTCCGCAACCTCAACCTGAAGTCTCACCAGATCCAAACCCGTAACCATCTCCGTAACGGGATGTTCCACCTGAAGCCTTGCGTTTACTTCAAGGAAGTATATCTCCCCACTTTCGGAAACCAAAAATTCGCATGTTCCCGCATTTTCATAATTTACACCCTTCCCTATTCTGATAGCGTAATCAAACAACCTTCGTCTAATTTCTTCGTCTATTCCTATTGATGGACTTTCTTCAATTATCTTCTGGTGCCTCCTCTGCAAAGAACATTCCCTTTCTCCTAACGCATAAACGTTTCCAAACTTATCCCCTATTATCTGAACCTCCACGTGCCTTGCGGGGAATACGAACTTCTCCGCTATCAACCTTCCATCTCCGAAAGCCTCGATGGCCTCCCTTTGTGCCGACAGTATAACTTCCATCAGGTTTTCCTCACCATATGCTAACTTCATTCCCTTCCCTCCCCCTCCACCCACGGCTTTAAGGAGTACCGGAAAACCAATTTTTAATATCCCTTCGTATATCTCCCTAGGGTCTTCTGAAGGTGGAATTCCGGGAACAACGGGAACCCCCACCCTTTGCGCAATTTCCTTAGCCTTTGCCTTATCCCCCACAAGATCCATAGATAACGGCGAGGGACCTATGAAAATCATCCCCACGGATATAACCGACTCCGCAAATTTAGGATTTTCCGATAAGAATCCGTATCCCGGGTGGACCGCATCGCAACCCGCCTTAATTCCAACTTCAACTATTTCATCAATGTTCAAATAGCTTTGAATTTGGTAAGCTTCATCCACCGTATAAACGAAGGGCAAACTTTCATCATCTTTTGTGAATATACCTACGGTTTTTATCCCCATCTCGTTCAAAGTCCTGGCAACCCTTAACGCTATCTCCCCCCTGTTTGCAATTAAAACCTTCTTAATCATACAGATCTTTCATATCAAAGTAAGTTTCCTCGTGCTTTTGTACAAACTTTTCCGGTTCCCTTAAAATTTCACCCATCTTTTCCAATGTTAAATTCGTTATGGGTGTGCCGTTTATTAGGGCTGCGGGTGCCCCGTCGCAAAGCCCTATGCACTCCGCCTCCTCGTAAGTAATCTCTTCATCCTTAACGTTCTCTTTTAAAAACCTAAATATCTCATACGCCCCCGCCATCATACAACTCAAATTGGTACAAAGGTATATATGATACTTCCCGGGTTTCTCCTTGTGGAACATATGGTAGAAGCTCGCCACGCTCATAATCCAATCCTCCGAATATCCTAAAACCTCCGAGATCAACCTCACACCTTCAGGGTGAAGGTATCCGTACTCGTTCTGTACTTCGTGTAATGCGGCTATTAATGCCGTATCCCCTTCGGGAAACATTTTCTTAACAGCATTTATTTTCTCCCTTAAGTTCGCCATCTTGGATATTTTAAGGATGGAGGATGATGTAAATTATCACCCCTATTGCTCCCGCCAGGAAGTTGGTTACGTTGTTTCCGAAGTATCCCCCGTTTTCCAAAGTTGCTCCGATCAGGCTGTCGGAAAAAAATCCTATCATTGATGAAAAGAAAATTAGGATTGGGTTTAAGCCCATAAACCAACCGAATACACTTAAAAGCACTATAACGAATATCCCGGAGATTGTACCCTCCAGGCTTATCCCTCCGGAAGTTCCCTTTGGAACCTCCCTCATGTTGGTAATTAAAAACGTTTTTCTTCCAAACTTTATTCCCATTTCCGTAGCCACCGTATCAGAAAACGAAACCGCTATTGCGGTTAAGTATCCCCCCTCAAAGGAAAATAGGGCGCATATAAGGGCTGGCAATCCGTTTGCCAAAACTTGCCTGTAATCCCTTTTCTCCTTTTTTCCGCTGTATAAGGAAAGTATAGAGCCCAAAGCTAAAAACGACAAGGGTGGCAACGACCAAACCCAACCCAAGCGATATAAGATCAAGAAAGCCATGATCGATGTGATGATTGAACCACCGAAGCTTAACCATCCTAAAAGGTATGCCAAGATCCCAACCAAAATTGATATAAGAGCTTCGAAAAAAATGATCATATTTTAGATGCCTATGACTTTATAACATAAACCGTCTGTGTAGGATATGCAAATTCAATCCCCATTTTTTCGAACTCCTCCTTGATCCTAAAATTAATTTCTTGCTGAATATCCATATATTTTTTGTAGTCGTTACCAACGACGTAATAAACTATCTCAAAAATCAGGCTAAAGTCTCCGTAAGAAAAGAAGTGGGCACGATCGAAAATCGTATCCGGAATACTTTTTATGATATTCTCAATTATTGCCGGTATTTCTCTAAGTTTTTCCAAAGGCGTTTGATAGGTAACACCGATCCGAAAAATCACACGTCTCTGTTCCATCCTCTTGTAGTTTCTGATACGAGAATTTACAAGATCGGTGTTGGAAATTATTATTTGTTCCCCACTTAAGCTACGAATTCTGGTAGTTTTAACGCCTATACTTTCAACGGTCCCCATAATATCCCCTATCACGATGAAATCTCCAACCTCGAACGGTCTGTCAAAAAGTATAACAAAGTAGTTAAACAAATCTCCTAAGATTGCCTGGGAAGCAAGGGCGACGGCTATACCTCCAATACCTAAACCGGCGATTAAAGGTGTGATCTTTACCCCAAGGTTATCAAGGAGGATAAAAAGGACAAAAATCCAAACGATTACCCTTATTAACACAAAAAGACCCGAATAAAGTCTTTTCCTTTCCTTATACCCCTCCAATTTTTCAAAATATGCATCCAAACCGCCGATAATTATCGAGAGTAAAAAGCGAGTTCCGAAGAAGGCTAAAAGTATTAAACCTAAGATATTAATGTATTTTTCGAGGGTGGGATGAAGGGTCAAAAATTTTATACCTATATAAAAAACGCCAAAATAGGATAGTGGTAATAAATGCTTTACTATCCCTTGGATGATCAAATCATCCAGGTTTGTAACCGTCCTTTCCGCCCATATTTTTAGGTATTTTTCTGTAATTTTTTTAAATATTTGAATAGTTAAAATGCCTAAGGCTACAACAAGAAGGAAGATGAGATAATCTAAAATTCGGTTGCTCAAAAATGTTTCCTGCAAAACTTCTTGAAGCATAAGCTTAAATTATAATAGGGTAAGCCTCTTTAGCTTTTTTATTCCCATTCTATGGTTGCCGGAGGTTTTGATGTAATATCATAAACCACCCTGTTTATACCCTTTACCTCTCCCGTGATCCTCTCGCTTATCCTCTCCAAAACCTCGTAAGGGACTTTGACCCAATGTGCCGTCATACCATCTACACTTTCCACGATCCTTATGGCTATTACTTCCCCTTCCGTCCTATAATCCCCCTGAACCCCGACGGTTTTTACGGGTATTAGTACCGCAAAAGCTTGCCAGACCTTATCGTAAATTCCAGCTTTCACCATCTCCTCCTCGACTATTTTATCCGCCAATTTTACCCTCTCGAGCCTTTCCTCCGTAACCTCACCTATTATCCTAACCGCCAAGCCCGGTCCCGGAAATGGATGCCTGTTTAGTATCTCCTCCTCAAGCCCCATATATCTCCCTATCCTCCTAACCTCATCCTTAAATAGGAACCTAAAAGGTTCAAGAAGTTCAAAATTTAACCTTTCCGGCAATCCACCAACGTTGTGGTGGGTTTTTATCTTAGCGGAGGGCCCGAGGACGGATCTGGATTCTATAACATCGGGATAAAGGGTTCCTTGCGCCAAAAATTTGGGCCTTTTTTCCAAGCTTTCCGCAAACTCCTCAAAAACCTCTATAAACGTCCTACCTATTATTCTTCTCTTTTCCTCAGGATCCTTTACATTTTTTAACCTACCCAAAAATCTATTTTTTTCGTTCAAAATGTGGGCGTACGGGAAAAGCCTCCTTATCCTCTCAGCTTCCCCATACCTCAAAAGACCCGTATCAACGAAAACGAAATTCAACTGTTCCCTTGTAAGTGCCCTTTCAAGAATCTTACCTAAAACCGTAGAATCAACCCCTCCGGAAAGCGCCAATATTACCCCATCATTCTTAACCCTTTCCCTTATTTCCCTCAATATACTTTCGTATATGTTTTCCGTTGTCCAGTTTCTTTCGATTCCGGCATAATGCGCAAAGTTTTTTAGTATTGTTTCCCCAAATTCCGTATGCGATACTTCCGGATGGAACTGTACCCCAAAGATTTTCAATCTTTCGTTAAAAATTGCGGCGTATGGAGAACCTTCCGTTTTTGCCAGTATATCAAAACCCTCGGGTAATTTTTCAACCCTGTCCCCGTGGCTCATCCAAACCCTAAAGGGACTACTTATCCCCCTAAAAATGTGATCTTCCTTTAATACCTCCAGAAAGGCGGGCCCGTACTCCTTCCTCTGCGAAGGTACAACCTTCCCACCTAAGGTGTGCGCTATAATCTGAAGGCCGTAGCATATTCCAAGGATGGGTTTTCCGGACTTTAAAACCTCCGGGTGTGGTAATGGGGCACCTTCTTCGTATACGCTCGCCGGGCCTCCGGAAAGGACGAAAGCTCCGGCATCCTCAGGCGGTTCGGAATAAAAAGGTAATATTTCGGCATAGTATCCAAGCTCCCTGAACCTTCTGGCTATAAGCTGGGTATATTGCGAACCAAAATCGTATATGTATATCTTTTTCATTCCAAAAATTGCCTCATAAACTTCTCGTAAAGCTTCCTTTCTTGCGGTGTCAATCTTTCCCCCGCCAAAACCTTCCTGTAAATTTCCGATATTATCCTCCTGTCTATTAGCTTGGCGCTTTCAACGGATTTTATGGTGTATGGTTTGGGCCTTTCGGCTTCGAATACGGGTTCCGTCCTCTGTTTTTTCAAAGCCTGCCTTGCCTCCAAAAGCCTTATCCTTATACTTTCCGCCCTCTTCCTCAAACTTTCGATCCTCTTCAGTGCCGAAGGATCCTTTATCTCCCTCTCAAGTTCCTCCATCTCCCTCAACGCTTCCTCCAAATTCCTCAAAATCTCACCCGGCATACCCTCCCTTCTCATGTTATCTATCAATCCCCTTAGGGCGCTACTTAAAGCCATCTGCCTTGCAAGAATTTCGGCGAGCTCCTCCGGACTTAAACCTTGTTCCAGATTTTCCGATATCGCACCCTGTTCCCCAGCCATCCTCGAAAGTTGCCTCATATAACCCTCTATACCCGTGGAACCGCCGGAGTTCTGACAAGCCTGCGCGCTTGACGAAGCCATAACGCTTAGCCTTATCAAACCTTCCCTGGCGGAGTTCAAAGCTTCCTGAGCCTCCTTATCGTTACCACTTGCTAACCCTTCTTGCGCCCTGTTTAAATTTTGGTATATCTCCCTTGCGGTCTTTGACAGGTTTGGAGATACGAATATGTTTTTGTTTGAGAGCTCTTTAAGCTTTTCTTCCATTTCCTTCACGGCCATCTTTGAGTTTTCAAGGGTTTTCCCGTTGGGATTTTCCGAAAGCCTTTGATTTATAAAGGCGGATGCATCCGAAATTTCGTTTAAGTTCGAGACCACTTCCAATATCCTATTTTCCACCAAAGAGTTATACAGATCTTCCGCAATCTTTGATGCATCCGAAAGTTTTAGGGAGGTTTTCGCCTGATCTTTTCTAAAATTTCCACCTTTTTTCATTTTATCTAACGCGGAATTTGAGCTTTGTAAAGCCGATCTCAACTTTTCCTTTAACTCCTCAATTTTATTCCCATCTATCCCCTCAAAATTCCTGTATCTTTCGAGCTCTTTAATTATGCTATCGATTTCCGAAGAGATCTCCCTTTGGGAGGAGCTATCGGGTTTTCCGGTTATTTCCCTTTGAAAGTTTGATAGATCCATAAGCTTCTTCGAAAGTTCCCTTATCTCCTTCTCCTGCTTGTACCTCTCAAGTAGCCTTGAGAACCTCTCTAACTCCTCTTTAAGTTCCCTCTGGGATAGCCTAAGCTCCTTAAGGGATTTTGCCACCTTTTCCGGATCTGCCTTTTCTATCGCCCTGTTTAGCTCCTCAAGTTTCCTCTTAAGTTCCTCATCCATCACCTCCCTTAAAGTTTTCCTGATCTCGTTTATGAGGTTTGAAATCTCCGGGTCGTTCAACTCCTTTGCGAACCTCTCCAGAGCCTCCTGAATCTCCCTATAAATTTCCCTGGTTGAAGATATGGCGGATTTTATCTCCTGCAAAGTCCCCGTTGATAAATTGTTATCCGCCTTTATCCTCTCCTCAAGATCCTTCAACCTTTTCTCCAAGTCCCCCAACCTTTCCACTGAAAGGAGCTTTTCTTTGAATTCTTCCAACGGATCCCTTGGTACAAGGATCAATGTATCCGATAGGGAAATTTTACCTCCGACATCTTCGGCATATGCCAAAACCTTTAACGTATCATTTACGAAAAACTCCAAATTGAAGAAAACGTTGGGAACCCTACCCTTAAGGCTAAGTTTCTCCCTCTTTCCGTTTACGTATATTCCCACATCCGAAAGTCCTATATCGTCGTAAGCCGATATGGATACTTCCACGGTTGTACTTTCCACCCTATAAATTCCGGATGGATTTATGGAAATTCTCGGTGGATTATCCCTGATAACTTTCACGGAAAACGCCTTAAATTCGAAATCCTTACCCTTCTTGAATACCCTGACATAAACCGTCGTATCCCTTTTTATCGGTTCGGGAAGGTTTATAAACTTTGCGCTATCTCCGTTGTGTAAAATTTTCAAATCCCTAAACCTTGAACCCTCGTATGCAAAATTTTCCTTCACCAACTCCCTCTCGGGAAGCCCGGTATATTCCGGAGGAACTATGAAACCCTTAACATCGTAAAGGGTGGGCCTTGAAATTACCCTTACGTTTGCCTCCCCCTTATAACCCTCGGCTGTGATCTTATAATTTCCCTCGCTTAGATTGTAAATTAAAAACTCTCCTTCACCCTCAAACTGAAGATTTCCAACCTTTATTTTTTCCACCTTTGGCTCCGTCCTTACCCTTAGCGTTTCCCCCTCGAATATTTCCATCCTATCCAGGATAAAATTTACTTGAGGCTTTTCCTTTATAAGAAACTTCGAGATGGTGAAGAATGGGAAAATGGAAATTGGCAGGAGAAGAAAGAAAATGTTAAATGTTGGTCTAAATTTTATCCTTTCCCCTTCAAGTTCCTCCTCCAACCTCCTTACGGAAGGGTGGTCAAGTCCCCTAAGCTCCAAAAGGGAAATTAGCCTTTCCCTTAGGTTTGGATTTATCCTTTCAAGATGCCAGGCAAAACGTTTTTTATTTAATGGGAGGGAAAGAAAAATGGAGATTAAAGAAATTAGGGTGAAGGTTATTAAAAGTTGTGATTTCCCCCAAAGGATAAAAACCCCAAAGGAATAAAAGAGCAAAAACCAACCAAGGACAAAAAGGATGTTCAAAATATAAAATCTTTCAAACTCCTTCATATCCCAGCATCATCAAAAATGAAAATTTTAAGCTCTCCTTAATGTAATCCGCGTCTTCAATTCCCAAATATACAACTTTTATACCCGAAAAAAGGGAACCTACCATAAAGGTGGCTAGGACCGTAGGGTTGTATGGATTTTTGAATATTCCCATCTCCTGCCCCTCCTTAATTACCTCTCCCACAAGGTTTATATATTTTCTGTGGATCTCCAAAATTTCTTCCCTCCTTTCCCTTGAAAACTTTGATATGTACTTTGAAAACATTGCCTGGTACATAAAATCAACCTCTACCCTCCTCTCTTTTACCCTATCGAGGTTCCAATCTATCCAAGATTTTATTTTTTCGGCGGGTGTTATGTTTTTTGCCACCGTACTTTCCAAATATGATATTGCGCTATCCATAATGTACTTCTGTATGCTGAAAACTAAATCCTCTTTTGATGAGAAGTGAAAGTAGAAATAGCTCTTTGTGGTGCCGAGATGTTCCGCAATATCGGATAAGCTCGTTCTATCTATACCGTTTTTTACAAATACTTCCATCGCCCCCTTTATTATTTCTTCCCTTTTGTTGGATTTCACCATCAATCTGTATTATAAGGTTGTGCCCAAAACTATGGCAAAAACCTCACCTTCCACTCCAAATGCCACCAGCAAACCATTTCCCCCACTTTCCCCCAATCCATGTACCAGCCTAACCAGGCTCATCATGGGATTTGCGGAAAGGGTGTATCCGTACGCCAAAGATCCCCCATATATGTTTACCTTATCCTTACCGAACCTTTTTTCCGCCCAAAGTCCTATTGCGGAGGAGTGATCTTCAACCTCAACAAGATTTATGTCGGGATTCCCCGCCTTTTTGAGGGCATCCTCTACCACCCTATCCGCCGTTTCAAACGCATCCTCGGGCCTTCCCGCAGAAAACGAATATGATAATATTCCCACATTACCTTCACCTCTTGAAAGCACCAAAGCCGCTGCACCATCCGCCTTTTGAGCTAAGGTGAATTTGGTTAGCTTTCCGTTTGGAAATAATGTTTCCGCCTTTTGAGCCCTGGAAGGTGAAAGGGCAGGATCTATTGTTCTATCTTCGCTTACCACTTCCTCGGTTTCCCCTCCGGGAATTTTCTTTTTGAACTTAACGGTTACGGTTTGTGCCTTTAGCTTTCCCTGCCTAAGAGCCATAAACGCCTTCCTGTTTGATCTTATCGCGTAATCATCCAATTCTTCCCTCTTGAAATCCTTTGCCAAATACTCGTTCCATTCAGCATAATTCGCCAAAAACTCCTCGACGGGATCGTGAGAAATTGTGTGACCACCCTTCACTCCGAATCTTATGTTCTTCAAAAGATAGGGGGAAGTTGAAGGAACATCCACAGCCCCCAACAAAACCGCCTTTTGTTCAAACTTAACCTTTCTTATCCCGTCCAAAAGTGCCCAAATTCCCCCCTCGTTCTTTCCTTGAAATGTCATGGCCGGTACCTCTATGGGAAAACCCGCCAGGAGCCAGGAAACCCTAGCTATGTTAGGAGCTTCGGACGTTTGTATTCCCCAACCTGCCAAAGCCTCAAAAAAATCACCCGGATTTATCCCGCTTTTTTCCACGGCAGCTTTATAAACCTCCGCCAAAAGTTGGGCTGGAGGTACATCCCTAAAGGGTCCCCCGTAAGTTCCGGAGGGACTTCTGAGTGCTGACAAGATCTTTACCATACCCAAAATTCTAAATCTGACCTAAATGTTCCAAACTATCCTAAGCAACCTCTCAAATCTCACCCTCTTTTTCTCCCAATCAAAGGAGAAGTATATTATCAATGGCTTTCCCCTAAGGTATTTGTAAGGTAGCGGGCCCCAGAACCTTGAATCCCAAGACTCATCCCTGTTGTCCCCCATAACGAAAACCGTCCCCTTTGGAACAACGACGGGCCCAAAGTTATCCCTAACTCTTATATCACCCGCAAAGTAACCCTTTTCCCAATATTCCTGAAATTCCTCCCTTGAATACCCCGATAACCCCTCATATACCTTTGGATCGGTATGTATCACGTATTCTTCTTTTAAAGGTTTCCCGTTCAAATAAACCTTCTTGTTCCTTATCTCAACCGTATCCCCCTCTAAACCTATAACCCTCTTTACATAATCCTTGTTTTCGTTGAAAAACTTGAAAACCACCACATCACCCCTCTTGGGCTTTACCTCTTCTGGAATCTTTATATCCGTAAAAGGTACAACGAATCCGAAATTGGGTTTAAAGACGAACAAAAAGTCCCCAACAAGTAGGGTATTTTCCATGGATGGAGTTGGTATGACGTAAGCTTGAAGAAGGGTAGCCCTAACGATAAGGACAAGCAGAATTATTACTACCCACTCCTTGACATGTTCATAAAAGCTTTTTTTCATCTTTGTTTGATCGGACTACTACGAGATGTTAAACTGTCTTAACCTGTTTGCGAGACTTTCGGCGGAAATTCTATCGTTTGTTTTGTATTCCAAGGTTATTGCCTTCAACACCCTCCTCTTTTCCCCGGCTTTCATGCTAACTATCGTTGGTCCTACGACCTCCCTCCAAGCCTTAACTAGATCCACAAGCCTCCAGGATTTTACGTGGGTAGGGTACTTAAGGAGGTATTTTTTGGCGATCTCCTCCGCCTCATCCAACCTTGCGTTCATCAGTAAATCCGCTATGCTTTTAAACGCCTTATCAAGCTTTGCGTTTATTTTTGTCTTCTGCTGCTTTTTAATTTGGTACTGCTTCCACCTGCTCATATTTCACCACCTGAAATGTGCAAAAACCCTGTTTGCTTCCGCCATTTTATGCACGTTTTCCTTCGTTTTAACCGCGTTCCCCGTTCCCTTATATGCATCTATTATTTCAGCTGCGAGCTTCTCGTACATCCTCCTTCCGGGTCTCTTTCTTGCCGCATCAATTATCCACTTTATGGCTAAGGATATCTGCCTCTTGGGCCTTACCTCAACGGGAACCTGATAGTTGGCTCCCCCTATCCTCCTCGACCTTACCTCCATACTCGGCTTTACGTTTTCTATCGCCTTCTGGAAGACGTGTAATGGATTTTCGTTTGTCCTCTCGCCCACTACTTCCATGGCTTTATAGAAAATCTTTTGCGCAAGGGATTTTTTCCCATCCCACATTAGGTTGTTTATGAACCTTGCAACAAGCTCGCTGTTATATACCGGATCCGGTTGAACCTTTCTCTCTGGCGCCCTTCTCCTTCTCATTTCTTACCTTCCTCCTTCGGCCTCTTTGCCCCATATTTTGATCTCGAATTCCTCCTGTTTGCCACCCCGGCCGCGTCGTAAACCCCCCTGACTATGTGATACTTAACTCCGGGTAAGTCCTTCACCCTTCCCCCTCTCACCAAAACCACGGAGTGCTCCTGAAGGTTATGCCCTATACCGGGTATGTAAGCTATAATCTCCTTTCCGTTTGATAGCCTAACCTTGGCAACCTTCCTTAGGGCAGAGTTGGGCTTTTTCGGCGTCGTGGTATAAACCCTAATACAAGTTCCCCTCTTTTGTGGGCACCCATCCAAAGCTGGAGACTTTGACTTGCGTTTTTTAGGTTTTCTTCCAAGCCTTACAAGCTGGTTTATTGTCGGCATAGGTGGATATTATAAAGTCGATAACCTGCTCAAAATGACCTTCCCAACGCTTGAGTTTATATTAAGCCCCAGCTTTACAACAGCCTCAACTACCTTTCTCTCATCCACCTTAACTTCCGCCCCCATCTCCCTCAGTGCAAAAACCACATCCTCGGTCGCTATGTTACCACTTGCGCCTGGAGCGTACGGACACCCACCCAATCCACCCGCGGATGAGTCAAACCTGTAAATCCCAAAATCCTCGTAAGCTTTTATCACGTTCGCTATTCCCATTCCGTAAGTTGAGTGGAAATGTAAAACCACCTTATCCTTCGGTATTTCTTTTAATATTACCTCCAAAAGCTCCGCAACATCCCTGGGAGATGCCCTACCTATGGTATCCCCGAAGGAGATCTCATCCACACCCAACTCCAAAAGCCTAAGCGCCAACTTTAAAACTCTCTCCCCCGGGATCTTACCCTCATACGGGCACCAGAACGAAGTTGAAATGTATCCCCTAACGGGAAGGCCCATTTCTTTTGCGTTTTTTACCACAGGCTTCAAAATCTCAAACGAGCCTTCTATATCCGTGTTTATATTTTTCCTATTGAATGTATCGGAAGCAGCGGTTAAAACCGAAATCTTATCCGGCTTAACCTTAAGAGCCCTCTCAAAACCCCTTTCGTTTGGAACTATGGCGGAGTATATAACCCCCTTCTTCCTTTCTATCCTTGAAAAGACCTCTTCGGCATCCGCAAGTTGTGGGATCCATTTTGGATGTACGAAGGAGCTAACCTCTATCTCATCCACACCCGTTTCGGATAGCATATTCACAAAATCCACCTTCCTATCCGTCTCAATAAGTGCGCTAATATTCTGAAGGCCATCCCTTGGTGCAACTTCCGTAATATAAACTTTCATTTTCTTAGTTTGGTTACCAAAAATTCACCAAACGTCGTGGTAAGGACGGTGATCAATATTATACCGAAGGCGTAAGATACAAAAAGCTTTGAGTAAGTCGGAATTTCCGAAGCTGCATTTATCGCCATTATTGCCGCTGCAAGACCCCTGGGCATCATAAAGAAGATCGCGAAGGCATCCCTAAGGCTTGTATCCCTATCCCTTAGGTACAACAAAAATGTGGATATTGCCCTAGATAGGATTATTAATAAGAAAAATCCGAAGACGGCCGAGATAATTTCCCAATTTAAGATGTATTCCTTTTTCATGACCATACCTATCATGAGGAAAAAGAATGTGGTAAATACGAAGGAAATTTCGGAGCTTATTTGCCTAGTAAAGTTATCCAAGGAGAGATTCGCGACCTTTATTATTTCCTTGTTTATCCTTAAAAACGGTAAAACCCTATTTACAACCTTCTCCAAATTTGAAAGCGTTACACCGAATATTAATGCGGATAAAGGACCGCTTGCCCCTATCAACTCTGAAATCCAGTAAAGTCCGAAGAGGATCGCCAAAAGTAGGATATAATAAACCTCGTTTTTTGAAACGTATTTTACCATTTCAAACCAAGCGAGACCTGCAAGAACCGCCAAAATTATCGAGTTCACGGCGGAGTTAAAGAGATAGGATGCTAAGTTGAACGTACCTCCGCCTTTGGCTATACCTATAGCTATACTTGCAACCATTATTACCAAAATATCCGTCAAAACCGATTCCATCTTCAGTATAGTTTTTGCCTCTTCCGATACGTCCATTTTCGAGATTAAAGGTATTACGATTGCGCCGCTTGTACCCCCCACGATTGACCCTATGAGCATGCCGATTAATGGCTCACCCCCGAACAGGGACCATATCCCGGTTATCAAGATCACGGTTAAGGTAAATGTTAAAATTGAAAATAAGGTGGCGGTTGCAACCTTCCTAAAAAGCGAATAAAGATCCATCGCTATTCCGCCCTCGAAGAGTATTATGGCAAATGCCATTGCTCCGAAGTAAGGGACAAATATCATTATGGTGTCGGGATCGAATAACCTTAACAATTCGGTTAACGCAAATCCAAACAGGGGAATTATTAGCGTTGGGGGAATTCCCCACCTCTTAAACGCTATATCCGAAAAAAATCCCAAGAAGATAATACCGGATATAAGACCCAAAAAACCGCTAGGAGACATTCACAGGATATTATAGGGTGGTAATGTACAAAAAAAGCCCGGTCCCGAAGGACCGGGCAACTCAAAACGCGTTTGAGGATTACTTTACCGGAATGGGACTTTGAGGCAGGTATCCTCCTTCCACGAAGTATGTTGCCCTAAACACGTCGTAAAATACGGGTGAGTAGTTTATTATAATAAGCAACACCGCTATACCTATCCAAACCTTCCAGTTATCCCAAATGGGCGATAGGTTGTTTTCCTCATGATAAGCTTCGGCGTAATCCAGCTCCACCGCCTCCACGTTTTCCTCCTTCCTTCCAAAGAGGGTTCCGAAAAAGTTTATGAGGAAGAGTATGAAGGATATGAACATTATGGTTCCACCCACGGCAGCTATAACCATAAGAAATCTCTCCTCGGGAGTTATGTAAGGTGAGAATGCAAGATTTGTTCTCCTTGGGATGCCAGCCCTACCCAACTGCATCATACCCCACGAGAAAATGAGAACACCTATTAACCAGCTGTAAGCCCCCAGAACACCAAGCTTATTGCTAAACACCCTTTTTCCGTAAAGTTTGTTCAGAAGGTATAGGGAAAGTCCCAAAAACGTTAGGAAAACCGCGGAACCTAGGGTAAGATGGAAGTGGCCCGGTATCCAGGAGGTGTTATGCACCACCTGGTTCATGTTGTACGATGCATTGACTATCCCGCTTATTCCCCCAAAAATAAAGGCGATCATACCGGATATGGCATAGGCAAATAGGTAGTTTCCCCAAGGGAGTTTGATCCACCATCCAAAGAGCCCGTTTCCACCCCTCTGCCTACCGGCATACTCCAAGGAGGCTGCTACGGTAAAGGCTGTGATAAGGGAAGGGATCGCAACCATAAGTGTGAAGAAAGCGTGAATCCCCTTGTATATATTTGTTATTCCCGGGTCGGAATATTGGTGATGGAGACCTACGGGAACGGAGAATACGATAAACATAATGAAGGCAATTCTTGCCGCCAAGGAAGAATAAAGTTTGCCTCCCGCAACCTTTGGGATTATGTAATACCACGTAATATATGCCGGAAGGAGCCAGAAATAAACTAAGGGATGCCCAAACCACCAGAATAGCGTCCTGGCTAGTGTGGGATTTATCTCCTTAACCAAACCCAGGGACCAGGGTATAAGAAGGAATAGAGCCTCTATGGCAACACCTATTGTTGCCAGGAACCAAACCGCGTAAGTGCTAATGACACCGACCATGGGACCGGGTGTCTTTACACCTGGATTTTTCTTTCTCCACCTCAGGAAGGTTATAACCGTGTTTAGGATTGCTATCCAGGAACCTACAATAAGTAATGTTGCACCGATGTAGAAAGTGGGATGGGCTTTGAGGGGTGGGTAGAAGGTGTAAAGGACGCTAGCCTGATTGGTCAAAAGGGCGTAGGCAGCAAGGAGGGTACCCAAAAGCATAACTACGAATGACAGATAAACGAGGTTTTTGTTGAGCTTTTCCTTGAGGGAGGTTTCCGTTAGGATGTATAAGTACCCCACGATGAAGAAAGTTGTAAATACAACGGCGTTTAGGACACCATGAATGGTTAAACCCTGATAGTAAAGGCTGTTGGAGATGGGTAGGATGTTTGACCTGGAGAGAACCTGGAGCAAACCGAAGAATATGCCCACAGAAATGGACGCTATGGCTATTATTATATGAGCCAGAACTATGTTGCGCAAATATCCCTCAACTTTCATATTACACCTCCTATTTTACGATTATTTCCCCATACATTGCGCTGTGACCAAGGCCGCAATATTCGTTACAAACGATCCTGTATGTTCCGGGTTTGTTAAACATTACCTCCATCTTGTTAACAGCACCAGGTATCGTCATTAGGTTCACGGCTTTGCCCTCTATCTCGAATCCGTGCTGTACATCAACGGAAGTCGTGTATATGGTTACCTTTGAACCTGCGGGGATCTCTATCCTGTTGGGCTCAAAAACCCACATTCTGGCAAGGAGATGAACTTCGTACTCCCTATCTCCCTTCTGAATAATTTTACCCTCCTTGAAGGGTGGGAAATCCGTGAAACAGGTTGGAACGTCTATACCCTTCAGGGCCGCAAGTCCCACTATCGCCACAAAGAATACTATTACTAAACCAAAGGCAAGTTTTAAAGCGAGTGACTCGAACCTATCCATAATCAACCTCCCCTATATATTACCAGAAGCGCGTATATGGAAAACCACATTATCGCGTAAAGCGCCAGCATCCCTATGAAAAACGCCAGCGCCCCTTTCGGAACAAATCTTTCATTTTGCCCCTTCATAGCACCAGATATTATAAAGTTGTCAAATTATATAAAAGTTGTGATTTGGGGTTTCAACGTTTTGCCAAAAATTGCTTAATCCGCCTTAAAATTACTGGGTGTATAAAATTCAGATTCCTCAAGAACTTTATGAAGTTGTGCTCGAGGCATTAAATAGGGAAAGCTTATACGCTGGGCTTTTAAAGGATGAAACCGAGAAGGTAAAGAGGAACATATTTGAGGAAGCGTACAAACATTATGTTGGAAAGGATGATATTCACGCTTTAAGACTTTTCAGAAGGGCGATAAAGGAGATAGTTAGGGGAAGTAAGATGGATATAATAAGCGAAATAGCAAGGAGCTTAAAAAACGTGGCAAAGGTTGGCGATGAATATTTGCAACTGTTTTTGGAGGATGTAGGAATTGAAAGGGTGGAGGATGTAGACGAAATCCTGAACATAGATATCATGAAATTGGATTACAAGGATTTTGATGCGCTTTTTATGGCCGCCGGGCATTTTTTGGATGCTGCAAGAACATCCCTCCTTTTAAGGATGAACACGCAGTTTCACCTATACTATTACAAGTTTCTTTTATGCTTCAACCTCTTAAAAAGGATAAGTGAGTTTAAACGCATAAATGGTTCGGACGATCTGATAAGTTTGCATGCGGAAGGTATGGAGCTTATAGAGAAACTTTTGAGGGAACATTACAGGCTCATGGATCTGGAGGAAATAAGGCTAAGTTCCGAGGAGATGTTTTACGTCTTGGAAAACCTAAAAGAAGTTTTACTTTCACATTACAGGGATGGAAACCTTTTGGCTGTGGTGAAAGAGTATTATAAACTTTTGGATGTTTTGGATGCGTTCGAAAGGAGTCTAATGAGCCGCAAACTCCAACCTTAAAATATTCGAAAAGGAGGTGAAAGGTGAATAGAGAACAGATATTTGAAAAAATTCGCGAAATAGTCGTGGAAGAGCTCGGTGTAAGTGCGGAAAAGGTTACGGAGCAGGCAAGGTTTATAGAGGATCTGGGGGCAGATTCAATAGGGGTTATGGAACTCGTGATGAAGATGGAAGAGGCTTTTGATATACAAATTCCCGATCAGGATATCGAGAAGATAAGGACCGTGGGAGACGCGATAGATTACATACTTTCAAAGAAAGGGCAGTGAGAAGGGTGGTTATAACCGGCCTGGGGGCTTTAACACCCCTAGGCCATAACGTTAAGGAAACTTGGGAAGCTTTGGTGGAGGGTAAAAGCGGGGTGGGTTATATCGACAGGTTTGATACATCGAATTTACCTGTAAAAATTGCGGCCCAGATAAAAAATTTCGACCCATTAAAGAGGTTATCCCAAAAGGAGGGGGGGGTTCCCATAAAGAAGCTTGATCCGTTCAGTATATACGCACTTTGGGCCGCGGAGGAAGCGATGGAGGACAGCGGGCTTTTAAAAAGCGGTTTCGATCCGGATAGGGTAGGTGTGATTATAGCATCTGGGATAGGGGGGGTTGAAACCCTTGAGAGGGAGATAATCGTGGGATATACTAAGGGGTACGATAAGGTATCACCCTATCTTGTTCCCATGATGATCCCGGATATGGCTTCGGGTTTGATAGCGATAAAGTATAAGTTCAAGGGTCCCAATTATTGCACGGTTTCGGCTTGCGCATCCTCCGCCCATGCCATAGGAGATGCCTTCAGGCTCATAAGATATGGTGATGCGGATGTTATGATAGTTGGGGGTTCGGAAGCCCCCATAATTCCCACCGCAGTTGCCGGATTTGCCTCAATGAGGGCACTTTCAACTAGGAACGAGGAACCGGAGAAGGCTTCAAGGCCGTTTGATAGGGACAGGGACGGCTTTGTAATGGGTGAAGGTGCCGCAATTTTGGTATTGGAAGAGTACGAACACGCGATGAGAAGGGGAGCGAAGATATACGCGGAAATTGTCGGATACGGCGCAACCGCGGATGCATACCACATAACAGCACCTTGCGCAGACGGCGAAGGTGCTATAAAGTGTATGATAAAAGCGTTAGAAGATGCTAAGGTTTCACCCGATGAGGTGGATTATATAAACGCGCATGGTACATCCACAAAGTTGAACGATGCGGCGGAAACTTTGGCGATAAAAAAGGTTTTCGGGGAAAGGGCATATAAGATCCCAATAAGCTCTACAAAATCCATGATAGGGCATCTACTCGGCGCGGCTGGGGCGATAGAGGCGGTGGCAACGATAATGACGATCTATACGGGTATAATCCACCCAACCATAAATTACGAAAATCCGGACCCGGAATGCGATCTGGATTATGTCCCGAACAAGGCGAGGAAAAAGGAGGTTAAAGTTGCCATATCTAACTCCTTCGGATTCGGAGGGCATAACGTTAGCTTGGTTTTCAAAAAGTTTGAGGGTTGATAAGCCCACAAGGGTTCACTTTCACCCTTATAATATCCACCTCTATGAAAAGGTATCTTTTATCTATAAGCGCTGCGCTAATGGGTTTAATGCTAATAGGCGCTAACGGATGCGCGGATGAGGAGGCTCGGAAGAAGATTTCCGAGCTTGAGGCAAAGGTTGCCGCTGTATCGGATCTGGAGATGAAGGTGGAGGAGCTGAGCGCAAAAATCGCGGATCTGGAGGCAAAGGTGGCGGAGATGGCAGAAAAGGCTCAGACAAAGGCAACTAGCGCTCCAAAGGCAAGCAAGCCCGCGGGTGGAGCTCCAGCGGGTAAGGTAAAGTAAAAAAGGAGGAGAGCTATGAAAAGGTTTTATTTGGCGGCACTTTTGGGTATAGGCGTCCTCGCCCTTGCGGGATGCAGGGGGGGAGGAGAACTGGGAGGCAATCCCGAGGTAACGGCTGAGGCAACCAACAGCGGTGCGGATCTGAGGCTCACATGGAAGAGCATCGAGGGTGCGGATGGGTACAGGGTATACTGCGACGACAATAAGATCTGGGAAGGTACAGATACAACATACACGATAAGCGGAGCATCAAACGTTTGTAGGGAGGTTGTGGTCTCGGCATATGCAGGGGATGACGAGCGTAAATCTACCCTCGATCTAACTCCGAAATCCGGGAATATAACAGGCTTGGTAAGCCATGATA
>Ga0209393_1000029_pt1 | contig 72987 bp, 87 predicted proteins | sample SSWtaG_2_FD_184117 | JGI IMG/M metagenome (GOLD analysis project Ga0209393, IMG submission 184117) | Hot spring microbial communities from Sandy's Spring West, USA to study Microbial Dark Matter (Phase II) - SSWsed_130316 (SPAdes)... | ecosystem: Environmental > Aquatic > Thermal springs > Hot...
ACCACGCCGCTTTTTGCCGCCTTCTTTATGACCTCTACGAGTTCGTCGAGCCTCCTGGGCGGGTATCCGTCGGGCGTCGGCCAGTGGATCCACTCCATTCCCCTATCTGCGAGGGACTTGCGGAGCTCTAGGAGACCCCATCTGCCGTAGTACTCGATCTCCCACGCCTCGGCGAGGGATATGACCGTCTTCACGCCGAGTTGCGCCCATTTGTCCAGGTCCTCCCTCCTGGGCATGCAGGAGCCGGCTACCTTGGGCTCTATGAAGTATGGACAGTTCATCTTTCTCCTCTTCATCTAACTTTAAATAATTTCGAAATAAGTGACTGACTGACAGAGTTACGTATCGCGTGTTTTAAAGCTTGAATAGCGTTGAGAATGTGCCTAGCCCAAAGGCCTCCCCCAGCAACAGTACACCGAGGATTATTGATATTATGCCCACGGCGTATTCAATCTTCCTGCCGAGGGCGCTCCACTTCATGGTTTTCGTTGCGCGGCCCGCGCCCCTCCTCGCCGCTAGTACGAGTAGGTAGATGACTAGAGCCAACCCCGCGGCGTATGAGAGAGTTGCGGCGAAGAGGAGCAGGTAGTTACCGGTCAACGCCGAAGCCACTAGGTTCGCCACCACCACGGCGCCGAAGAAGGGGGCTATGCAGGGAGTCCACACGGCGCCCAGAGACGCGCCAAGAATGAAGTCGCCCGCTCTCCCGACGCCACGCCTGGAGGCCTTGTGGGCCGAGGTCTGGAAGCGGGAGGCCCAGATGACGAACGCCTTGTTCAGCCTCTCCACCACCAGCACCGCCCCCATCGCAACCAGCAGAACCCCGCCCACCGCGTAGAGCACGACGTTGGCCACCTCGCCTACCCAAGCCGCCGCCGCAGACACCGCCGTGGCTATTACGGCATAAGACACCGCCATGCCGGCCAGCACAAGCGGCAGGCTCCGCCTAACAAGATAGGTAGTCGCCGCAATCGTCAAAACCGGCAGGACACAGGGCGAAAACACGCTGACCGCACCTGCGGCAAACGACAGGGCAATCTGGAGAAACGCCTGCGCGCCCTCGCCCGCGGCGTGTTGCTGTGGCCGCGTCTGCCGTTGCGGGGTCGAGGTCTGTTGCCCGTAGGCCATGTCCAGGAATCTTAGGAAGGTGTCTGGGTCGGCGTGGCCGATCATCACGAAGGTGACGCGTAGGGTGCCGTTTTTGGCGTAGCCCATGATGACAGTGGGCGTGCCGATCACCGGGATGTTCTGTCTGCCGGAGACTTTCTGCTCCCGGAGCGAGCCGCCGTAGTATATGTAGACCCGCCCGTCGGCAACCGCTTCCACGTTTCTCACGAGGTAGTCGGCTAAGTCTATGGAGATTAGGTTGATGTCTCTCAACGCAGTAGCCACACGGTCGTTTGGGAAAACCTGCGTCTTGAGATAATCGCAACCTGGGCATTGCGGCTGGTGGATAAATATGAAGACAGGCCCGTCTCTCCCGAGGACAACGGCCAGGTCCTGCTGGGACTTAACCTCTGTGAACTGTAGCTGGCCTATCTGCAACGCCGCCGCGAGCGCGGCCAGCAGGAGGAGCGCCGTAACCGTCTTCATGAAAGCTATATTACGGAAATCCGTATTTATGTTTATGCAGGTGGAGAAGGTGGTGACGGGCCCCCTGGCCACCAACACATACATAGTGTGTAGCGCTGAGGAGTGCGTCGTGGTGGACCCCGGCGGCGACGCGGACAAGATCTTGGCGCGGCTACGCGGCAGATCTGTGGCGGCTGTGGTGGCGACCCACCTCCACTTCGACCACGTGGCCGCAGTCGCCGCGTTGACGGAGACCACAGGGGCTCCCTTCTACGCGCACCAAGCCGACTGGGTCGTCTACAGGGAGCTCAACGCAGTGGCCGAGGAGTGGGGCTTCGAGACGCCCGACCTCCCGACGCCCAAGCCTCTGGGCGAAAGGCTGTGGATTTTCGACGTGTGGCACACGCCGGGTCACACCCCTGGGTCGGTCTCCCTCGTGGCTGACGGCGCCGTGTTTACCGGGGATACCCTCTTCTACCAGTCCGTCGGCAGGTCCGACCTCCCCCTGGGCGATTGGGATCTGTTAGTTCAATCCGTCTGCAGGCTCTACAGCTTACCGCCTAATTACGCCGTCTATCCCGGCCACGGCCCCGAGACATACATAGGGCTGGAGGCCGCGGACAACCCCTTTATAAATTCCGACGTTTGCAAAACGAGGGACCACCGTAGTTTATATTAACAAAGATAAATACTACCACTCATATGCAAGCCGCCACCAGGGCCAGGCTACTGCAGTACCCCCCGCCTCCCGTCCTCACGCCCCAGCTGATCACCACGGTATCTGTCATCTCTACTAGGCTGTACGGTCTCTTCGACTTGGGGGTCTTCATCGCCCGGCTTGTTGAGGCTGGAGTCCAGAAATACGGCGAGCGGCTGGATCCCTGCTGGCTCTACATAGCCCTCCCCAACGGCTATAAACACTTCGCATACTTCTCAAGCGACGTTCCTGAGGGTTCGGCTACGTATGCGTCTCTCTACCCGGATCCCTACCTCGGCGCGTTGTTTGTAGCGGCGTCGGGGAGGCGGGCGGCCTTCAGACCTCTAGGCAAGGACTACCTCGACGGGCTGTTCGAGACGCTTGCACAGAGCGAGGGGTGGAATATCCACATCTCTAACTACGTGGAGTATGAACCTTACACGAACCAACATGCGGTCAACAGCGGATGTATCGTGGAGCGGTTAAAGACAGTGCTTCCAAAGGAGGCCACCTATGAAAAAGACGCGTTGCTGTCGGTGCTTGTCCCCACAATGCCGCAGGCCTTCTGACGGACCCCCAGCTTACGAAGCTCATCTCCCTGGGTCTGATGGAGTATAGAGAAACGACGATAGTACCTACGCAACTGCTGGTCTCTCTCCTCGGGATGCTGTTTTAAACCCCCTCTGCCTGAGCCCCCACGTGAAGGTGGTGGTTTTGGGAGGCGGGATAGCCGGGGTGTTCACAGCCTACTTCCTCAGGGAAGCCGGCCTCGATGTGGTAGGCGTCGGCGGCGAGCTCGCGTATCCGCTGACATCGCTGGTGCTCACGCAATCCATGCCGTATGGAGAGGACGTAGCGCTGGCCCGCAGAAGCCTGGAGATATACAGGAGGTTTGTGGAGCCGAGAGAGGTCGTCTCGGTGGATATCCTCCCAAGATGGGTTGACCTCTCTAGGCTCACCACGCCGCATGAGGTGACCGATAGGGTTGAAGGTCTTCGGCTGAGCCCCGACGAGGTGGCTGTGATAACCCGCGACTACCTTATACCCGTGAGGAGGATAGTGGCGCGCCTGCGTAAGGAACTGGGCTTCACAGATTCATACGGCCTTCTGAAGGTTAGGGATGGGAGGGCGTTCGTCGTGGCAGATGGCAAGAGGATAGGGGGCGACGTAGTTGTGCTGGCCGCCGGCTACAGAAACAGCATTTTGGCGAGGGAGGCGGGCTTGGCTCTGCCTCTGGAACCCTACGAGTGCTACGCGGTGTTGTACATAGTGGGGAGGCGGCTGTGGAGATACAGCGTTGGGGATTACGTCTTGGGCTGGTACGGGAGGCCGGCGGCGCCTCCCCTCTACATAGCCGGGGATGGTTGCGGGCGGCTTGGGCAGGGGCCGCCGCCAAACTACGTAAGACGAATCACGGCCTTGATAAGACAGCGGGGGGTGCCGGCTCTTCCGTTGTATTTAAAAACCGGCTACTGCGAGGTGGGGCCACACGGCGGCCCGCTGTATGGGCAGCACCTTGCTGTGGAGAACCTGTACGTCATCGGAGGCTTCGACGGCTATGGAAGCATGGTGGGGCCCGCCCTTGCTGAACGTCTCGCCAAGCTCATAGGCGGCCGTGGTTCAGACGACGAGTTCAGGCTGGAGAGGTATCTTGACGCCAAGCCCTTCAACCCCTGCGAGGTGGCTGAGCGCCACGACTGGGGCGCCGTTTTGCTCCGTAATACTTAAAAAACTTCCCACTCAACTAGTGGCGTGTCTAAAGAGAGGGAGAAGATGGTGCTTATATCGTTTCACGTGCCTCAGTCCTATGTCGATGTACTTGATGAACTGGTGAAGCTGGGGCTCTACCCCAGCAGGAGCGAGGCAATTAGAGCCGCCCTTAGAGAGCTACTGAATAAGTACAAACTAGACGGCGTTTGATTTTATAGCCCCCCAACATCCGGGCTCCGATGGACGGATACGTGTCGGCTCTCGCGGCTGCCCTGGCTTTTTCCTTCAACGCACCGCTGGCGTACGCAGCGACTAGAAAAGGGGTGAGCTCCACCGCTCTAGTGGCAATACGCAACGCAGTCGCGCTCTCTGTGTTGCTACCACTCGCAGATTTCAAGGCATCTACATCGACGCTTCTTGTGATTACAGCCTCCGCCCTGCTCGGACCAGGCCTCGGCGACTACGCCTACTTCAAGGCCATGTACCACAGCGGGGTGGCCACGGCGGTGACCATCGGCTATACATATATATTCACGGCGCAACTGTTCTCGGTCGCGATGGGCTTGGAGAGCTTCAGGGCCTCCGCCGCCGTGGGGGCCGCCTTGGCCTTTCTCGGCGTCGTAGTGGCGCTTGGCGGAAGGCCCAGGGGACCCGGCGTGTTCTACGGAGCCATAGCGTCTGCGGCGTGGGGCCTCGCCTCCGCGTTGCTGGGGGTAGCCACCAAGGAGACCACGCCATATACGATCGCCGCTGTGCGATCCGCGATACTCGCACCGCTTTTCCTAGTCCTCCCAGAGGGGCGGAAGGTCTCCGCGCCGGGGCTCCCCTACGCCGTTTTATCAGGCGTCGTGGGCCTCGCCTTGGGCTCCCTGGCTTTCATCTACGCCATATCGAAGATAAAAGTCGCCGCCACCGTGGTGTCCACCTCCCTCACGCCGATACTGTCGCAGATGCTAGATAGGGCGATAAACAAGAGCCCCATCTCGCCGAAACATATATTAGGTGCGTCGTTGGTAGCACTCGGCATAGCGACTACGGTGATGAATAATTAGACAGCAGAAAAATGAAGAGCTGACGACGGTCTGATTACGACTTCTTCAACTCCTCCAACCTCTTGTTTATCTCGTCTAGTATCTGCTCCTTGGTCTTCCCCTCAGTAGATATGCCCAACGACCTAGCCATCTCGATGATCTTCTGGTCAATCTCCTCCTTCTTCTCAGTCCTCTTGACCTCCTCCTCCACCACCCCCGAAGTGGCTTTCCTAAATTCTCTAATGGCTTCGCCCATCCCCCTAGCCAGAGAAGGAAGCTTAGAAGGACCCCAGATGAGGATAATCACAATTGCTATTAGGATTATGATCCATTCTTGCACACCGACAAAGAGGTACATAGGATCAAGGGGTTGGGGCTTTATTAATTTTATGCCCTATAAGCTTTTTTAATCGATTGCTTGGTGTGTGTGTGGAATCTAAGCCGCCTAGAGATAGGGAGTTGCCTCTGTGGGAGCATCTTGCGGAGTTGGGGAGGCGGTTGAAACGTGTCCTCATCGCCTTTGTCGTGACTTTGATTGTCATGTGGATGCCAGCGCCTGACCTCAACTCGGGAGGTTTATTGAATGTTTTGGCATCCTTTTTTGCAACAGGCGAATACAGGCCGTTTGCCTACTGGGTCTTCATGCAATCTATGCAGCCTATGCTTAATCAACTAAACAGCACAGGGAATATCAAAATTGTGTTGATAGGCGGCGAGGTGTGGAGCCCCTTGTCAGCTGTTATGTACGCCTCTATCTACCTAGCTACGTTAGTTGTATTTCCCTACTTCCTCTACGAACTCTGGCTCTATATCCAGCCAGCCCTCTACCCCCATGAGGAGCGCGCCGTGAAGAAATACCTCTGGGTTGGTCTGGTGTTGTTTTACGCCGGCAATTTATTCGGCATATTAATTATATATCCCACTCTCTTTAGGTTTATAGCGGGTCTCGCGCAACTACTCGACGTTGGACAGCTCTTCAGCGTCTCGTCAGTTGTAAACACTTGGATTCAAATCGCCTTCTGGACAGGCGTTATTTTCGAGACGCCTATTGTAATAGCAATTCTGTCGGAAATTTGCCTGCTCAACCCATGGACGGTGGCTGAATACAGGCCTGTGGTTTACGCCGGTGCCCTCATACTAATAGCTGCAATAACTCCAGACACGACGCTCATCTCCACGTTTCTGACATTTATCCCATTTGTGATCCTCCTCGAACTTGGCCTAGTGTGGAGCAGGAGAATCGTGCGTAAGTGCCCCGATATTCAACGTCCTCGGAGGAGGCCGTAGAGGAGCAGCAACTTCGGCGTGGCGGACCAGCCGCCGGGCACCTGCCTCACCAAGTCCCACTTCACGAGGTAGCCCAGTTGCCAGGGCGATAGGAAGTCCATGAGGTAGCCGTGGCTCACAACGCCCTGCGCGGTTAGGTCGTCAAACACGTCTGCGTGTACGCCGAGGACCTCCGCCACTCTTTCCAGAGCTTTGTGAAAGGGCGGTTCGTCCACGCCGACGGCTGAGTCCTCCAGCTGTGCCGCCTGTAGGGTGACCTCACCTCGCCGCACAGACACGTTGCCCGTCGCCTTCACGTACCTCTCCCTTATGTATGGAGGCGTTGAGATGTGGAACACCACCTCGCCGGGGAGGTCTAGAGGCTCCGTCACTATCGCCTGAAACACAGCGCCGACCTCCTCGGCGTAATCCGCCACAATATGGACAAACCTCGCATAGCCGAACCGGAGGTCCACGGCCACGGAGCCCGGCCGGTGGGAAAGCACGGCGACTGCCGCCGTGATGGGGTCCGGCCGCGGGGCGACGCATCTCCGGAGCCCGTCGCCGTGAGGCATCAGCCGCGCGACCCATGCTACATCTAGCGACAGCTGGCCGAAGAGGAGAACCGGGTCCGCGGTCTCCAGCCCTAGATTTCTCTGGTCCTGTAGGGCGGGCAGTATCTGCGGTCCATGTATCTGGCGTATGGCTCTGGCTATGTGGAGACCAGACGCGAGGCGGGGGGCTGGGGGCGGGGCTCCGCAACGTGGAGCCACCAGCACGTCCACCTCCCCAAGTACATGCGGCATCTCGCTGTGGTCGACTATTTGCGTGGGCATGGCTACATCTTTATATATGGGGGCTATTAAAGGGGCATGAGCGTGGCAGGTATTAGGTTTGACTATATACATGCGGAGAGACTTGGCGTGCCACCCCCGGGGGTCCAGATCCAGATGAACATGCAGGTCATGATCGAGGGAGAGAGAGCCGTCAAGAGAGGCGGCACCACGGAGATACCGTTTACCATAAGCATCTCATCAAGCCCAAGCGTAGTCACAGTCACCATCAGAGGCGTGGCTACCGTACAGGGGGAGGTGGATGTGAAGAACCTCCCACCACATGTGGCCGGGCCTATAATGCAGGCCGCCCTCTTCGAAGCGGCGTTGATAATGAGGGAGCTGGGCTTTCCGCCGCCTCTGCCCGTCCAGCCGCAGCCCCAGCAGACGCCCCACTACGCGTGATGAACCAACCCCGGCACCGATCTGTGAGGTAGTTTTCGAATGCTGAACCTCTTCCCCCTGGTCCTCCTGGCTAGAGGCGTCTATGCTCTTATGTGGTTCTACGTGGCCCCCGTGATCCCCATCATGCTACGCGAATTCGGCGTAGACCCCGCCGCCGCCGGGCTTCTGCCCGCGGCCTTCATCGTAGGCGCCGCATCAGCTCAGCTCCCCGCAAGCCACCTCGGAGCCCGCTACGGCCATGACAAGGTGGCGGGCGTGGGTATGGTGATCTTCGGAGCCTCCTCGGCGTTGATGGGCCTCGCCACCAGCTGGGGTTGGGCCCTCGGCTTTAGGGCACTGGGCGGGGTTGGCGCTGGGCTTTTCTTCTCCACCGCTGGCGCCGTCTTGGTCGCCCTGAGGCCCAACGCGGTGGGGTCCGCCTTGGGGTGGTACAACGCCTCTTTTAACATAGGAGGCTTCGTGGGGTATTATTGGGGCTACGTCGCCTCCATCGCCGGCTGGCGCCTCGCGTTGGCGGCACCCGGCGTCTTGGCCGCGGCTTTGGGAGCCGCGCTTCTCATGGGCCGCGGCGTCAGGAGCCGGGCGGCGATAAACTGGGAGACCGCCCTCTTTGGGTTGGCGTCTTTTCCGTTTTGGGGCGCGGTGTACGCCGCCAACAGCCTCACGGCCACTTGGATCCACTTATATCGCCATGTAGGCGAGGACATTGCCGGCGCCATATCCTCGGCCGCTATGTTCTCTGGCTTCTTCGGCGGCTTACTCGGCAGGCTTTATGACAGAGCCAGGAACAAGCTGTATATCTTCCTCGGCGCGCCGCTTGTAGCCGCTCTGGCTTACGCGGCTCTTCCCCACGTCCCGCTAGGAGCTACGCCGCTGTTGGTATTTCTCTACGGGGCGTCTTTCTCCGCCTACATCACCGCGGTGTATGCTACCGCTTCTAAGATTTCGGAGAATCCCGCCGCCGCGCTGGCGGTGATCAACCTGTCAAACATGGCGCTGGGCCTACACTTCAGCTACGTCTTCTCCTGGCTCATGGTCATGGGACCCGTATATCCGTGGCTTCTCCTGTCGTCACTAGCCCTTTCCTCAGCCGCATCTACGTATATAGTCGTAAATAGGATAAAGATTTATTAATAGACGACGTCATGACAGGGGTGAGGGCAGTCGTGGCGTTGGGGGGCAACGCATTTAACCGACCTGGGGAGCCCATAACCCAAGAAACCCACCTAAGAAACGTCGACGTAGCTGCCAGAGTCGTGGCAAGGATCGTGCAGGAGGGTCACCAGGTCGTGGTGACGCATGGCAACGGGCCGCAGGTGGGCTACCTGGCAGAGTTGCAGAAGGACAACGGCACATTTCGGCTAGACGCCCTAAACGCCATGACGCAAGGAATGCTCGGCTACTTCATCGTCTCTGCGCTTGATAGGTATTTAGGCAGAGGGAGGGCCGTGGCTTTGGTGACCAGAGTCGAGGTGGACTGCGACGACCCAGCTTTTAAAAACCCCACCAAGTTCATAGGCCCCCTATACAGCAGGGAACAGGCTGAAGTCCTTGCACAGAAATACGGATGGCAAATTAGGCAAGACCCAAGAGGAGGCTGGCGACGTGTTGTCGCGTCGCCAACCCCGCTCAAGATCGTGGAGGTGGAGGCCGTGAAGAGGCTGTTGGACGCAGGATTCATCGTTGTGGCGGCGGGCGGCGGCGGCATACCTATCTGCGGAGACAGAGGCGTAGAGGGGGTTATAGACAAGGACTTGGCCTCCTCCCTGCTGGCTTTGGAGCTCGACGCGGACTTCTTCATGATACTAACCGACACAGACGCCGTCTACCTAAACTACCGGAAGCCAAACCAGAGGAGGCTAGACAAGGTTAGGGTTGAGGAACTGGAGAGGTATTTCGCCGAGGGCCACTTCCCGCCGGGCTCCATGGGGCCGAAGGTGCAAGCCGTGATAAACTTCGTGAAGAAGACTAGAAAGAGAGCTGCGATTGGGGCGCTGGAGGAGGGCTACGAGGTGTTCAGCGGAATAAAGGGGACGCAGGTAACGCCTTAGAGCTCGTTTATTGGTCTTTCGTATTCCTCCCTCCTCTGGAGGTCTCTTATCTTCACCACGCCGCGTTCCAGCTCTTTCTTGCCGATTATGATTAGGTACTGCGTGCCTATCTTAAGGATGTATTCAAAGGCGTCTTTTAGGCTTTTCTCGCCCAGCTCCACAGCCACGCTGAAGCCTGCGCTTCGCAGTTTTTTCGCAACAGCCACGGCCTGCGGGTACGCCTCATCGTCGAAGATGTAGATGTAGTAGTCCAGCGGCTTCTCCACGCTGTGAAGCCCCACGGCCTCCATAAGCCTCTCAACGCCTATGGCAAATCCCAGCGCAGGGGTTTTTATGCCGCTGTATAGCTCCAACAAGTCGTCGTATCTGCCGCCTCCCCCCACGGCCAGCCTATACTCCCCAGCAAACGCCTCGAAGACGATCCCCGTGTAGTAGTCAAGCCCCCTCACGATGGACATGTCGAACCTAAACCTCCCCAGCCCCGTCGAGACGTCTAGGTACTTCACCAGCTTGGCGTAGTGGGCGCCGAGGTTCTGGTCCAGCCCCGCCAGGAGGTCTACGGCGTCCTGCAACGCCACTTCGCTGCTCATGTCGTATATCTTCTCCGCCTTATCCCGCGGGACGCCGCCGCTGGTCATTATGGCTACTACCTCCTCCCGCGGGAGCTTGAGCTTTTTATCCAAGGCGCGATACACCACGTCTCGGTAGGCGGAGAGTCCCAGGGTCTCCAGCATCTTATCCACGGCCCTCCGGTCGTTTATCTTAACCACGTAATCCGCGGCGCCAGCCGTCGTCAGGGACTCAGCCAACACCTGCAGAACCTCCGCGTCTGCCCTCGGGCTGGCCGACCCGACCAGCTCTATGCCGAATTGGTAAAACTCCCTGTACCGCCCGTGTTGCGGCTCATCGTATCTAAACACCTTCGTGAAGTAGTACCACCTGACGGGCCTCGGCATGTCTAGGCTGTAGGAGAGCACCCTGGCGACGGGGACCGTCATGTCGAACCTAAGCCCTAGGTCTCGGCCGGCCTTGTCCTTGAAGTAGTAGATCTCGTTGATCACCTCCTGTCCCGCCTTCTTGGCCAGCACCTCGAAATGCTCGACGACTGGCGTCTCCACCCTCCTGTATCCAAAGGATTCGGCGACTCTTGACAGAACATCCTCCATGTGTCTCAACGCGTAGAACTGCGGCGGAAGCCAGTCCCGCATGCCGCGCGGCGGCCTCCTCAGGTGGTCAGGCAGGCCGCTCATAGGATCGTCCTCTCAACCACCTCCTGCGTGACGGAAACTCCTTGTTGTTTAACCGCCGAGAGAAGCCTAGGAAAGAGCCTGTTAGACATGCCGATATATTCAGGGGGCGTGACGCCCGGCTCCAGGTCCTTAATAACGTACTGCATGCCCACGGCCACGCTACCCGTCGCTATCTGCATGGCAGTCCAACCGCCGTGTGGCCTCACGAGCACCTCGTAGACCACCCTCTTCGCCCCCCTGACGCCTACTACCTTCATATATACCAAGTCCGGCACGTCGAACCTAAGCCGTGAGAGGAGTCTAGCAGTCACCGCCCGAGGCGGCGGCTCCCCCTCCTCCGACATAAGGCCTAGGTCTCTGAGGAGGCGGATCTTCTCCACATGGCCCGGCCACCTGAGCGTTTTTTCGTACATAGTGGTGACCTTGCCGGCCAGAGTCGTAAGGAGGGTTCTGAGACCGTCTGTGTAGAACGCCTCCAGCGTGCCTACGGGCGAATTGACCTGCTCCACCTCGCTGAGGGGGTCAACTACAACGGTCTCCCCGCCTTTGATAAGCCTGGCAGGTCTTGTGTACTCCTCGATTAGGTCCAGCGGGCTCCAAGTGATGGAGTAGCCCAGCGGACCCACCGGTCTCTCCGGTATGCCACCCACGTATATGCCGAGCTCGTCCACGTGTCCCAAGTCGGCCACGAGCCTCCCCGCCAGCACGTTGCTGAGGCCCGGCGCCACGCCTGCGTCGGGCACGTATCTAGCCCCCGTCTTCACAGCAACTTCGTGAAGCGTAAAGGGGTCCTCCGGGTAGAAGGATACGTCTATTGTGTCCAGCCCAGCCTCAAGTGCGCGTCTAGACGCCTTGTACGCCACGTTACCCGGGAGGGCGTTTACCACGAGGTCGTAACCTCCTAGGGGAACCTCCAAGGCGTCTTGCTGAACGGCGGCTGGGCAACCCCTAGCCTTGTCCACCGCCACCACCTCATGTCTAGCGGAGAGAACTTCGTGGAGGTATCTGCCTATATGCCCACACCCCAGCAGAAGTATCCTCACAACTCCCTCGATTTATCGTATTTTTATACTATTTGAATACTCTAAGCTCCGAGATGACGTAATTCGCAAAGTATCCAGCCGCCACCCCAACCACATACGCCGCATATATCCAAACGCCGAGTAAGTGGAGGGTCAGCGTCGTTATGTAGTTTACCCCGTTGCCCACCGCGGTGGCTATGTGGTACTTGGCCCATCCGGCGAGAAGCGGCGTATGCCGATCTGCGAAGGTCCACCGCCGGTTGAGAATGTAGTTAGAGGTGAGGCTCGCCTCTATGGCGAGGGCGACAGACGCCGGCTTTGGGAGGAAAGAGGTGAGGTATATCACGGCGAAGGCGACGCCGATTCCCGAGACGCCCACCGCGGCGAACTTGAGGGGACGCCACCTGGCGAGGGCTAAGACCTGCTTGAGGAAGTCCGCTATGTGGCGGGCGCCCAGCTTGGAGCGGCCCCGCGTCCTGAGGCCGAAGAGGTAGGGCATCTCCACGACGCACCGGGGCTTGCATTGGACCAGGACGTCTAAGAGGATTTTGTACAGCCCCGTGGGCTTCACGTTGGCTACACACTCTCTTCGATACGCGAAGAAGCCGGAGACGGCGTCTTTCACCGGCCTTGCCTCGGGGAGGAGGATCCTCGCCAGGAGGACGGCGCCGCGGGAGACGATACGCCTATGCCAAGGCCAGCCCTCAACCCCGCCGCCCTTCACGTACCTCGACGCAACTGCGAGACAGCCCCTCTCCGCCGCCTCGACGAGCTTCGGCACAAGCTCCGGGGGGTGTTGCAAGTCGGCGTCCATTACAACCACCACATCTCCCCTCGCCAGCTGGGCCCCCTCCACCACCGCGCTTGAAAGCCCCCGACGCCTCTCCCTCACGAGAACCCTCACGGGGTACCGCCCACCCAGCGTCTTAGCCACCTCGGCGGTCCCGTCCGGGCTCCCGTCATCGACCACAACCACCTCGTATTCCCTCCCAGCCAAGGCCCGATCCAGACGCTCCAGTAGCTCCGGCAGATTCTCAGCCTCGTTATACGTCGGCACCACCACGGAGATCATGTGCATCGACGCCGTGGACTTTTCATCTTGCCGCAATACACACAATTTTAAATTATCTCAATAACCGCAAAATATTAAAACGCCGTGTTCCATTTATGTGTGGATCTCAAGCGACTTTTTGCAGAAAGAACGGCCTTCGTGTATGGGCCCAGCGGCGCGGGGAAAACCGTGCTTATTTCAAAGGTTGCCTTCGACTTCGCCAAGGAGGGCAGGAAGGTGCTGTGGATAACCTTCAACGAGGGAAGAGACACGCTCCACGAGACTTGGAGAAGCTTCGGCTGGAGGCCCGAGGAAATAGTTGTCTACGACTTCCCCTTCGTGCCGCAGTATAGAGAAACTCTGTTTAACCAGGTGGTGGACATTGCCTACAGGGAGAGGGCCGAGGTCTTCGTCATTGACGGGGTGGAGGCAATGGCTTTTGACCACGCCTCGGCAGATGCCTTGACCAAAATAGGCCTCTTCAGCATCATAGGCATAGAGGCGAAGTACAACCCGCTTGGGGACATCGCCGACGTGATTATAAAAATGGAGGCCAGATATACAAACTACGCCGCTATTAGGCGTGTTAAGATACAGAAGGCACGAGGCTTGGAGGTGCCGAAGCCCATTTACTACCTTGCAATACTTCCCACAGGTCCCGTCTTGCTGAGCGACGAACATGTGCCCTCCATAGAGCAGAGACACGTACCGCCGCCGGGCCTCTTGGCGCACCTCGTCAAGGAGGTGCCATTAGGCAGTCAGATAGCTGTGTACGGCCCCTACCAGCGTCTCTCCGCCGCAGTGGTAGACTCGCACAACTCGGTGGCGTATGTCCACAAGCCCCTTCAGCTGGGCTTCTTCAGGAAGGCGAAAACCCGCTTGGTCTCGCCGATGGAGCACATGCGCCTAGAACACTACGCCCAAAGAGTGCCGTCTCACTACGTAATTACGCTCGATGCCGAACAGATACCTAAGTGGCTTAGACGTTTTAGAGATCCTAAAGCGGTCTGGGTCGACATATACACCACTCCGCCTGACGCCGCGAGCTACGACTACGTGTTCTACGTTGACAGGGAGAAGATAAGGGTTGAGCACTCGCCGGAGCCCCTCCAGCAGGCGGAGCTACCTCTCCAGTAGTTTCAAAACCTCTCTCGGTTGCAATTCCGCCTCAATAGGCGCCTTGCCGATGAGCCTCAGGAGCTCCTCCTCGTAGGTCGGCTTCTCCTCGGTTCTGTAGAAAAGCCCTATGGGTATCTTCCCATAGGGGTCCAACGTGGGCCACTCAAGCGCTTTCCTGTAGGCCTGGAGATAGTCGGCGGGGTCGTGGCTGGACTCCTCAAGCTTATACACGCGTGCCCTGAACCAGTCGTAGGTGTTCACCTTGTTGAAGGTGACGCAGGGGCTCAGCACGTCCACCAACGCGAAGCCTCTATGCACAATCGCCGACTTTATGAGTTGTGTGAGGTGCGGGACGTCTCCGCTGAATCCTCTAGCCACGTAGGTAGCGCCAGCCGCCAAGGCAAGTGCGAGCGGGTTGACCGGCTCATCCACGGAGCCGAAGGGCGTAGTCTTCGTCTTAGTCCCCCTGAGAGTGGTTGGCGACATCTGCCCGGTGGTGAGGCCGTATACCTGGTTGTTAGACACTATGTATGTGAGGCCCACGTTTCGCCTCGCCGCGTGGATCATGTGGTTTAAACCTATGCCGTAACCATCGCCGTCGCCGCCCACCACGACCACCTTAAGCCTCGGGTTGGCGATCTTGACCCCCGTGGCTATGGCCACCGCCCGGCCGTGTATGCCGTGAATCCCGTAGGTCTTCATAAAATGTGGAAGCTGGGAGCTGCAACCGATGCCAGACACCACGACCACCTCCTCGTTGGGCACCCCCATCTCGGCCAAAGCCCTTCGGAGGGCCTCCAATATGCCGTAGTCGCCGCAACCGGGACACCAAATAGGCGGCCGGTTGACGGCGTAGTCTAACGGCCTTCTGACCTCGACCTTCATAACCACTCTTCTAGCTCGTCTATGCTAAACGGCTCGCCCCACCACTTCAACACCTTCCGGTCTATCCTAACGCCCTTTGACGCTAGGTAGTTGGCGAACTGACCCAAGTAGTTGAGCTCCACGGCCACCACCTCTTTGGCGGAGTTCAGCCTCTCCGCCCAGGTATCCAGCGGCAACGGGTGGAGGTCCCTAAATAAGGCGAGGCCGATCTTCCTTTCGGCCGCGTAGTCAAGTAACGGCATGGCGGTGGAGCCCCACGCCACCACGTACCTCTCCCCGTCTCCCAGGAGCTCCGGGGGCTCCATCTCCTCCAGGACCTTGGCGAGCTTTTTCATACGCTTCGCGTGCATGGCCTTCCTGATCTCCGGCATGTGGCGATCGGTTATGACGTCTCCCCTTTCGTCGTGTTCGTCGCTGGTGGCTATGTGCATGCCCCCAGGCGTGCCGGGGATGGCGCGGGGCGACACGCCGCTCTCCGTGATCTTGTACCTCTTGTACTCCTCCCACACAAGAGGCCCGGCCGCCAGCTCGCCTCTCTCAACCTTGAAGCGTGTAGGGTCAAACTCCACAGTGGAAAGCGACTCGTTGAAATAGAGGTCCACAAGTACTATAACCGGCATCTGGTACTTCTCCGCTATGTTGAAGGCCCTGGCCGCCGCGTATAAACCCTCCTCAATCCAGCGAGGCGCGATGACTACATGCGGATACTCGCCGTGAGCGGGAGAGAGGGCCATGTTGAAATCGGACTGCTCGGTCTCTGTGGGCAGGCCGGTGCTGGGGCCGCCCCTCTGCGCCAGAAACACGACGACCGGCACCTCTATCATGGCCGCGAAGCCGAAGGCCTCATGCATTAGGTCGAAGCCCCCGCCCGAGGTGCCGGTGGCGGCTCTGACTCCGGCGTAGGCAGCCCCTATGGCCATGTTTATCGCCGCTATCTCGTCCTCAGGCTGCACCACCGCCACGCCGAATTTCGGACCCCACTCCGCCAGCCAATGCAAGATGGGGCTTGCCGGGGTCATGGGATACGCCACGTAGAACCTCATGCCGGCCATAACAGCGCCTAACGCGAGGGCCTCGGCCCCCGACATCAAAAGCCTGGGCTCGCCGATCTTCTTCACCTCCGCCACGGGCGAAAACCTGCCGCCGGCGTATCTATACGCCTCCTCAAGAACTGCGATGTTGGTCTCGGCTATTTTCTCGCCCCGCTCGCCGAACTCCCTCCTGATCTGCTCAGCTACGTGAGACACGTCAAGACCTATGAGAGCCGCGAGGCCGCCGAGCGCCGCCACGTTCCGCATAATCTTGTTCCCGTGCTTAGCGGCTATTTCCGTGAGGGGGATCTCCTTTTCAGAAATCACGTACCTAGCGCCGGATCTGTAGGCAGAGAGAGCCGAGTCGTTAAGCGCTATCAACACGTCGTAGGTCCTCCACCTGCCGTGGCTGTATATACGCCTGTCGGAAACCCTTATCTGGTAAAACATGGTGGGGTTGCCCTTTATTATAGAGCCGTACTGCCTATAGGCGAAGACGTGGTAGCCGAGCCTCGCAAACACAGCGGCCAGCGTCCTGCCGGTCGTCTCTATGCCTTCTCCCTGTGCCCCCGAGATCCTAATTGTCAGTTCCATGAAGATGCTTCGATTTCTAGTTAAAAACCTTAATTATAGATAATGCAAGAGGCGGGTGAACCATTTATAAATTTTTCTCAACGGCGCAGTTCCCGCAGTGAACTTGAGTTCCTCACGTAGAAAACGTCGTGAACTTCCCTTAGCCCTTAAAAACGGCGAGGAACAAGAATCCATGGAAATCGTCGTAATAGGCAGGGGGCCTCGCCCAGGCCTATACTACGTCGCCACGGCCCCCCCACGTTGCGGCCAACTTCCAGTAAAACTCATGGAGCTACCCACGAATGCGGAGCCGCCCTTCAAGGCTAACCTCCTCAAGACCAGGCGGGGCGCCGCCCTCCTAGACATAACCCCCCTAGACCTAGACGAGTGGCTCCTTGAACACCTAGACCAACTCATAGAGGGGGAGGTGACAGACGGCGTACTAGAGGGCGTGGTGTGCAACAGAAAAATACAGATCAAGATACTAGACCCCTCCATCTCAGGCCCCGTCTTTGCAGTTGTGCCGGTGACTAGGAGAAGAAAAACGCCGCCGCCCCTAGTCCTCACGCTACTTGCCTACCGGATACAGATAGCCTAATCCACGAGCTCCTCTTCTCTAAACCAGAACTTTATCTCCCGCTCAGCCTCCGCCGGGCTGTCCGAGGCGTGGACTAGGTTAAAGACAACCCTCCCCTCCTCAGCAGCTAAGTCGGGGGAATCCACCGAATAGTCCCCACGTATGGTTCCCGGAGGCGCGGCGTAAGGCGCGGTGGGCCCCACCAGCTTCCTAACCACCTCCACCGCCCTGTTTCCCCTAAGCACCATAACAACTATGGGTCCCGACGTCATGTACCTCACCAAATTCTCCTTTATCCTACGGCCCGCCTCCACGGGGTCGTCTGTCCCCAGCCTACTCTTGGGGTCTATGCCCAACTCCTGATACGCCTTCAACAGCTTGAAGCCGGCAGACCTAAACCACTCCTCAGACGAGGGGTAGAAACGCCCCATCTGCTCCGGCGTAGCCCTTACCATTTTCATGGCGATGATTTTAAGACCGGCCCTCTCAAACCTGGAAATTATCTCCCCCACCAGCCCCCGCGCAACTGCGTCGGGCTTCAAAATCACAAGCGTCCTCTCTACAGGCATAAAAGGGAGAATGGAACAAGATAAAAAACTATTCCTTACGTAAAGAGCTCAGTAAAAAGATCAGAGAAGCACGTGGGTCACCAGGGGCATCACCAGGCCGAGGGCCGTCGACACGAAGGCGGTATATGATGAGGTAACATTGTCGGCGACGGGGCCCGGCGCCTCGGCGACCATCCGCAGAGCCCGTAGGTAATACGGCGTGGCCATGGCGCTGTTCATCACGATCCACAACACCAGAAACGCCGCGATCGAGGCCGGGTACGACAAGGCGAGGAGAATCAGAAAGAGCTTAGGCCAGAAGCCCAGAAGCGGCGGAAGCCCAAGCAGCGAGAGAATATTAAGCACGTTCAGCACGCTCCTCCTTGGCGGAAGCAGGTCGGAAAACGCCGTGGACAAGTAGCCGAAAACCCCCGCCTTGGCAAGGCCCGAAGTCAAGGCCTCCAAAACCACCACCAGAGCAGCCAGGTCGGCCGCGGAGATGCGCATGCCGAAGAGCTGCGGGGCCGCCGCCGGCTCGCCGAGCCACCACACCAGGGCAACTGCCGCCAGCGCGTAGGACATGTGTGCGATGGAGGACCATGCCATAACCCTGCCGAGGGTCTTTGCCGTGAGACCTGCCACGTTGGCCACAAGCATCGACGCCAAGGCCACCACCAACGCCACTAGGCCGACAGCGCCATCCCCCGGCAGAGATCTAAACAGCGTAAGCAACACGAAGAGGGCCGTCACCTTGCTAAACGCCGCGAGTGCCGCCGCACCCCTCGGCGAGCCTAGGGCGTAGGCATCTACAACCCAGGCGTGAAACGGCGCAATCCCCAGCTCAAACATGAAGCCCAGCACCGCCAAGTAGAGACCCTGGACCCAGCCATGCGCCGCCAAGGCGTAGCCCAGTACGATGAGTACCTTCCCCACGCCTGAGAAAACAAGATACTTCATAGCCCCCTCCACGTTTTCCCGGGTCCTCTCCATGGCGAGGAGGCCGTACACGGCGGCTGTGGCAAGCGCCAGCGCTACCAGCCCATACACAGGAGGTGCCCCGCCGTAGTAGACATACGCCGCCAAGACCGCCGCCGAGGCGGAAAACGCCAATGCAAAACTGAAGGACCCCATGCGCCAATCCAGAGACAGAGCCAGCGCCGCGACGGCGATCACCACGCCTATTGGCAGGCCGAGATATGCCGAGATTGCGAGCAAAACCACTGACGTCGCCACGGCCACGTAGCGTCCCTCCAACCTGCCCGTAGCCACCGCGGCGACAGACAGCGCGAGGACTAGGTAGGCGAATAGGTCGATCATAGCACCACCAACAGAAGTAGTGTTACTAATATGCCTACCACGCCGTATAGCACGTAGAGACTGATGTTGCCCGTGATCAGCCTCCTAGCCCAGTTAGACAACGTCTCGAAAACCCCCGGAATCACGTGGTGGTACAAGCCGTCGAACAGCCCCCTGTCAAACACCACGTAGATAAACCTGGAGAACCAGAGATACAGCAACGGAAACACGCCGTCGTAGAGAATGGGCAGGTAGAACCTGCGATACGCCACTTCCCACAGAGGTCTCAACGTCTCAGACCTCACGCCGGGGAGCCAGATATACAACACAAGGCCGGTCAGAAAGCCCAGCAACACCGCTATCAAGGCCTCTGTAAGCGGGAACTTCACAAAGACGGCGAAGTAGCCGCCCAACACCAGCGTGACCACCGCAAGCGCCGTGTAGGGAAGCCACATGAGAAGTGGCGCCTCGTGGACCTCCTCAGGCTCCCTCCCGTGCACAAAGGTGAGACCGATCAGTCTCAGGCCGTAAATCGGCGTTATAAACAGAAGCAGATAAAGCGCCGGAGCGAGCCAATCCATGTGGTATACGTGGCCCGCTTCAAAGACGTTTTCCAGCGCGAGGTCCTTGGTTATGTAGCCTACAAACGGAGGGATGCCCACCAGGCTCAACATGGAGAGAACCATGGCGACAGCCGTGATCTTCATGTGGCGCCACAGCCTGCCCACCTCGCCTATGAAGCGTGTGCCAGCCTCGTGGATCACGGCGCCGAACCCCATAAACAGAGACGCCTTAGAAACGGCGTGGCCCACTATGTGCAGAAAGGCAAAAAACAGCAGACCCTGCAACAGCTCGTGTTCATACAGACCCACCAGACCTGCGGCGCCTGCCGCCGCCGCAATTATGCCAAGGTTCGCCGCAGTCGAGCCAGCAAGCACAAGCTTAAACTCCATAGACGTCAAGGCGATTATGGTAGCCGCCAGCGCCGTCGCAACCCCTACCACCGCCACAAGCCAGAAGTACAGCCCCGCCCCAGGCACATGCAGAAAAATAGGCGTTGTAATGATCAACACGTAGACACCAGCCTTGACCATCGTCGCCGCGTGGATCAGCGCCGAGACGCTTGTCGGACCAGTCATCGCCGTTAACAACCACTCATGAAACGGAAACTGCGCGCTCTTCGTAAATGGCCCAAGAGCGAAGAAGATCAACGGAACAACTCCCAACGCCTTCAGAGCTTCTGCCTTCTCCAAACCGGTAAGCGAAACAGTATTAGCGACCACGTAAATCAGCGCGATGGCGACTAGGAAGAAGGCGTCTCCAAAACGCACAGTCAATATGGCGCGGAGGCCGGCCTTACTCGGCGCCCACCAATACGGCACGCCAAATACCTTTTCCTCCCTGCCTACCCACTTGTCGTACTCATCTCTGTACCAATGGCCAATGAGAGCCCAGGAGGCCAGCCCGACGCCCTCCCAGCCCGCGAGGAGGAACCAGAGGTTGTCAGCGTATACAATTATCAACATAGAGGTGGCGAAGAAGCCAAAGAAGAACCAATACCACCCAGGCCTGTAGTCTCCCTCCATGTACTTCACCGAGTAGAGCGAAATCGCCGCTATCAGCCACGCCACGAGCACGCCCATGGGGAGACTGAAGTGATCCAGCCGCACACCTATCTCGGCGCCTATAGAACCTATCCAGCCGACGCTGTAGACGCCCGGCTGAAGAGACGTGTAGACATAAGTCGCCAGCAACGCGGAGACGAAGGTCCCTAGGGTGACCGACCACGCCTTGAACTTCTCGGCTCCGCTAAACAACGAGATAACTGAAGCGACAAGCGGCGCGAAAATGGTGAGAAGCACTACTTCCATAGCCCCGCCGCAACTATAGTCTTATATATATTGTCCGCCAACGCGCTGGAAAACGGCGGCAGAAACAGAAGCACAGAGAGGAAAGCCACTACCACGATAGACACAAGTGCTATGTCCACGGGCCCCCGGTCCTCCCGCTTATGCGGCCCGAAGAACACAACGCGGATTGTGTTGAAGGCGTAGATACCGGTTATCAACAACACGACGGCGTACGGTATGTAGTATATGTAGTCCTGTGTGAAATACTTCGCATACGCCACGGTGAGAACTATCTCGGCCACCATGCCCACAGTCAAGATGCCGGCGAGGTTGAGGAAGCCCACGACCGCCGCGCCGGCCAGTTCGGGCCTCCATCCGTAGAGCCCGCCCATCTTCCCTATGTCGCGGGTGTGGAGATACATTATGAAGTAGCCCGCCGTCATGAAGAGGACGGCCTTTCCGAGGCCGTGGCTGAGGTAGAAGAGGGCGGCGGCTGTGTAGCCGTGCGGGTTAAACAGCGCCACGCCGAGCAACAAGTAACCCATCTGCGACACGGTGGAGTAGGCAAAAAGCCTCTTGATGTCTTTCTGCAGAAACGCCATCAACCCTCCGTAGACGGCAGTCGCAATGGCGTAGTAGACAAGCCAACGGACCCATTCGGCGCTGGGAACCACATACATGGCAACGGCAGCGATCAGATAGCCGCCTATTCCCACGAGCACAGGGGACAAAAGGGCAGAAAGCGGAGTGGGCGCCTCAGCGTGGACGTAGGGCAACCACATGTGTACGCCTAGCGTAGCCATCTTGATGAGGGAGCCTACCAGGATGAGGAGGAAGGCCGTCTGGTCCGCGCCTAGGTATCTGAGGTCTGCCAGAAGCGGCACGTAGTAGACGCCTCTTAGATATAGGAGCAGGAAGCCAGCTAGGGCAAGCAACGCGCCTACGTGGGACCAGACTAGGTACATGATGGTTATCTTAACCCTGTCGCCGTAGCCGTAGTAGAGCACTTGAAACAGCGAGGCTATCAGGGCTATTTCGATAAAGACGTAGACCATTATGAGGTTTGCCGCCACGAAGGCGCCGGCAAGCCCGCCGAGGAAAAAGCCGTAAGTGAGATAGAATATCGACGTGTCGCGGCCGAGCTCGTGGCTTCTGTGTTCCATATACGGCGGGCTGTACAGCGCGACGAAGATGCCCACAAGCGCCACGGTGAATGCAAATACGCCGTTGAAGGGCGTTATCCTAAACGCCGTGACGTCGAACCCCTGGAAGGCGCCCTCCCTAAACTCCACACCTCCGAAGACAGAATACGCCGAGATCACGAGGAGAGGCAACAACGCAACGGCCGAGATGTAGCCGGCGAGGTAGGGCGACCTCTTCGCCGCCGTGTAGGCCACAAGCGACAACGCCATCGGTATGAGGACTGAGAACAGGATTATCATGGCTCCCTACCCCCGGTAACCGTCGAGACGTCTATGCTCTTTGTGAGGGCGTAGGTGCGGAATATCAACGCGGCCAATATGGAGGCCTCCGAGACGCTTATCATGACGAGGATGAGGACTCCGTAGAAGAAAAGGCTGGGGTTGACCAACGCTAATGGGGCCAGCGCCGCGAAGGCTCCTACGGTTACGAGCTCGAGGGCGATTAGAACTCTTACGAGGTTTCTAGTAGTCGCTATGCTGTAGAGACCTAGTAATATGAGTATAAACCCGACCACAACCGCGGGGCTCATACCCTCCTCGCCACCTCGATACCTACTACCAGGGAGACGGCGGCGACGCCTATCAGCAACATCACCGCCGGTAGGAGGTCGCCCAGCTGTACCGGCGTCGGCTTGGCCGGCGGAACCCCCCACAATAACACCCCCAGAACCGCCGCGGCAAGGAAGACCAGTGTTGTGACAAGGAAGTATCTGCCGCCCCACCTCTGGACGCCGCCGTACATTGCGGCTGTAATGATGACCAACAACATCACCGCGCCTATGTAAATTACGAAGATCAGGAAGGCGGCGGCGAACTGCGTCAAGTAGGCGTAGTACGCGCCGACAGCGCCAGCGACTGAGGCGAGGCTCACCGCCGAGTAGACGTTGTCTCTGGAGTACACAGTTAGCAAGCCAAAAAACAGGGCCGCCAACAGGAGTAGGACATCTATCATGATGTTTAAGTAAGTAAAGCCTTTAAAGTATTACTCCTGTAGCCTCACCTTTTTCGGAACTCCGCCGACGTATTTAATGGCGACCTTCACAGACTTGTAGGGCTCCTGTATCTTGGGGGGCTCCCTCTCCATATCTGGCGTGTAGATCATCTCCTTGTAGTCGTACCAGGCGAGCTCCTTTATGCCCGTGCCGTATAGCGCATCTGTGGGGCACACGTCTATGCAGAAGTGACACATGATACAACGGCCGTAATCTATGCCGGGGTACCGCTTCCCGTTTGGGGCTGGGTACATCTTTATGGCGTTTGTGGGACATATCCTGGCACACAACATGCAGGAAGTGCATTTCTCGGTCCACAGGCCGATCCAGCCGCGCATCCTGCCGTACTCCAGCTTCTCGTAGGGGTAATAGATGGTTATCCTCTCAGGCTTCACGAAGTTTCTGGCCGCAACTGCCAACGCGTCGATGGTCGCCTTTACCGCGGCCCCGAGGGTCGTCTTCTCGGCGCTCATGGCGCCAACCCCACGAAACGCAACGCCGCAGACCACACCACCGCCAAGAAGCCCAGCGTCAGCAGACCGCGCCAGCCGAGGACCAGCGTGTGGTCGAGACGTAACACCGGCATAGCCGCGCGTAGGAAAGCAAAGAAGAACATAAGCGCCGTGGTTTTGAGGAAGACCCATATGGCCAGCGTTAGGTGTCCCGTTATGTCCTGCGGCCACGGTCCTGGGGCATAGCCGGGGAGCGCCCAGCCGCCGAGGAAGAGGAGTGTGGCGAGGAAGGAGTAGGAGAACGTAGCATAGTAAGTACCGCCTGCGAAGGATAGGACTAGGAATATGCCGCCGTAGTCGCTGTAGGGTCCCGTCGCCACGTCGCCCTCGTAGTCGGCGATTTCAAACGGAAAACGGGCTGTGGCCATTGCCGTTGTTATGATGAAGACGAGGAAGGCGAGGGGGTTGAGAATTGCGCCGACGAGGAAGGTCTGCTTCTGAGCTATCTCTATGGGGTTCAGCGTGCCGTAGAGGATGACCATGGCTAGGAAGGAGAGTATCAGGGGAAGTTCATATGCCGCCACGAGCAACGCCTCTCGGGCAGCGCCGATGTAGGCGAACTTGTTGTTTACAGACCAGCCGATTATGACGATCAATATTGACACCAGGAGGAGTATCACAAGCGAGAAGACAAGGCCGTAGGGGAGGAGGGAGGGGTCTTTTATCAGCCTGAGCTCGGGGGTCAGCGGGAGGAGGAGGGAGGCGCCGAAGGCCAGCGTGACGAATATGGCGGGGCCCCAGACGAAGAGAATCTTGTGGGCGCCCCTCGGCACGATGGGTTCGCTTATGATAAACTTGAAGGCGTCTGCCAGTAGCTGTAGGTATCCGCCGAGCTGGGGCGACACGTGGTACGGCCCGACGCGCATCTGCACCCTCGCGGCCGCCTTGCGCTCAAACCACACCACGGTGAGTAGCACCACCCCCGACACGGCGAACATGAGTATGAAAAACCAGAGGCGGGCGGAGAGGAGGAGACTCCAGAGGTCCATGGACATGTCTATCATTACCATTTTAATTTATTACCTGTCTTGCTCAGGCGGGAAGTAGCCGAAGGAGCCGTAAATGGCCGGTAGATCCATGAGCCTTGCGCCTATGAAGGTTTTTATCATGGCGCGTAGGTTCTGCCAGGAGGGCGTGGATATCCTAACCCTATAGGGCCTTTCTGTGCCGTCGCCGTAAACGTGGAAGAAGTAGCGACCGCGACCGCCCTCTGTGATGCCCAGACCCTCGCCTTCTGGCAACCTGGTGGTGAAGAGGGACCCCAGTCTTATGATCTGGTTTGCCGTCTCTTTTTGTTTTGGGGGCATTCTGTGGAGCACCGCCTCTCCCACCAGTGGGCCGTCTCTGGGCACGCGGTCGAGGGCCTGTCTGATGATCTTGGCGCTTTGTCTTATCTCGCATATCCTCACCATGGTTCTTGCCAAGGAATCGCCGCCGTCTTCTACGCACACCCCCCACTCCAGCTCGTCGTAGACGCCGTATTTGTACACCCGGCGGGCGTCCCAGTCTATGCCGGAGCCGCGGGCGGCGGGGCCGGTGGCCATAAGCCTCGCCGCGTCTTCCTTGCTTAGGTAGCCCACGTCTTTAAGCCTGTAGTAGCCGACGGGGTTCTTTATGACTAGGCGGACGAACTCATCTATCTTTTTCTCTAGGTAGTCTAGGAAGCCCTTCGTCTGTTCATAGAAGGCGTCTGGCGGCGCTGTGCGGACGCCGCCGGGGAGGACCCAGCTGGGAGTGGTCCTCGAGCCGGAAACCATGGCCCAGAGTTGCACCACCAGCTCTCTAAGGCCGAAGCCCCACATGAAGCCTGTGGAGGAGCCTATCATTATGGCGTGCAGGCCTAGGTCGTAGAGGTGTGTGGAGATGCGGCTAAGCTCCGCCATTATCACCCTGAGGTACTGGGCTCTGGGCGAGACGTCTATCTTGGCTAGGCGTTCGATGGCCATGGCGTATGCCCAGGTGACGTTTATGGCGTCTGGCAGGGAGAGCCTCTCGAAGAGCGGTATGTTCTGGATCCAGTGCCTCGTTTCGCCGAGCTTCTCCATGGTGCGGTGGACGTAGCCCGGGTCAGGCGTGACGTTGATCACGACGTCGCCGTCTAGCTCCACGATGAAGCGCGTATGGCCTGAGGTGGGGTGTTGCGGGCCCCAGAAAAGATCGAGAACGCGGCGGCCTCCCTCCAGCTTCTCCTCCTTTAAAACCAGGCCGTATTCCTCTGTCCTAATCATATCTGTAATGATGAATTAACTATTTATCTATACCCCTCCCCCGATCGCGGTGTGGATACTTGCCGTTTTAGCGTATGAGCTTCTGCATCTAGCCGCCGAGTTTTCTCTGCGCGTAGCCGAGGGCGGCGGCTGTAAGGCGGTGGTGGTTCTGCCCGTCAGAAGACCCCGCGACCTCCGGAGGTTTGCCGGGTCCGTGGATTACGTGGTTGTGGACGACTTGGAGGATGCCAAGGTCGCCGAGGCGGCGGGGCTTCGGTGGATTTTGAACAGATACAGCGGCAAGTCAGGGGCGCTGGCCACGGCCCTGGAGACGGTCGACGCGGATTTGTACGTCTTCATTGACGACGACGCGTATCCTGGGCGTTGGCTGGAGGCGCTTAGGGGAACCTGCGGGAGGTTCGCCACGGCGTATCGCTGGGTGCTGGACAAGTTCCAGAACCTCTTCTCGCTGGGAGGTTTCGACTGGATGATTTGGAGGCGGACCCGGTTTCTCTACGGCGGGGCCATGACGGTGCCGGCGGCTAGAAGGCGGGAGGCGGCGGAGGCGCTTAAGAGGTGCCCCGTAGACGACATGGCCCTCACGGCGGTGGCCGACGACATAGAGGTTCTGCCCGTGTTGGTCCCGATGGATGGAGCGGAGGATACGTGGGGGTTCTTCTTGAGGCAAGCCACGGCGGCTAAGCTGGCGAATTTCAGGCTGTGGCTCGTGGAGACCTTCTACTACGTCTTGTGGACGGCGGCGGCCGTTTTCTTTCCGCCTCTCTTCCTCATCCACGCGGCGAGGACGGCCCTAAGGTCGCGGAGGGCCTTGGGAAGGGTGGACTGGGCGCATGTGGTTCTTTCGCCTCTGGAGAGGCCGTTGCAGGCGGCGGTGTTTCTTGCGTCTGTATTTAGGCGGTGTTTCGAGTGGCGGGGCCGCGTTGTTTGCACCAAATGTTAAAATAGTAGTTTCGAGTTCGTGCTGTGATCACCGAAGGGGAGCAGAGGCTTAGGTCTGAAAAGGTCGTGGAGGTTTTGTTGAGGCATCTGGGCGAGGATTTGTCCAGGCCCGGCCTCGCCGATACGCCTAAGAGGTTTGTGAAGGCTATGGAAGAGCTGACTAGGGGGCTTAGGGAGCCGCCTCCTGAGGTGGTGTTTTTCCCGCTTGAGTACGACGCCGAGGTGGGGCCCGTGGTTATTGAGAACATAGGCGCCGTGGCTGTCTGCGAGCACCATCTGTTGCCGATCTTGCTCCGGGTCTCAGTTGCCTACGTCCCGGGCGATGGGGTCCCAGGTCTGAGCAAGGTAATTAAGCTGGTGAAGTGGGCCGCGGCGAGGCCCGTCATGCAGGAACGGTTCACGGAGTGGCTGGCGGATCTGCTCATGGAGAAGCTGAGGGCCCGCGCCGTTAAGGTGAAGGTGTGTGGGGTCCACATGTGCTCCTTTGTCAGAGGGGCGCGGGATGAGCACCATAACATGGTCACCGAGGCCAAAAGAGGCGATATAGACGTCCAGCTGGACTGCAGGCGACCGCTTATCTGTAGATGAGAATTGTAGTTACAGGGGTAAGCGGAGGCATTGGCAAGGCCTTGGTCAGGCTGGCGAGAAGCCGCGGCGATTACGTGGTTGGGATTTCGCGTAGGCGCTCCGACGCAGACGTTCACTACAGTTGCGACGTGCTAGATTTGCAGTGTCTCAGAAACGTAGCTAAGGAGGTCGGCGTGGTGGACGGCGTGGCGCTGTTACACGGCCACGGCAACCCCAAGCTATGGGCGAGGAGCGTGGAGGAGCTAGAGGCGCAGGACTTCCTGGAGGTTTTCAACGTCGACGTCGTGGGGAGTTTTAATGTTGTTAAGGCATTTCTGCCCAGCCTAACGCCCAGCTCCTCCATAGTCTTCGTCGCGTCGACGCCTGGCCTAATCGGCGATGTCTACGGCATACCCTACGCGACGGCTAAGGGGGCCCTCGTGGCGCTCACTAGAAGCCTTGCGAAGGCGCTGGCGCCGGTCAGGGTTAACGCAGTTGCGTTTGGCCCCATCGAGACCGGGTGGACCGCGTGGGTCTCTCCGCAGGAGCTCGCCACTTTTAGAGACAGGACCGTGCTCAGGCGGCTGGGCACCCCGGAGGAGGCCGCTGAGGCTGTGTACTGGCTTCTGTCGCCGGCGTCTAGCTACGTGACTGGGCATGTGCTTGTGGTGGACGGCGGCGAGTCGCTTTAAGCGCGAGAAGCGCGGCCGCGGCGATGATCACAGCTATGACGCCCACGAAGATGTAGGTTGTGTCTGTGCCTTGCGGCGGCGCGGCAGTAGCAGTGATGGCCGTGGCTGGAGGCTCCACCGTCAGTTGCGTCACCTGTCCTGGCTTGAGCGTCACCGTATATGTCACGTTTCTGCCCCCCGTGTCGACCACTACCGTATATTGCCCGGGCGGTAGCTCCACGCGACGCGGCATACGGTCTATAACGCTGTAGTTGCCCAGTATGTACACCTTGGTGGGGGGCTGGCGGTAGTTGAGGACCAGGTATGCGTTTTCGATACTTATGATGAGCGTTTCGGAGTGGTATTTTGTGGCGATGGCCGCCTCCCTCTTGGCGAAACCTGCGTCCACCTCCACCGTGTAGACCTCGCCGGGTAGGATCCAGAGCTCAGCCTGGCCTCTGTAGGTGTGGCCGGCTATCTTGATAGCCCAGTCGTTTCTCACGGCTCCGAAGGAATCCACCGCACGTATGGTCAGCCTCGTTGCGTTTACCACGTAGAGGCGGCCGCAGTGGTTCTGGGGCTGGAAGACGGTTCTGTATCTCGTGCCGTTGGGGAGGAGTATCTCTGTGTCGGCAACCGCGCGGTAGTTCAGCCCAGTTATGAGATAAAGCGTAAGGTTCCTCGAGCCCCTTGCCGCGACGCGACCGTCTGCGTATATGGCCGCCGTGGCGACAGGCGGCGCTAGCATTATCTGGCAGGTCTTAACCAGACCCGCCGCCTCTAGGTCAACGGCAGGATTCCACAGATCTGTCTTGATCAGCGTTGTGTTTAGAAGTTTGTAGTCTCCCACCTCTGTTATGTATATTTCCAGCTGGTAGTTTATACCGCCTACAGGTAGGGGCTCTGAAAGGTTGTTTTTTCTAAGTTCTATCTTAATATCTCTGTATGTCCCGTTGATTAGCTTAACCATCTTGACAACTATGTACCCGCTCGCCTCAACCGGCTGGATAGGGAGGGTCTCCAGATAATGCACCGTAACTACGTCGTGGCCAGTGGTGTACGTCCTCCAGACCAGCATGTCTCTGACGTAGACCTCCACAGCAACGCCGAGCGGGGTCTCCGCTATGCCGGTAGCGTTTGTCTGGACGCATCCGTTGGGGGCGCACACCGTGGCGTTTGGAATGGGGAAACCTAGGCCGTCTCGGACCTCCACCACGACGCCTAGGGCCATTATTGACGTTAGTAGAAGTAGCGTCGCCAGCCTCATATATGCGGCTGATTCTGCCTCCTAAATAAATCTATAGCCATGTAAAGACGCCTCACGTGAGCTTTACAGGTTGTGAGAAAAGTTTATATATTTACAACCAACAGCGGCATGTCGTTCCTTGCCGCGTATTCTACGTCGTTTTTCTTAACTAAAAAAATACAGAGCCCCCATGCTTTCAATTTAGCGATACATTTAAATATCTAAAATTCAGTGGATTACTATGACCGAGGAGACCAAGTTAACAGACCGCCAGTACCAGCTATTGAACCACCTGCTACAGAGGGCCCAGCCCATGAGGGTGTATACTGTATATGGTGACCAGGACGAAATCGCTAGGGAGCTGGGGATGACCAGACAGGCCTTGGCTATACACCTCAAGAGACTTAAGGAGCTTGGCCTTGTCAGGACCGGCCGCGAGTTTGTAGACATCACCGAGAAGGCTGTGAAACTTCTGAAGGGCCAGTCTAGCGACGTTATTATACTGGTTAAGATCGAGCCGAAGTACCGAGACAAGGTATACGACGCTACTAAGAAACTACCCATTGAGAAGGCGCTTAGGCTTGCTGGCGATTACGACCTAGCCATCATAACGCAGGAGACCGTGCTGGATAAGGTGCTGGACTCCATAAATAACATGGAGGGCGTGAAGGAAACCAAAACCTTCATTTCCATAGGCGCTATTAAAGAATAACCTCTTTTTTCCCGCTAAATAAGCCCTGTCGAGGTGTTTAAGATGGCGTAGAAGGTCGGGGTCGCGTATCTAAACGTCTTCAGCTTCTCGACGTCTGGAGGCATCCACACGTTGGCCGCGATGGCTTTTCCCTCGTCTGTCAACCTGTAGCGCTCGCCGTCTTTCGTCACGTATCCTCGTTTTTCCATCTCGGCCAATATAGCGTCGAGTATCACGTTGTCTCTTATCGTCTCAAGCGGCGGCAAAAATCTGCTTCTACTTGCCACTATCTGCCAAACCGCGGCGAGGAGCTCGGGCGACGCCTCGCCGACCGCCTTCAAGAGCCCCGCCACTATGGGGATTGTGCGCTCTAGGTCTACCTTGCCCGTGAGTATCCCCAGCTCAGCTGGCATTACGCCCTTCTCCACGTAGGCTCTCACCGTTGTGAGGGCGACGTCGCCGCGCTCAACGTCGTATAACGCGAGGGAAAGTATGAAGGAGACCTCGCCTGGACGCAGATATTTGGCTATATCATAGTTGTAAAGCTTGTAGAAGGCGAGCTCGCAGAATTTCTTGTCTTTCTTGTCGCACCACTTAGCCGCCATTGACTTTGCATACAGCTGTTTTATGTCCGGTAACTTCACATTGCTTCTGACACCCAGCACATAGAGTAGCCACGCTGTTTTGTACGCTATTTTCGCCTTGAGCTCCCTCGTCATCATACCCGGCCCGGGCGTTTATGTATCATGGGATTAAAGTTTTGCGGTTTTTAAGCAACACTTTTAAACCGCACCGCCTAGGGGGCTATGAAGCACCTTGTAGGGAGGGATTTCGCATTCCCTGAATACCTGCCTCGGTACCCCAGGTTGTATGACTTCGACGTTGTGCATATGCGGCTGGACATAGACATAGACGTTGAGGGAGGCGCCGTTGAAGGGGTGGTTAGGTACCGGGTAAAGGCTAAGAAAGACGGGGCAAAGGTCTTGCTTGACGCTGTGGAGATGGAGGTTCTCGACGTTAGCCATGACTATTACTACGACGGTGAGAAGATAGAGATCAAGCCCCGGTGGAGGGCTGGGGAGGAGGCAGAGGTGGTGGTTAGGTACCGGGCCAGGCCTAGAGCCGGCATGTACTTTGTGAAGCCTGATATGCGGCAGAGGAGAGCCGTATATGTGTGGACTCAGGGCGAGAGCGAGTACAACCGCTACTGGGTGCCTATTCCGGACTCCCCCAACATAAAGTTCCCCTGGACTGTCGCCGTGACCGTGCCCAAGCCGTTTGTAGCGGGCAGCAACGGCGTGTTGGTTGAGGTGCGGGACGTGGGAGAGAGACGGATGTATGTGTGGGATATGAGACATCCCATGTCGCCTTATCTCCTCGCCATCGCTGTAGGCGACTTCGAGGTTCATAGGGAGAAATGCGGCGAGGTTCTCCTTGAGTACTACGTGCCTAAATACGTGGGCGATGCTTGGCGTTTCTCCTTCTACAACACCTGTAGAATCATGGAGTTCTTCTCCGAGTACCTCGGCGTGCCGTATCCCTACGAGCGGTACGCCCAGGTGGTGGTGCCGGAGTTTATCTATGGTGGTATGGAGAATACTACTTTCACCATCTTGACGGATTGGACTATCCACGATAAACATGCCCATTGTCCATATGTTGGGTTCCCCTGCCCGGAGCACGAGGACTTCAGCTCCGACCCCCTGGTTGCCCACGAGATGGCTCATATGTGGTTCGGCGACTTGGTAACGGCCAAGGACTGGGGTCACATCGCCATCAACGAGTCTTTCGCCACGTTTGTGGAGGCCTTATGGACTGAGAGGTTTAAGGGCCGTGATGATTACCTCTATGAGATCTACACAAACTTCAAGACGTATCTCGGCGAGTACTCCAGGCGGTACTCCAGGCCTATAGTTACCAACCTCTACAAGATCCCCGACGAGGTGTTTGACCGCCACGCCTACGAGAAGGGCTCCGTCGTGCTTCACATGTTGCGTAGCCTCCTAGGCGAGGAGGCGTTTAGGAAGGGGCTCAAGCTCTTTCTAGAGAGGTATAGGTACAAGGCAGTGGACATAGAGGATCTGCGGAAGACCATGGAGGAGGCCTCGGGGCAGGACTTGGAGTGGTTCTGGAAGCAGTTCTTCTATTCCGCCGGACACCCCGTGTTGAAGGTGTCGTGGAGCTACTCAGACGGCGTCTTGAAGCTTCAGATAAAACAAGCGCAGGGCGAGGACAGCTACCCTGTGTATACGCTACCGCTTGAGGTCAAGGTGGTTTTTGAAGACGGACGGAGGGAGCGGAGGGAGATCGCGCTTAATGAGAAGGAGATGACTCTGCATCTGTCGGGTGGGAAGCCTAGATACGTCTGCATAGACCCGGCTTTTAGGGTGATGAAGGCGCTTGACCTCCAGTACCCGTTGGAATCCGCCGTCGCGATGTTGGAAGATGAAGATATGTACTGCCGCCTCCAGGCAATCGACGTGCTTAAGAGAAACGGCAGCTCCAGGGCGGTCGACGCCCTTGCGAAGGCTCTTCAGGACAAGTTCTGGGGTGTGGCCGCTGAGGCGGCCAGGGCATTGGGGGAGGTAGGCACCGCCGAGGCCGTGTCAAAGCTTATCGAGGCGTACGGCAGGGCGATGCATCCACGGGTGAGGAGGGCGATCGTGGAGGCGCTGGGCGCCGCAAGGAGGAGGGAGGCGGCGGAGTTCCTAGACCAGATCCTCCACGATCCAAATGAGAGCTACTACGTGAGGGCTGAGGCGGGTAGGTCGCTCGGGAAGATTAAGTGGGAGTTCGCAGAACACAGCCTCAGAAAGGCCCTTGACTACCCCAGCCACCTCGACGTGATTAAGAGGGGGGCGTTGGAGGGTCTGGCGGAGCTGGGCACCGAGGACGCCTTGAAGATCGTGCTCCGCCACACAGAGCCCGACGTATCTACGCCTGTCAGGATGACGGCAGTCCAAGCGTTGGCCAAGTTCGGACCTCGTAAGGAGGTGTTGGAGACCGTTAAGAGGGCTATGAGGGATGAGAACTTCAGGGTGAGATACGCCGCGGTGGTCGCGGCGCTTGAGTTGCTGGATCCGCGGCTCCTGCCGGATCTGCAGGAACGCGTAGAGCAGGATATTGACGGTCGCATTAGACGCATGGCAAGAGAGGTCGCCGATAAGATAAAGAAGTTCATGGATAGAGGCACAGAGTACCATAAGCTGAGGGAGGAGGTGGAGAAGCTCAGAGAGGAGTACCGGAAGATCCTTGACAGGTTAGGCCGCCTGGAGCGTTGATGCCAGTTAAAGTCATAGACCACGTCTACGCCCAGCACCTCCTTACGCGCCTCCGCGATAAATCCACCGTGGGCATCGAGTTCCGCAAGGGGCTTGTCAGGCTTGGGCGTATCGTTGGGTATGAGCTCGTCAAGACCTTCCCTGTGAGAGCCGTGGAGGTGGAGACGCCGCTGGGCAGGGCTACGGGGGTGGAGATCATGGGGCTCGACAAGGTGGTGATTGTGCAGATCCTCCGCGCAGCCATGCCGTTTGTTGAGGGATTGCTCAAGGCGTTTCCTCAAGCCAGACTCGGCGTGGTGGCTGCGAGGAGGAGGGAGGAGGGGGGTGCAATAGATGTGGATATCTTCTATTCAAAGATACCTCCCGTCACCGCGGAGGATACCGTAATCGTGGCAGATCCCATGTTGGCCACCGGCACTACTATGACTAGGGCCATAGAGGAGGTGTACCGGGCCGGCGCGCCGGGGCGGCTTATCGTCGTGTCTGTGATAGCGACTCCCGTGGGTGTGGAGCGCGTGCTTTCGAAGTTCCCGCACGCCGAGATCTACGCCGTGGCGATAGACCCCGTTTTAAACGATAAGGGCTTCATAGTGCCTGGGCTTGGCGACGCGGGCGACAGGGCCTTTTCAACTTAAAAGGACGTAAGCCCAGTAGCCTACTGTGAGGTAGAGGAGGTAAGGGAGGCCGTATTTCGCCTTGACCCAGCCCTGTACCTCCACCTTTGCGGGGTCGTATCGCTCCACATCTTTTACATCGCCTACGATGAACTTGAGGGGGCTCTTCATGAACTCGTCCCGGGATACACATATATGGGTTAGTCTCTCCAACGTCCTCATCTTGCAGGGGCGGCCGCTGTTTTTTAGGTAGAGCCATAGCATAGTTGCTGGGAGAAGCAGAGAACCGGCCATAACCGCTATGAAGGGCGCAGGGAGGAAGGCTGCTGGTGGCGCAACGCTGATCAACACAATGGCGAGCGAATCTGCGTAACCTGAGCCGAGTAGCCGCGTCAAGAGAGCCAAGACGGCCCCCACGGCTAGGGAGAAGAGGTAAAGCGGGTTGTGCCAGTTGAGGTAGATAAGCACGGCGGCCGGCACGGCGGCCGCGGCGAAAATCCAAGCGTCGATTTCGCGCGTCTTTACGTCTTGCCAAGTGGCGAGGCTTAGCAAGGCCCCTATTGCCAATACAGCGGCCTCTTGTATCATTGCTGGAGGCGGCGCTTCAACGCGTCTATACGCGGCGTAGCCAGCGGGTTGACCCCCCTGGCCTCGGCGAGTTTAATAGAGGCGATGCCTACCTCCCTTAGGAAGGCCAGTATTCCGCGTGGATGCATCTCCACCGTGTATTGGGAGCCGCCTAGGATCTCCAGCGTTGCCTTTACTCTTTCTTGGTGCTCAGGCGGTATGTGTGGGCTCGTGAGGGTCACCACAGACCTTTCGGCCCCCTCTATCCAGTTGTGGTGCGCCTCCGGCAGTATCTCCACGGAAGGTTCTATCTTGCTGTTTTCGTTAAACTCGTTCTTTACGCGGAACGCCACGCCCCTCATGCTCTCCGGCGCAACCACTGTGGGCCTCCTCTGGAAGTCCTCTACCAGCCTCTGCACCGTCCCCTCGCTTACGGGCTCCAGCGCAGTTGGCACCTCCACGTCGATGCCGTAGATCTTCCTGACCACGTGAAGCGCGGCTGTGAAGAGTTGCGGCAACGCGGCCCGCGGGGCGCTGGACTTCGGCACAATTATGACGGGGATCCCCATTTGCGCCAGCCTGCCACCCGTCGTTATCGCAATCACGGGCATCCTCCTCCTCTTGGCGTACTCCACCGTATGCAACGTCTCCGCCGTGTTGCCCGAGTAAGACACCGCTATCAACAGCCCGTCCCTGGCCTTGAGGAAATAGTCCTTGACTGGTATCACCTCCACATCCCAGCTCCACACAAGAGAGAGGTCCCTCAGCAGATCCCCCACGACGCCGGAGCCGCCCATGCCGCTTACGTAAAGCCTCGGCGTTGGGGCTATCTCCACAACTTCGCCGTCTACGGTGTAGCGAGTCGGCACCTCCACGTGTCTGACGATGTTCCTCTCCCAGTTTAGGTAGTCGTTTAACATGACGCTCATGGTATGATGCGCATCACTGCTTTTAAATTATGCAGTGATGAATGACGTGCCTCGTTTCAGCGTTGTGGTTAACGGCGTTGAGATCGTCAGAGAGTGGGGATGGGACAGGATCTTTAAGGTTAAGGAGGAGCTAAAGCGTCTGGGGTTTCGATGGGATGGGGCCTCTTGGCACAGTAAGACTCGTGACGTCGGCGTCTTGGCTAGGCTTAGGGAGTTGCTAGAACTGAGTGACGAGGAGTACGTTAGGGTATTTTCGACTCTTGTCCACGACTCCTCAGGTGGCGTCGTAGCCGTCATGGGCCAATTGCCGGAGGAGCTGAAGGGACATGTGCTCTCTAGCGACGGAAACGTTCACCTAGTCTCTCTTTCGGGCTTCCTGCGGAGGTTTGTTGCGAAGGACGCCGGGGTTGCCAGAGCTACCTCCTTTGAGGAGTTCGTAGAAATGGGCCTCGAGAGATTGCGGAAGCTGTTGAGAGGAGTTCAAGTCCTGGGCGATTTAGACGCGGCGCTGAGGAGCGCCCGGGAGTTTGTCTTAGCGTCAGATAGGTTGCGGGAGCTTTTCGAAAGGAGGAGAAGCTGGAGGGCGGCTGTGGTGGGTCCCAACTACGCCAAGCTCAACTTCCTGGCGTCCGGCCTTCTGAGGCGGCTGGCCGAATTTAGGCTGAAGTACAACGTCGTAACTAGGGAGGGGGAGTTGGAACAACGAGATCTAAAGCTGGTGGCCGTGGGTCAGGAAGGAGGTACATACGTGGTGAGGTTTCCTGTGTTTGTGAGGAGCCGTGTGGTGGAGTTGCTAAGGGAATTTGGGTATGTGGTTGTGGAGGAGGGTAGGGAGTATCCACGCGTAGCTTACAAGAGGCTGTTTACCCTCTTCCCGTTTCAGGTTGAGGCTGTGGAGAACTGGGTTGCACATGGGATGAGGGGAACCGTCGTAATCCCGACCGGCGGGGGGAAGACGTTTATAGGTCTTGAGGCTATGTACAGGTCAGGCGTCTCTGCGCTTGTTTTGGTGGTCACACGTGAACTGGCTCTTCAGTGGGTGGAGCGCATAAGGAAGTTCCTCGGCGTCTCGCCCGGCATGTTGGGCGGCGGTGAGAGAGATGTAAGAGACGTCACAGTGGCTATCTACAACTCCGCCGTGAAGTACCTGGACGAGTTAATCGGCAGGTTTGGTCTTGTGGTGTTTGACGAGGCGCATCACGTACCTGCTGAGACTTTTAAAGAGGTGGCGCTGGGCCTCGACTCGCCTTATAGGCTGGCCCTCTCCGCAACCCCTGAGAGGGAGGATCAGAACGAGCACTTGATCTACGAGGCGGTGGGGCCGCCAGTGTACAGAGCCTCATACAGATCGATGGTAGAGGCGGGCCTGGTGGTCCCGGTGGAACACTACAGGATCTACGTGAGGATGAGCAACGAGGAAGCCGCCACATACGGATCTCTGCCTAGCGATAACGCCATTATCTTGAGAAACGTAGCCGCTAAGAGCTCGCGGAAGATACCTGTAGCCGTGCGCATAGTAACGAGGGAGGTGGCGCTGGGGTCTAAGGTTTTGGTCTTTACGCAATTTATAGACCAGGCGGAGGAGCTCTACAAGAGGCTACGGGAGGCGGGCGTGGCGGCGGAGCTCATAACCTCCGAGAAGGGGAATAGAGAGGGTGCGTTGAGGAAGTTCGGCGTCGGGGCCAGTAGAGCGGTTGTAACAACCACCGTTCTAGACGAAGGCGTCGACGTGCCCGACGCCGAGGTTGCCGTGATTGTGAGCGGAACAGGCTCCAAGAGACAGATGATACAGAGGGTAGGCCGCGTGGTGAGGGCAACCCCAGGCAAGAGGGCTGCGCGGGTCTACGAAATCGTGACGCGCGGCACCATCGAGGAAGCGCTTTCCGAGGCCAGACACTTTGACGACGTAGTGGAGGAGACTGTGTGTAAGAGAATTACCGAGTCAGAGCTCGACTCTCTTCTGGGGAGGGCGACGCCGCTGACAGCTTGGTTAAAAAGAGATTAATGTGACAGGTAGGCCTCGTATTTCTTTACGAGCTCGGGCGCGTCTTGTTCCTCCGGCACGAGCAGGATAAACTCGGCGTCTCCTTCGCCGTACCGGTAACTTCTCCAATACCTAAACTTCAACTCTTTCGGCAGGTAGAGCATGGCGAGTTTCCTGTCGCCGAACGCGTGTCTCATCCGGCAGTTGCATCCCTCTATCGGCTGGTCTGTGATGATGTAATACCCCGCGTCGCAGTCGCAGAGCCAATATTCCTTGTTTTTTACGTGGGTGAATATGAAGGTGTCTATCCTATCCTCCACCCTCCTGTAGATCGGCTCTACTACACCTTCGATATAGAGTACAGGCTCTATGGTTAGGTGCAACGGCGCGATTGCCACGTAGCCAGAGGCAAGGCGCCAGTAGTACTTCCGGTTCTTTTTAAACGGTTCCACCACGCCTTCGAAATACAGCTTGTTTAGGATTTTTAGTACTCTATGCCGCGGCTGTTTAAGGAGCGAAACCAACTCGGAAGTTGTCAGCTCGCCTCTTTCGCGCAATAGGCTCAGGATCTCGTCTCTAAGCCCCATATGGATCTCTGAATATCTATATATAAATCTTTAGTGGTGAGATAATACCACAGTCCTATGAGCACGGATGCGCCACCATATAAGCTACGAGTTTTCTCCTATCGTGGTGGTGACGGTCCAGCGCTCGATTACGTTTCCGCCAATAAAGTTGAAAAGAATAGATGAGTACATACTATATGTGACTAGAAACAACAGCTCTTTAGAGGAGTTAAGGGAGAGAGGGCTTGAGATCGGGCGTGGGAAGGGCGATATCACCAGGTTTCTGGAGCGGTTGAAGATAGTGGAGGTGGTTAACGGCGTTGTGACGTTAACCCCCCTAGGGAGAGCTCTCGTCTCTCTTAGAGAGGTGCTGGGGCCGGCCGTGTACCACGCGTTGTTTTACCAGGAGGTGCCGCAGTATAAGCTATTAGTAGACGCGATGAGAGATGCGGGAAATATCGGCGTAGACGAGCTGTACGCTGTGGTTAACGATCGTCTCTCAAAGATTTCTCCGACCGCGTGGCTCAACAGAGTGGCGTTTAAGACTCTTCTTCAAATAGCCGAGGAGCTAGGCGCCGTGAAGAGGTTAAACGGGTTTTACAGCTTCTTAGGCGACCCCGTCGCCAAGGCGGTTTTGGAGTACCATGATAAACATGGCGTGAGGATAGGCCAGAGTTTTTACATACAGCGAGACAGGGTGGTGGTTAGAGAATGCGGAAAGGAGGAGCCCCCGCATAACCTCTACAAGGTGGACGTAGACTGCGTGGTCTCAAAGATATATAGCATGCTAACAAGCTATATGCGATGAGGAAAAAGGAGGAGAGACGGGGCCCCACGCTGTTTGACTTTATACAACAGGACAGGAAACAGGAGGAGAGGAGACCGACGAGGACGGAAGGCGGAAGAGACGTGTCGGAGGAACTGTTTGCACTGATAAAAAGCAGGAAAAGAATCACCAAAGAGGAGATAACTCGCTGGGCGAAGGAGAGAGGCATCTCCACCGCCGACCTCATCAGGGCTGTGGAGAGGCTAGTCGCCGAGAAGAGGATCCGCAAAAGGCTAGACGATGAGGGGAACCTGGTCTATGAGGTATGTGGATAGCTCCCCGTTATGTTATAGACCTCAACGACGATAGTTCCGTTGAAATAAAGGCTTATGCAAGATGAAAGCACAAGAAGACCGGAGGAATTTGAGGAACTACAGTTGCTGTGACGCGTGGCTTCAAATAGGTATTTCAGCTTCGTCAGCTCAACAGTCAAGTAACCCACGTATAAAGACAGAACCACGGACAAGGCGAAAAGCGCCGTTGCCAGGAGACCCTCGAGGAGGTTCACGGCAGAAACACTTTATACAACGTATCTAAGTAGTGGAACACCGTAACGGCCACGTAAAGTAGTGCCGTGGCCAAAACCGCCATAAACAGGTGGTACAGGAACCTCATAACAACCGCACAAATGCCGTCATGTACTCAAGGTCCTTCAAAACCGCGTCTAAAAAGGCGCGGAATTTATCGGTGGGAAACTCCGCCGCTAAAAACAACAACAAGACAGACACCAAAACGGCCACGATGACAAAGTAGAGGGAATCTTCAACTATTTTCACGATATGTTGACCGGTTTAAAGCCAACTGACAAAAGATTAAAACTTAAATAATCACCCCCTCCGATGGGCGATGGGGATTTTAGGAATTTAACCACGTATAATTCGCAAGCGGTAGAGACTAAGGTTTCTGAGTACTGGCAACAGAACAAAATATTCGAAAAGTGGAAAACATGGCGCGGCGGCCCGCTATTTGCGTTTCTCGAAGGTCCTCCGACTACAAACGGGACGCCCCATGTGGGGCACATAAGAGGACGTACCTACAAAGACGTTGTGCTGAGGTTCCACCGCCTCATGGGCTACGACGTGTGGGTTCAGGGCGGCTGGGATATGCAGGGAATGCCCGTGGAGTGGGAAGTGGAGAAGAGGCTTAAGCTTCGAAGCAAGAAAGACATTGAACAGTACGGCCTTGAGAAATTCGCGCTTGCCTGCAACGCGCTTGTAGACGAGTACCTAGTCCACTGGAGGGAGTGGGGCACCAGGAGGCTGGGGCTTTGGCTCGACTTAGAAAACGCCTACGAGACTAGGCAACCTAGGTACCTAGAGTACGCCTGGCGCATAGTGAAAAAGGCGTATGAGCAGGGATTACTGGCTGAGGACTACCGGGTGCTCTGGTTCTGCCCTCGTTGCGAGACATCGCTGAGCGACCACGAGGTGGCCCTCGGGTATGAGGAGAGAGAAGACCCATCTATATATGTCAAGTTTAGGGTAGAGGGATCCGCTAATGAATTCCTTGTAATTTGGACAACGACGCCTTGGACCTTGGTGGACAACGAGTCTGTGGCCGTTCATCCCGACTACACATATGCCAAGGTCGAGGTTGAGGGCGGAGAGTTTTGGTGGGTGGCCGAGGCGCTGGCGCCTGCGTTAATGCAGAAATTCGGCGTTAAATCTTGGCGTGTAGCGGAGACGAAAAGAGGCTCCGAGCTAGCCGGGTTACGCTACGTCCATCCGCTTGTGGAGGAGGTGCCCGAGAGAGCGTCAAGACCCCACGTGGTTGTCACGGCGGAATTCGTGACCCTGGAGCAGGGTACCGGGCTCGTCCACATGGCGCCGGGCCACGGGCCTGAGGACTTCGAGGTGGCTAAGAAATACGGTCTCGCGGTTACAAACAGCGTGGAGATAAACGGCATATACAACGAGATGGGGGGCAAATACAGGGGTAAACACGTCTACGACGTGGATAAGGAGGTAGTAAGAGACCTCCGGGCAAAGGGACTTCTCGTCTACGAGGAGAAGATACGACACGAGTACCCACACTGCTGGCGTTGTGGATCTAAGCTGATCCTCCGTGCAGATAGGCAGTGGTTCATTGCGATTTCGCGCATACGCGAGAGGATGTACTCAGAGCTACAAAAGGTAAATGTGGTGCCTGCAAAGCTCAGAGATAGATTCGACGTGTTTGTGCAAAACGCAAGGGACTGGAACATCTCAAGAAGCAGGATATGGGGGACTCCGCTACCTGTCTGGAGGTGTAAGAAAGACGGAAGGATACTTGTCGTGGGGTCGCTGGAGGAGCTGAAGAAACTGGCAAGGGAGGTCCCGCCAGTGGACGACTTCAAACTGGTCCACAGACCGTGGATAGACCAAGTCAAGCTGTCAACGCCGGACTGCGACGAATGGGTCAGAGAGCCCTACGTCATGGACGTCTGGCTAGACAGCGGGGTGGCCTGGATAGCCGCCGTAGACGGCGAGAGAAATAAGGAGCTTTGGGAGAAGCTCTTCCCCTACGACTTCGTGACCGAGGGCATCGACCAGACGAGAGGCTGGTTCTACTCCCTCCTAGCCACCTCGGTCCTCTACACCAGCAAGGCGCCCTACAAGACCGTGTTGATACAAGGTCTCATCTTGGACAAACACGGCCAGAAGATGTCTAAAAGCAAGGGCAACGTGGTGTGGGCTAAAGAGCTCTTTGAGAAATACGGCGCAGACCCTGTCAGACTTTACATACTCTCAAAGGCGGCGCCCTGGGAAGACCTCTCCTTTGACCCGGACGAGGTGAAACACGTAATTAGCGACCTCAACATACTGTGGAACGTGGTGAAGTTCGCAGACACCTACATGTCGCTAGACGGCTTCTCCGCCGAGAGGCACCCGCTGGATAGATGGCTAGACAAGGCCCTTGACGAAGACAAATGGTTGCTCTCAGAACTCAACCTCCTCATCGAGAACTTCACGAAACACATGAGAAGCTTCGAGTTCCACAAAGCCGCAAACCTCTGGCGGGAGTTCGTGGTGGAGACTCTGAGCCACCGCTACATAAGGCTCCTCCGCAGACGCGTCTGGTCCGACGAGCCGACCCCCGACAAATACGCGGCATACGCTGTGTTGCATCACGTTCTTAAAAACGTGCTGATCCTCGGTTCGCCACTCGTGCCGTTTGTAACTGAGTATCTCTGGCAGACATACGTAAAGAAGTATGAGAAGGACGTGCCTGAGTCTGTGCACCTGGCCCAATATCCCGCCGCAGGGCCTGTGGATAAGGACTTGCTGGAGACGTTCCACGAGCTTTTCACAGCCTTCTCAGCCCTGGCAGAGGCCAGGAACAGGGCCGGGATAAAGCTCAGGTGGCCAATACGGGAGGCCTATGTGAGAGGCGCAAACCACGTCTGGAAATATAGAGAGCTCCTGCAGTATCTCGGCAACGTGAAGGAGGTGAAGGTGGGCGATTGCCCCGCCGACTATGTAAAAGCCACGGAGGGGGGCGTGGAGGTCTGCATACCAGGCAAGCTGGAACCCGAGCTGTACTACGAGGCCCTCGCAAGGGAGCTTGTACGCAGGATACAGGTGATGCGCAAGGAGACAGGTCTTGAAATAACCGACGCCATAAGGGTTGAGATAAACACATCTTCCGACGACGTGAAGAAGGCAGTAGAGGCCTTCCGGGACTACTTGCTTAGAGAAACCCGCGCAGTGGAGATAACTATGGGGGAGGCGACAAACGGGAAGGAGTGGGATATCGCAGGCGAGAAGGTCCGCATTGCAATAAGCAAGGCGTAGTCAGCTGGGTAGGGGCGTCGCCATTGTTTCCGCGAAGAACCACCACATCACCTTTATTTATCTCCGCCAAGGTTTAAATCTGTGATGATGACGACCGCTTACGAAAGATGAGTGGGGTATGCAGCGCTGATTCTTTTAAATATGCGTAAACCCTCTCACAATGAGATACGCCTATGTCGCCTTGGCCATAATCATAGTGCTGTTTGTATACCTTTCTTACTCAATAGCATCGCTTCCAGGCACGGACGGGCTTCCCGAGGGACGCGGCTATATAAGCGACGAGGTCTGGTATGTTACGTCGGCCCGCAACATCTTACATGACTTCTTTGGCACGCCGGCAAATTCGCCGTATTTCATGACCGCAAAAGCCTGCCTAACCAACGAGAGTAGAGTTGTGAAGGAGTACGTAAACATAGAGGCGGTAGCCGCCGAAGGCACGGTGGCTTGCTACATAAGGAGGGGCTTTCCCTACCCAGACAAGGAGGGCATCTTAAGCTACTACAACCTGGAGCACCCGCCTCTCGCTAAGTACGTAATTGCCGCCGTGGAGGCTATCAGAGACGAGCCAGTCTTCTGGAGGTTGCCCTCGATTGTTCTTGGCGCTGCCACATTGTTCCTCGTTTTCCTCACGGCCAGAAAGCTGGCGGGGGAACTCTGGGCACTTGTCGCGACAGCCCTCATGCTATTCGATAATACATTCAGGGCCATGGCGGGGATCGCCATGCTTGATATATACCTAGCCTTCTTCACCGCACTCCTCGCGTATCTCCATCTGTCTAGACGGCTCTTGGCCACGGGAGTTGCGCTGGGGCTTGCCGCCGCTGTTAAGTACTCAGGTGCCTTCCCGGTCTTCGGACTCATCTACCTCTACGCAAGACGTAGCGTAAGAGAGCTCGCCGCCGTCCTCCTCATGGCGGTCTCTATTTTTCTGCTTGTAAACATCCCTATAGCGGGACATCTAGGGATCGAGAGATGGGCTCACGAAATATTGGGGGCCATCTCGTGGCACACCACCTCCAGACCGCCGGGCCCCACAGCTTCCACGCCCCTCGACTGGCTGTTTATGCAAAACAGCTTTGCGCTTTATATAAACCCCGACGTGTACGCCAGCGGGACCCCCGCCTACTTGGTGGCGCTTGTATACGCCCTATATAAAAGAGACGATGTGTCGGCCCTCTACCTCTCCACATACGGCGGGTATTGGCTGGTGTATCTGGCGGGCAACCATACGCTCTATAGTTTCTACACCGCTCACTTCTCGCCGCTGGCGCACATATTGCTGGCCGGCCTATTTACTAGTCTAGCTAGGAGGTAGTTTTGGCGGCTTCTACGTGGACGCGGCTGAGGCGTTCGTATATGTCAAGTAGAAGCGACATGGAGCGTAGGTGGTCTATCATTTCTGATGCCGACAGGTTCTCCAGCTCTTTCCCAAGCTGGAGTATCTTGTCGAATATTATCCTCCTCACCTCCCGTAACTGTATCACCTCCAGCGCCTGTTGGGCCTCCTCCTCCGTCTTGACTAGGACAACCGCCCGCTCGCAGTTGGCGCAGTACAGCTCGCCGGTTTTGAGCCGCACCAGCACCGTGCCGCAGGCTGGACATGTGTAAGAGGTGAGGGTAGCCCCTGCCCTGACTAGTTGTGCTATTCTCTTTACCACATCTTTCTCCACGTTACGCCGTAGGGAGGAGGTATAAAAACATAGGCACCGGCAGACGAGTGGATACATTGAAGATCCTCCTCTTGACTCTGGGCGGCGGTTTGCAACACGCCATACATGTGTATCGGCAACTAGCCGGACTCAGACTCGAGGTTGTGGAGGGCGGCGGTGTGTTGATAAACGGCGTTTCCGTGGTCGGGAAGGGCACAAACAGCGTTGTCTTTAGGTGTAGGCCTACCACGGGACAGTTGGAGCTGGCTTGTAAACTTAGACGTGGCGACGCGACGAAGGATAGCCTAGCCGCCGAAGGGCAGTTGCTACATCTGGCAAACGCAACAGGCGTGGGGCCAAGGATCTACGTCTACTCCCGCGACGTGGTGGCCTACCGCTACGTAGACGGAGTCCACGTAGACAAATGGTGGAAGGTCGCCGACGCGGAGAAAAAACGTGCATTCGTGGAGGAGCTCCTTGACCAAGCCTTCAGGCTAGACAGAGCAGGGATTTCCCACAACGAACTGTCGAGACTTGAGAAACACGTATTAGTGGAGAGAGATCTTCCAGTGATTATCGATTTCGAGTCTGCTACTGTCGGCGGCGGCAGTAACGTGACTCAGGTCGCCAACGGGCTCTCTAGGCTCGGCCTCAAGCTTCCCTTAGAGGCGTTGCGTGTGTACAGGAGGTGCCTATGTGAAGACGCCTACAGGCGGGTGTTACAGTTTTTCCTTGACCAGCTCTAGCGATGCTTGCCATATCTTGTCGCCGAGGTGATGTAGGTTTATCAGCACCTTGCCTTTCTGCATTTGCTCCATCTCCTGCCTTGAATATAAGGCAACTGTGACAGCTATTACACGTCCCTTCTCGTCGGTTACAAACACCACGTCGCCCTTGCCGAAGTCGCCTACGAACTCCTTTATGCCGGGCCGCATGACGTCAGCCCCGTTGATTATCGGTCTCACAGCGCCTGTATCAACCACCACTTTGGGATACGGCGGAAGCGCTTTCCCTTTTGCAGACCTGTGTATGAGGAAAAGCGTCGGCACTATGTACTCCCCCACATCTTTATTGACTATCTTTAGGAAAAGCGGCTCTCCATCAACTATATATAAGTGTTCTTTCTCTGACAGCGGCACAACTTCCACAACGTCGGCCCCCTCCAGAACCGGCGCCATGAGCTTATTCGCCCCGCGTAGCTCTCTCACTTCTCTATTGCTAAGCCGAATGCGCTTCATGTGAAGGAGGATTCCGGTGCCATATAAACTTAGTCAGCGCATGAAATGATTCGTCATCTGTAGGCCTTGCCAGGTCTCTTCACCGTATGTACGGATATAGCTGTTTTAATTTTTTTAAGTTGCATGGTATAGACCTCTAGTGGAGAAGCTTCTGCAGGCGACGCTTAATATAGTTAGGAGCCGCGGGGAGCAGTTGTTCATAGACGTGAGCAGACCCTACGCCTATACCCTAGTGGCGAGATTCGACAACAAGAAGTATCTACTGAAGGTGGCTTCAGACGCCGAGGAAGTGCCCTCAAGCGCGTTGAAGGACCTGAAGCTGATAAGTAGATACGCCGACGTGTCAAGCATATGCGTCGTCTCCGGCGTCAGGGGGCAACTGCTTCAAAGAGGCGTAGTCTATGTTAAGGACAATATTGTGTTCATGTCGCTTTCTACATTTACAGATATCCTAAACGGGGAGGAGCCGGCGTTTAAAGTAAGCCGCGGTACGGTCACTGCAATGATAGACGGGGAAAAACTCAGGGAGCGGAGAGAGCAGGCGGGGATGAGCCTAGGTGCGTTGGCGGAGGAGCTGGGGGTCACCAGAGAGACCGTATACCGCTATGAGCGGGAAGAGATAGAGGCCCCGTTGAGGGTGGCTGAGAAGCTGATCCACATGTTCGGCCCAGATGTTATACGCAGAATCAACATCTGGAAGCGTCCAGAGATAACCCAAGAAGAGCTAAGAAGCCGGCAGATGGCCAGGGAGATGTACAGGTTGGTGGAGAGCCACCCAGACGCGATTAGGGTAGAGAAACGTGTCGTCTTCGTATCGGCCAGCAGGGAGAAGTATCAAAAGACCGTTGAACTCGCCGACGTCCTCGACGCCGAAGTGGACAGGACGTGAACCACCTAGTTCTTAGGCAGGAGGGTCGGGTGAAGTTTTACGTGCCGGACCCAACAAAGTACGGAGGAATATACTCTGCGCCAGTGTTTTACAACCCAGCGATGGAGAAAAACAGAACGTTGTCTGTCCTTGCTTTGAAGAGCTTCGGGACTGGGTTGACCGTATGCGAGCCGCTGAGCGGGTCCGGCGTGCGAGGCATCAGATACGCCGTAGAGAGCGGATCTGTGGAGAAACTTATATTAAACGACATATCTAAGGAGGCTGTTGAAGTGATAAAGAAGAATCTGGAACTCAACGGCGTAGATGCCTATGTCTACAACGAAGACGCCAACATCCTTCTCCACAAGCTCAAGGGCATCTGCGACGTCGTAGACATAGACCCCTTCGGCTCCCCTGCGCCGTTTCTCCACGCCGCCTTCAGAGCGCTCAGGGAGGAGGGGTTGCTCTGCGCCACAGCCACAGACACCGCCGTGCTTGTGGGGCGCTACCCCAGGAAATGTCTCCGCCGCTACGGCTCCGTCGTGAGGAAAACACCATTTTACATCGAGCTCGGCTTGAGGAACTTGTTAGGCTATATAGCCAGAGTGGGAGCCTCTGAAGATTTCCACATCCAACCGCTTCTTTCATACTGGGAAAGACACTACTTCAGAATATGTGTCTACTCCGTAAAAGGCGCCAGAGACGCCGACGATGTGTTCCGCCACCTTGGCTACGTCATGTATCGCAGAAAAGAGAGAAGAGTCACGCAATTCCCAAGCCAACACACGTCGGGGCCGCTCTGGATAGGTCCCCTAGGGGACCCCCTGTTTGTACACAGGATGTCCACCCTTGGTCAGTACAGCGAGTTTCTCCAGCTGTTAGAACTGGAGTACTCAGTGCACGCCCCATGGTTCTACAGACTTCCAGAGTTCGCGGTTGACGGGAAAAGCCCAACTCTTAAAGAGGCGCTCGCCGTGCTGAAGGAGGCCGGCATCTACACAACGGCCACACATATGGCGAGCGACGGCATAAAGACGGAGGAGAGCTACGGCGAAGTGAGGAGGGTGCTAGCTGGAGCAATATGATTTATTACCCGGTGAGGGTGTAGTCGCCATGTCGAGAGTTATCGCAGTGGCTGGGTTGCCGGGCTCCGGCAAAACAACCATAGCGAAGATCATCGAAAGCCGTGGATATGACTACTACAGCCTGGGAGACGTGGTTAGGGCAGAGGCGCAGAGAACCGGAATGTCGCCAGACAGAGCCGCCGTAGCTCTAAGACTAGATAGGGGGAAGAGGGCGGTGGTTCACGGACTTTTAAGAAACGTAAAAACAAGCACAAAAATTGTAATCGACGGAGTGAGGAGCTTGGAGGAGGTGGAGACCTTGGAGGAGGTTTTCGGCAACGTGACGTTGATATATGTCGTGGCCTCGCGAAGGATTAGGTACAAAAGGCTGGCTGGCCGAGGCAGAGACGACGACCCCACCACCTACTCCCAGTTCTTGATGCGAGACATCAGGGAGTTACGGTTTGGATTAGCCGACCTCCTGGCACGTGCCGATTACATCTTGGTAAACGAGGACAAACCCATAGAGGAGCTCGAGAAGGAGATTGACAGGATACTATGAGGATTGAGGCGGTTGTTGAGATTAGGCACACAGAAGACAGAGAGAAGGTGCTAAAGGCGCTAGAAAACGTCTTCACGCCCATGTCGATCCAAGAGAAGCCCGGCGAAACCGGCGTTATTATAGTGGCCACCTGCGAGGGGGCCAGGTGCCTGGAGAAGTTGCGCGGAGCCATATGGCGACAGGGGATACAAGACGCCGCCAGGAACGTGATTTCGCGGGGCATAGTGTCGGAGGATACCGTAATCTTCTCAATAAACAAACAAGCCGCCTACGTGGGCGTTGTTAGTTTCGTCACGGAGCTAGGCGAGTCGCCGCTCGGCCCCATCACATTCACTGTAAAAACCAGTAACACAAGACAATTCATCGACTGGCTAGCCCCACGCACCTATAAAGGCAGGGTATACTACGAGGCGCCGCCCCCCGACTAAACCCTCATGACGTAGACCACCCTGTAAAGACCCCCGTGTAGATACATCATACAGCTCTTTACGAAGGGGAGATCCACATATACCGGCGATGCGAAAACCACGTAGCCCCCCTTCTTCACGTGTAGAGAGGCAACTTCCAGAAAGGACAGGAGGAGGGGCCTTACGTCTATTGAGGACGTTGAGAGGCGGCCATACGGCGGGTCGCCGATGGCCGCGTCGAGACGGCCCCGTAGCGGGGGGTGCAAGGCGTCCCACAAGACGATGTCTCCGCCTATGTTGCGCCTGGCTAATCTCAACGCGCTCTCGTCTAGATCTCCTCCTACGACGTATCCGCCCGCTTTCTCAACTTCGTAAGCTATGGCGCCTGTGCCCAGAAACGGCTCCCACACCCTGCTTCCCCGTACCACGCGGGCCAGGTTCACCATAAGACGTGCAGTTATTGCATCTAGAGTCTTCACGCCTCTTTCTATTGGAGGTCTTTCCTTCCTGATTCTCTCGCCGTTAACCGACTTGGCAAGGGCGCACCTCTTGAACACGTCGCACGACGGGCAGTCAAATACAATTCGCCCCTCGTCGCGGCTCACCACTTCACAGCCAGCCACTTCCCCCACTGCAATGGCCTCCTCGGCGGAGAGACATGGAAAACGCCGGTTGAGCTCTACGCGGCAGAGCACCCTAACGCCGCGTCAAAAACCTCACAAAGTAAGCGGCTAGTATCACTGTGAAGGTCGAAGCTAAAAAGAGAGCTACTGCGAAAAGGACCTCCGTAAAGCCTCTATTTTCTATGAGTACAGGCAGTAAGAAATAGAAGAATGAGAACGAGACTCCGCCCGCTATGATACCTCCATATTTAACTTTCCTCGTTGCTAAATACCCTTCCACGACGTAGGATATAAACGGCAAAGTAGACACGGCAACCACCACTAGGCGTTGCGGAATATACTCAGGTAGCAAACTGACCTTAATAATTATTTGAGATATGTAAATAACAAGTATAAATAGAGATACGATAGTAATTAAAAATGTGACCTCAAACCTTCTTAATATTTCTCTCAAGAAATCGTATATCCCAAATCCATACAACATGACGAAAAAAGCCAGGAATAGAAACGCCACATTTAAAACTTGCCATACCACCGCCTGGTTAAAAACCACCCCCAGCATTAGTATAAACACAAGAAGGGCGGGTACGCCGACGGTGTACCGCCTATACTCCGGCTCTCTCACCGCCTTGTTGAGGTAGTGTCTAAACAACGTCACGGTCTCCTCCACCCCCCTAGCCTGCTTAACCACTACTCGGTGCACAGAAACTACGGGTCTCTTTGTCTGGATCGCAGGAATTGCGGCCTCGTCGCTGGGACCATCCGAGACGAAATATATGGCGTCTGCGTCGAATACTGCAAGAATCTGCCCCAATTCTTTCAATACCGCAAAATCCGCCGTAGTCGGGTCGGCGGATCCGCTTACAATAGCCACGTTTATGTTCTCCGCGCCGTATTCAGCGACTAATTTGTCGTAGATTTTAACGGCGGCGAATATCGCATTTGCGTCGGAGTCGTCTGGGTTCTCTAGTATGTATTTAATGCCAGCCCTCAGAACCTCGTCTCTGCCTATGATAGGCGTTTCTAAGCCTTGGCTCTTGAGATCCCCATCCCTGTCGACGTAGAGTACAAGGACACGCACTACTCCTCAGGCAGGTAGCCAGCCTCTATCAAAATCTTTATCTCCTCGTGAGTTAACCGCTCGCCATTTAGCAACTTGTTGTAAATGACATCCGCCTTCTCCTTGAGGCTCTGCGCCGTCGCCGCCTTGGCTTGGGCACGCGCCTTATTCTTCTCCGAAAGCTCCAACGCCTTCAGCAAGACGTTGTACTTCTCGAGTTCCTCCTCTACCGCCCTCCTTTTTTCCCTCAGCTCCTTGCGCTTCAGCGCTAGTTGCAGAACCTCGGCCTTGATCTCCTCACGGCGTTTCTTCAGCTCCTCTCTTTTCTCCTTCAGCCTAGCAAGCTCCTTGTAAATCTCCTCCCTCCCCATCTTCAGTTGCGTGAGCTCCTGCTTCACCGTGTTAAGGTCTTGCACCAGCCGCGCAATTTCGCTACGGACAGCCTCACGCTTGTTTTTATACTCATCTGCCTGTTTTTTGAGCTCCGCTATATGTGACTTTATTTTCTCCATGGAGTCGACCAGATTAAGCTCCTTCTCTATCTGGCTAATGTATTTAATAAACTGGCGCTCCCACTCGGGGTTCGTCGGCGAGGTTTCAAAGAAGTATTCAAGTTGCTCAATAATGCGCTTGAGCTTCTCCTTCTCCAGCACCTTACCACCCACGTACTCGTTAAGAGTCGACAACAGGTTTCTGTACACCACCAACTTCTCTCTGTATTTCTGCAACGCTATATTGATCTGAATAAGCTCGTTCCTTAGAGACCTAATCTGGTTTATTATTTGACTTTTCCTCTCAACCAACGAGCTTATCAACTCCCTCGTCTTCTGAAGCTGTTGACGTTTCCCGTCAATAAGCGACCTGACCTCTGCCAGCTGTTTACGTATCTCCTCAAGCAGGGCCTTTCGGGCATTTATCTCATTAGTAACCGCGTCGATCTGTCTCTGGATCTCGTCAATTTGAGAATTCACCTCGCGAAGCTTTTCGAGCAGTTCCTCTCTACTAAGCACGCTTCTAAAAAACCCCCAATTTAAATCTTATATCCCCCGTCTCAACCCCAGGGCATTATCGACAACTCGTGTTAGCCAAAAAGTAAAAATTTAAATGCGTGTTGTTTGAGTCGCATGATGGCTCATCAACATGTTGGAATTTATATAGCTGGCGATATTATAATGTCAGACAACCCCGGCGAGGCCATAAAGAAGTGGAGACTCATATTTAGTCTCACCCAAACCGCCATAGCAACCAAGCTGAATACATCCCCCAGCGTAATAAGCGACTACGAGTCTGGGCGGCGGAAGTTTCCCGGCTCCCGCTTCGTCAAAAAATTCGTACAAGCCCTGATAGACACAGACCTAGAGCGGGGGGGCTTGGTGATAAACCTGCTGGAGAGACAACTTCTGAAGGAGAAGTTCTGGCTTGCTGTGCTCGACATGAGGGAGTTCAGTGAACCCGTACCCGTCTCCACCTTTCTCCAGGCCATAGAGGCAGAGGTGCTTGTACACCCCCCTTCTGGCCTTGACGTACACGGATACACCGTCGTCGACAGCGTTAAGCTAGTGTTAGAGGTCCCGCCTGTTGAATACGTGAGACTCTACGGAAGCACGACACAACGTGCAGCCATATTTACCAAGGTGTCCACGGGAAGATCCCCAATGATAGCCATCAAGTCTATGTCTTCTGTCTTGAGCATAAAACCTGCGGTGGTCGTACTTCATGGCATTAAACCAGAGGCCGTGGATCCTCTAGCCGTCGAGATCGCAAAAAGAAGCTACATACCGCTTGCAGTCACAAACCTACCCATAGAGAAACTAATAGAAAACCTTAGACAATTAAAATAATTACTTCTTCCGGGCGTTAATAATCTTTGATATTCTCAACACGTTGCCAAGGCCCTTAGTGGCCTCGTGCCTCTTCTTAAGCCTCCTCTCCTTGGCCTTCTTCTTGAACTTGTAGTTGTGAGTCTCTCTGTATTTGGTAGAGACCAGGCCGCGCGACTTTCTGCCAGCCGCGGTAAGGCCTCTAAACGCCCTACCCCTCTTGGGCTTAACTTGAACAGCCTTAGGGAACGAGGGCTCAGGCGGCGTAATTCTCCCCTCGAGAACGTTGAGTAGCCATTTCCTCAGCATTTCTACGTTCTGCGGCCACGAGGTATCTCTCCTCTCATCAACCGGTATGCCTAGAAGCCTTGCCTGTTCAACGTTTAGGCCTACCGCCTTTATCTCAGCGATAGAGAAACCTCTCCCAGTCTTCCACCTAACTATGCCACCGCTAGCTATGCGGATCGGGACCTTCACAAGCGGCTTAGGTACCGCAGTCATCGAGCCTAGGGATTAGACTATATTATAAATTTTAGCCTGCGGCAAGCTTATTTACCACAGCTTTGCCACCAATAGATGCACAGAGCACTTGCCACAGTGGCAATGTTTAAGCTCTTCGCGTCTCTCGTCGTATTCTTCACAGCCCAGATGTTTGACCCCGTGCTATTGGTTAGTTGCATCCTCATGGCCGTCTCTGCCTTGATTATGCGGATAATACAGGAGGGGGAGGTGGGGTTCGTGCTGGTTGGGCTTATACTCTTAATAGACTCCATAGGGCTTCTGCTGTCTTTTACAACGCTTTCTATAGTCCTCGTTGTTTCATATATGTTTTTTGTTATATGGGACACACAAATTTTAATGATGTTTAGACAAATACAGACCTAATCAATCTATAATCTTTATAACTCGCTCTATTTTATAGAAGCCAAGATACCCCCAAGCACTTAGAGATATGACGACATCTCCAGGGCCCGAGACAACCCTAACTACGTGATCCCTAGACTCCACGTTGACGCTCCCCCTCGTCTCTATTTTATACTTAAAATTTTGAATAAATACATACAATTTTTCTAGATCTATTATACTGCCAACTTTTAACGTCGGCGGAATCGGATAATTTTTAAAAATCTTAATCAATCTGTAATCATGCTGTATTCTCTGCATCAAGTATACACCTAACGTAGCGACTATAAGAGTACCCAAGATTTCAAGTGTCAAGTTCATAGAAGTACCTCTTTACATCTTTAATTATTTCCTCAACATCCTCCTTGGATATGGGGATCACCTTTATGTCGCCGAAAAACGCCACATTTATATCGCCGCACCAACGAGGCACTAAGTGCACGTCACTATTAGAAATATAGATATTAAACCCTTCCGGCTTTAATTTCTGTTTCTCAACGGCTATCAACTTGTCTAGAATTTTTTTCAACGTAACTAGTTCTTTTTCTTGCATGTTAAAAATAGGTTCACCTGCTTTTACGACTAGGTGACCTCCGTTGAACGGCTTATCTGGCATCTCAATTGATATATCCACATCTTTAGGAAAAACCTCGGTTAATTACTTTACCGGCACCTTTATGTTTAGGGCTTTTGCAAGCTCTTTGTATCTGTTGCGTACCGTAACCTCTGTAACGCCGGCAGCTACTGCGAAGTCTTTCTGCGTCCTGTTATCGCCATGCATTAGGGAGGCTATGTAGACTGCTGCAGCGGCGAGACCCGCGGGGTCTTTTCCTGCCGTTATCCCAGCCTTCTTCGCCTTCTGCAAGATTTCAATAGCCGCCTTCACCACCTCGCCGCTGAGCTTCAGTTGCTCAGCTATCCTGGAAATGTACAACACGGGGTCGCTTATTGGCACCTTGACGTTTAACTCGCGAAGGAGCAGGCGGTAGCAACGGGCCACCTCTCTTCTAGACGCCTTGGTGTATCTCACAAGCTCGTCTAGGGGTCTCGGCATTTTCATCATGCGGCAAGCCATGTAAAGCGCCGCGGCGGCCATGGCCTCCACGGATCTGCCCCTTACAAGCTCCTTCTCCAGCGCCTGTCTGTAGATCTCTAGGGCCTGCTCTATACACGGCCTGGGTATGCCCATGGCGCTTCTCAGCCTCTCCAGCTCCTGCGCCGCTTGGATGAAGTTTCTCTCGTATGACGTCTGGACGCGGGCCCTCGTCTGCCACTTCCTCAGCCTGATGACCTCCAGCTTGCGTTTTATGTCCAGCTCCTTGCCCGAGACGTCCTTATCCCTCCAGTCAATCACCGTGGTAAGCGCCTCCGAAATGAGGCGTGTGAGGGGTGCGCCGGTGCGGGCCCTCTGGCCCTTCTCCTCAGAGGTGAAAGCTCTCCACTCAGGCCCGAGGTCCAGTAGCTGTTCTTGTACCACCGCGCCGCATACTATACAGACAACTTCTCCTCTTTCGTAGTTGTAGACAAATCTATCGTTGCCGCAGATAGGGCACTGGTAAACTTCGCCGGTGTCAGTAACAAGGCTTAAATACCCTTCACTATCTCTATTAATGCGGAATTTCAACGGCTTCCCCGAAGAAGGTGGGTTGCCTGTGGACATGGCGAGTATATAAACTTTTCTTAGCTATATAAACTTTTCGTTTATCTTAAAAACAACTTAACGGCTAAAGTCCGGCTTTTAGAAGTCTCCTAATCTTCGCAAGCGCGCCGTATATCTGCGCAAGCCCCCTAGCCCCCCTTAACACCGCATAGTGGGCCTCGGCAACTATATACGCGATCTCCGGCTTTATGTATTCAGGCACGTCTAGTCTCAGAGCCTCGCGGTGGATCTGCTTTATGATTTCCAGCTCCCCAACGCCTCCATCGACCACGAAGCCGTATATCTGCGTAATGGCCTTCCCAAAACTGCCTTTTACCGCCTCATGTAGAGACTCGCGTAGTAACCTGGGGCTCACCAGCCCAAGGGCCTTCGCCACTATCTCCTCAGTGACTTCTTTATTCACGGCGGCGGCCATCTGGAGAGCGTTTATTGCCCTCCTCATGTCCCCCTGGGTGAATTCGTAAATCGCCTCCAACGCGTCGTCGGCAACCTTGACCCCCTCATTTTCAGCGATATACCTCAACCTCGCTATGACGGCGTCTTTCGGAAGCGGATTAAACCTAATCATGACTACACGGGATTGTATAGGCTCGATAACTCCGCTTACGTAGTTTGCTAGTAGTATGAATCTTGTGTTTTGTGCGTATATTTCCATTATGCGTCTTAGTGCTTGTTGTGCGTCGCTGGTCATGTTGTCTGCTTCGTCGAGGATTACCAGTTTGAAGGGGGCTTTGCCCACCGGCGCAGTTCTGGCGAATTCCTTCACCCTCTCTCTAATCACGTTTATCCCCCTCTCGTCTGAGGCGTTAAGCTCAAGCGTATTCTCCCGCCAGTACTCGCCGTAGAGCTCCCTAGCTAACACAAGCGCCATGGTGGTCTTCCCAGTCCCAGGAGGGCCGTAGAAAAGCAGATGCGGCATGTTACCACTCCTCACAAACTCCCTAAGCCTAGCCTTAACCTCCTCCAAATCCACCACCTCATCAAACAAACGAGGACGATACTTCTCAAACCAGAAGAGCTCACTCATACGTAGAACTCCTCCGCCAAATCAGTTTTTATGTATTGACCGCCCTTGAGCAAAACGTAGCCCAGTCGGTTTAGTATCTGGAATAGCTCGTAGTCGCGTTCGGGCAGTTTCTCCGCGCCTTCGACAGACATGGGCAACTTGTCTAGGAGTTGGCGTGCCGCCTCTTTTAGCACCACAACCTCCCTATTCGCCCCCTCGTCGCGCAACACCAGGACAAGCCCTCTTTCCATGGCCTGCCGCAGGGCCTGTCTAGACTTGATATCGGTCAACGGCATAAACTTCCTGTCTCTAAGCACCTCAATGAACGACTTCGGGCCTTCTTTCGGCTGCGGCTTCGTCTTTTTCAGCTCCCGCACCTCTTCGAGAATTGTGTTGAGAAGTATCTCAATTTCGTCCAGTCTTTCTAGTATTCTCTTGGCCTCTTCACAAGACATTCGTACATCACAACTGCTAGGCTTAAAAACTAAGCATGTATCTCCACAACGTCATTATCGGACAAAACGTAGTCTCGCCCCACGCGCTTGGGGCGTTGCGGATATAGGTCTCTCCTCCACACAACGGCGTATTTAAAGGTCTCCAGCAGAGACGAGTGTATTTGCGCCGCGACATCCCCCACTGTGGATCCTGCCTTCATCACAATAGGCTTCTCTATATACATCTTTGAATGCACCGGTTTTGTAAATACCCTAATCCTTCCGGTGATTCGTAGAAGATCCTCTAAAAGTTTCCTTCTCTCGATTTTACATCCCTTCAGATCTGTTATATAATAAATAACATCGCGCCGCGTCAAAAACTCCAGCACCTCCTCCCTAGGCATGTATACATCGCCCATAGAGAAGACGACCACGGTGGGTTTGTACTGCCTCTCTACGTAGAGAGCCTCCTCTACCTCATCTAGAGTTACCGAACCGCTTATACGCACCACTGCATGGTAGATCCCATATTCATTCAACAGCTTCTTGACATCGTTTAAAGTACCACCCAGTATATGCCCGGATCCCATCACCTGAATCCCGCCGAGTCCTTTCCTTTCAATCTTTACATAGTTCTTAGGCGGGTATAGATATACGCCCTCATCCTCGAAAAAGTTGAATATCTTCTCCACAGTTGCTACGTCGGTATTCCCGCCTACCACCAGGACCACGGCGTCTGCGTTTCTCACCGTGGCAAGCGTAATGCTGTTAAGGTCGCTGGACTGGTCCAGGACTAAGCTGGGTGTTTTCACAAGCTGGACATATACACCGTCTTCCACAAACATAGACGGCATAGGCTCCACCGTGGAGAAGGGTATGTCGTCAGGTCTCAGCGTGGTATTCGTCAGGCAACACAACAACGAGGTCTTCCCAGAACTCGGGGGGCCAACCACGGCGACTTGTAAATCGCCTTCTTTTGCAACGTAGAGACGGGCGCCGCCGCTGCGCAAACTACGTTCCTTCTCCCGTCTCTCCTGCATCTCTCTCTTTAGCTCAGCCATCCTACGCCTTATGTGCTTAATAAGCTTCTCGGTACCCTTATGCTTAGGCACCGACGACAGGAACTCCTCCATAGCTCTTATCTTCTCCTCGGGGGTCTTCGCCTCCATGACCTTCAGCCAAGCCGCCTTGGCCTCCGCAGGCAGATTAGCAGGCACGAGAAACAGCCGCCAATAGATTTTTTAGTTTTCGCGCTACCTGCCAAGGAACTTCCTAATGCGATCCCTGGTCTCCTCCCTGGTGCCCACCTCAGCCAGCTTATAGAGATACGGAATGGCGTCGTCCACCGCGGCGCCTAGCCAACGCCTTGGACTAACAAAACCTAGCAGATACGGGGGAGGTTTGAAGAGCTTTTCCAGCTCCAGTTGCCCTATATGCGAGACGATGCCAAAATGAGATGCTTCTTTGGCATCGAAGTCTCTGCTCAGCATAACCCTCAGATGCCCGTAGCTGAAGAGATGCCTTCCGATGGCGACCGTGTACGGCGGAAACACCCCTAAGTTGACCCCCCTCAACGAGAATCTTATGTTTTCCCTCTGCGCCACGACGTAGTCGACGAAGTACAGAAACTCCACGCCGAACCCATACACGTCCCCCGACACGTAAGCCACGACGCGGCCCCTGCAACCGATAAACCTCTTCACGAGCTTGTGCACGCTGAATAGGTATTCCAACACAGCGTCTTTGCTCTGTAGAAAAACTGACAGGTCTAAACCCGCGGAGAATACGGGCCCCTCGTTGGTGATTACTAGGTTCTTGTCGCAATCCACCCTGGAGAGCCGCTCTACCAGTTGTTGAGAAAACGCGTTCCTCTTCTCCCCAAGGAGCACGACTTTATCGTATTCGCTAAATGTCTCAATTCTTATCATGGTACAGTCTAATAAAGACATATTAAACTATACCCTCACATCGGCTATGTCGGTAGACGTTGAAAAGATTAAACAAGACATTCCGAACCTAGTACCATACGTCGGGAAATACGTCGACCCGCCGGAGGGCGACTACGTCAAATACACAGGGCCTGGACAGCTTCAAGTGCCGGACAAGGTCGTGATCGGCTACATTGAGGGCGATGGCATCGGACCCGAGGTCGCATACGCGGCGATAAAGGTGGCAAACGCCGCTGTGGAGAAGGCATATGGCAAGTCTAGGAAGGTGATCTGGTACGAGGTGGTGGTGGGCGAGAAGGCCGAGAAGATGTTCGGCAACAGGCTCCCCGACCAAAGCGTAGAGATGTTGAAGAAGATAAGGGTCTTCCTCAAGGCTCCCCTGGAGACCCCCGTAGGCGGGGGCTTTAGAAGTATCAACGTGACCCTGCGCCAGCTCTTCGACCTCTACGCGAACATCAGGCCTGTGAAGTACCTCCCCGGCCTGCCCTCCCCCCTAAAGAGGCCGGAGATGGTAGATCTAGTTATCTTCAGAGAAAACACCGAGGATGTCTACGCCGGAATTGAGTGGCCGTATAACAGCGCAGAGGCGGCGAAGCTAAGGGAGTTCCTAAGGAGGGAGTTCGGCGTTAACATAAGGGACGACGCGGGCATAGGGATAAAGCCTATAAGCAAATTCGGAACCCAGAGAATTGCGCGCCTAGCGCTTAAATTCGCCGTAGAGAACAAACGACGTGTCGTGACTGTAATGCATAAAGGCAACATCCAGAAATACACGGAGGGCGCCTTCAAGGAGTGGGCCTTCGAGGTGGCTAGAAACGAGTTTAGGGACCACGTAGTGTTTGAAGACGAACTTGCGCAACACGGCGGCAAAGTGCCGGAGGGCAAGGTGCTTGTCAACGACAGAATCGCCGACAACATGCTCCAGCAACTACTCACCCGCACAGGCGAGCACGACGTGATCTTGGCGCCGAACTTAAACGGGGATTATGTCTCAGACGAAGCCGCCGGGCTAGTGGGAGGACTTGGCGTGGCGCCCGGTCTCGACGTAGGAGACTGGGGCATGATGGCCGAGCCCGTACACGGCACGGCGCCGAAATACAGAGGCAAAAACTACGTAAACCCCACGGCCACAATACTCGCCCTGGAGCTCCTCTTCAGATTCCTTGGCTGGAGGGAGGCAGCAAATTTAATAATGAGGGGAGTGGAGACAGCGTATAGAGAGGGCTACTTCACCGGAGATCTGGCAAGGCAGATGGACGAAGAGGAGCGGAAACAAAGAGTAAAAGAGGTGCTAGGCACGCAAGAATTTGCGGATAAAGTTGTTGAGATTATAAAAAAACTTTAAATTAAACCTCTTTTGCAAATAGATACTCCATCGGCCTAAATCCCATCTTCTTGTAGAAGTTTATAGCTATCTCGTTTAAGGCTGGGAAAGACGCCATTATGACCTCTGCACCCTTCTTCCGCAACTGTTCCATCCCCTCCATCATCAACCTCTTCCCAACACCCTTCCGCCGATATTCCGGTAGGATGTAAAACTCCCTTATCACACCCGCATACCTAGGCCTGTAAAATATTCTATCCTCAACATCGCCTTTTAAAAGTCCGATGACCTTGGTCCCCTCCACCGCCACCAGAAGGATCGACGTGGGGCTAGATATTGCGTCTTCAAGGTACTTCCTAGCTGCTTGTTCGATGTCTGGGGCTATGTCAAGCAAAGGATCAAACTCGGCGTTTAGGCGCTTGAGTCGTATAACCAGCTGAGTAGCGGCGTCAAGGTCTTCTTTTGTCGCCGGCCTTATTACTATACTTGGATACATAAGCTAGATGGATTAACATATTTTTAAATATTGAGAAAACTAAGAAAGAGAAAAATACATAATAATATTTATTAGAATAAGTAGAAATCTACGATTAAATACAGTAAAGACTGATAGAGACTAGTTCAAAATTATATATCATGTAAGATATCATTGTTCAATAAATACGACGTCGGTATTAATCAACTCAGAAATAGTTAATTGTTTGTATTTTTTAGAATTTATATCCTGTAGATTTATAAATTTATTATTAATACTTATAACCATCATCTCACCTTCCCTGGTTCTTATCAGGTCTCCAGGTTTATATGTAAGAACACGCACCGAGTAGGTCATGTGGTAGATTTTTCTGCCGTTTTTAACTCCCGCAACTTTCGCCGTCTCAATTATATGGCTGGGGAACTGATTATGTACTACATATGCTAGATGTCGCGCCAAGTTTGCCGAAGTTGTGTAGATGTCAAACCCGTTTTTCAATTGTTTAATATCACTTATAAACCCTACTTTTTTATCTTTCAACTTAAATATTTCTTGTTCTATAATGTTTAGAATCTTTTTCTTGGTTAAATCGTCCAACGCTCTGGGGGTAGATCTTATCTGGATCAAAGCAACCTCTTTCCTGCTTAGCATCTCTCTACAAGATGTACACACGTCGTATATGTACTTTACGGCCACCTCGTATGTAATAACCCTCGGCGCTATTAACTGATGCGGCGACCCCCTCACGGTGATGCGAGCGACCGCGCCCTCTTCTCTCTCATCGAGCTCGACCTTCTCAATAACCCCATTTATGGACCCCTTATCCGCCAGAAACTTAACAAAAAGCTCCGTGGGATTTTTACTCTTCAACCATTTCCCTCTTAAGAACCACGCGCCACAGTATTTACACCTTAGTGCATTCTCTTCCTTCAACGCGACCAGCGGATGTCTCTCTACATAGCAGTCTTCGCACATGCCTTCAATAAGTCTGTCGACGAGTCGGCCGCAGTAGGGGCAGGGTATTTTTGCCACGGCCCTATTTACGTCTCTCTAAATATTTTTTAACCTCCACCGCTATTGCGTACGCCAGAGGCGGCGGCACGCTTTCGCCTACCTGGTTATATTGGGAGTCCTTTGAGCCGTAGAAGACGTAGCGGTCTGGGTACCCCATAAGGCGCGCTTGTTCTCTCACGGTCAGAACTCTGTGTTCCTCCGGGTGTACAAATCGTCTTGATCCCATCACCGTGGGCGCCACGTCGTCCCACGTAAGTCTTATGTAGTTTTCGTAAAACCCGCCGGCGCCTCTGTACCTCATCAACGCCTCCCCAGGCCTCAGCCTAGATATCTTCTCGAGCTTCTTGGCGCTGAGCGTTGTGGTTTCGTGGTTGGGCAGGAGGCCGCTGTCTGGAGGGGGGAGGTCCGCCAGCGCCTCCCTAACAGTGATGCGGCGGCTCTTAGGCGGCTTGATCTCTATGTTAGATATAAAGACGCGGCGACGTCTGCTGGGGACGCCGTAATCCTCCGCGTGTAGGACGTTGAAGTAAACCTCGTAGCCAACCCTTCTAAACTCCCTCTCTAGGTACGTCCTTAAGGGCTCCTCCGCCAGCGCGGCCACGTTCTCCATAACAAAAACCTCAGGCCCCAGCTCCCCCACCAGCCTTATGAACTCCAGAGTAAGCTGGCCCGCTGGATCTACATATAGCCTATCCGCCGGGTCCTCCATCCTGTTTGGGTTGGCTGCGGTAAACGGCTCACAGGGAGGACTCCCAATGACGATTTGGATGTCCCCCGCATATTTCTCCAGATCTCTATAATCCACGTTTCTCACGTCTTCCTGAAGCACAACGGTCTCCCTGTGGTTGGCGCTGTAGGTGCGGGCGGCGTCTCTGTCGATTTCTACAGCTACTCTTATTTTAAATCCGGCTGTGGCAAACCCGAGCCCGAAGCCTCCTCCGCCGGAAAAGATGTCGACAGTATTGACGTTATACACTTACGTGTAGTAAGTAATGTATTTAAATACAGATTCCGCGACGTATATGGACTTTGCTAAGAGACTGAAGGTGCGTATTAGCGACCTCGTCAAGCTCGAGAAGCCTGACGTCTTGAGCTCGCGTTACGGCAAGGCCTTTGAGAAGGCGGTGCTCGTTTTGTTGAAGGCTAGGGACGCCGCTGTTGCAATACGCACCTTCATCGAGCACTACGGCGAGCCGCACACGGGGGCCTTCGCGAAGTTGATGAAGCTGATGCCGTGGGCCAGAAAGGTTGTGGAGGTCGAGCCGGCGCCGCCCGTCGTATTTCAAATCGACGGAGTTACGGTGACGGCGCAGGCAGATTTCGTAGTCAAATACGCCGACGGGAGGAGGGAGCTGGTGGAGCTGAAAAGCCACATACTCAGAAGGGAAGAGTGGAAGACGAAGGCCGAGTGGTCCCTCGCAACAAAGATAATGCGGATGCTGTATAGAAAGGCCGGCTACGACTACCCCATGCGTCTGATATATTTCGTGGAGAGAGACGGCGCTGTGACGCCGGAGGAGGAGGTCTTCATATACCCCAAAGACGAGAAGGACGACGAAACCTTGCTTAACGTTCTGCGGGAGAGAATCAGGAGGACTGTAAGCAGGTAAAGCGCTGGCGCGCCAGCTCGTAAGCCGCTTTCACGATAGAGGTTGCAGTGTCTATCCTGTCTAGGTGCCGGGGCTGTATCACCGCGTTTTCGTCGCCTATCATGAACTCTATCGTGCAGTCCTCGTCTGACCAGGAGAACACCACAAATACATAGAGGTCTTCCTTTAGCTGTATCTGTGCAAGCGCCTCGTATTGCCGCCACTCCACTGTGAAGGCCTCTATGTCTCTGTCTATCTTTTCCTCTAGTTCTCTAAAAAACTGCTCCACTTTCTGACGCATGTGCCGTTTGGCGATGTCACTTTAAAATATTTGACTTTCCACTGACGTGCCTGTAATCGAAGTTGCAAAGCACGACCTCGAGAGGTTGACCCACGTGAAATTCGAGGAGCTGGTCAAGCTCTTAGAGCACGTAAAGTGCGAGGTGGAGGAGGAGTTGGGGGATCGGGTTAAGCTTGAGGTTACTCATGACCGTCCGGACCACTTCTCCGCGGAGGGTCTCGCCAGGACGTTAAAAGGCGTGGCCGATGTAGAGGTCGGGTTGCCTCCTATAAGAACGACGTGGTCCTCCCTGGAGTTAAATGCCGAGACCATAGAAGAGAGACCCTATATCTCCATGGCCGTGGTCCGCGGCGTAAGGCTTGACGATGAGGCGGTGAAGCAACTTATCCAGCTACAGGAAAAACTGCATGAAACTTATGGTAGGGGTAGGCGGAAAATCGCCATAGGGTATTACGACGTCTCAAAGATAAGGCCTCCGATATTTTACACTAGGGTGTCGCAAGACGATGAGTACATCCCGCTGGGTTTCGACAGACCCGTGAAGATACGCGAAATGTACGAACTCACGGAACAGGGGCGTAGGTACTCACACCTAATAAATCGCGAGAGACCGCCTGCGTTGGTAGACGGCGCAGGCCAGATAATGGTCATAATCCCCGTGCTGGGTTCGGAGTGTTGTAAAATTACCGAAGAGACAAGGGACGTCTTGATTGATGTAACTGGCACCGACCCCCGCGCAGTCCACAGCATGTTGTCCGTGCTCATCTACGCCCTTCTGGAGCGAAGCGACAGTAAGGAGGTGGAGATCGTACGTGGAGGCACCGCCTACACCCATAGATACGCTGAGATAGAGGTAAACGCCAAAGTTGTGGGCGAACTACTCGGCGTTTCGTTAAGCCAGGCCGAGTTCGAAAGGCTCGTCAATAAGGCGCGTCTTGGCTACAGAGACGGTAAAGTGGTGGTACCCCCCTTTAGGATAAACATTCTTACGTGGGTCGATGTTGCGGAAGATGTCGCCGTCATGATGGGCTACAACCGCCTGCCCAGAGAGGCTCCGAAGGTGGTGACCGGCGGTCGGCGACACAGGACCGAGATTTTCGCAGGGGAGGTGCGGAGGGCGCTTACGTCTATGGGGTTTGTGGAGATAAACAATTACGTCCTAACCGATAGAGCTGTGGAGGGCGTGTGTAAGGCCGTGTACGTGGTCAATCCAATCTCCGAGCTCTACAATACCGTACGTTGCTCCATAGTCGCACAGCTGATTGCAGCTGCCTCGACGGTGAGACGGAGGGAGGTCAAGCTCTTTGAGGTTGGCGACGTGGTGAGAGAGGGCAAGACCTTGAAAGTTGCGACATTTTTAATTAGCCGAGACGGCGTAACTCTAACCGACGGACTCTCAGTCGCGAAGAGCTTGTGCAACCGCCTAGGGCTCAACTGCAAAACGTCGGCTACAGAGGTCGGATGGGCTTTGCAGAACAGAGCTGCACAAATAGAGGGAGATGTCAGCGGCTACGTCGCTGAGGTGAGCCCAGACCTCTTGACTAGGCTTGGGCACCTGATCCCCACTGTGGTGGGGGAGCTTGTGCTTGGCTAAACCTTAAATAGAGCAAAACACATCTCCGTCTATGTCAGACGATATCGATGCCCTTCTCCGGCGTAAGGCGCTGGAGCTCGTGAAGACAAAGTTAAAAGAGACCACACCGCCGCCTAGAAAACAACTGACAGACGAGGAGGCTGTGCAACTGGTGCGGAGCATAACTAAGGGGGAGAGAGTTGCCGAGATTATCGACAACGCCTTAGCCCTCTACAGACCTTACATATTCGCCGTCTTTCGCAAAATCGCTGAGCTACATATGCAGGGCATTATCAAGGAGCTGATGGACTATGAGCTGTATGAAATACTTCTACGTGCCGGGTTCAAGGTTCCCGTTAAGACAGAGATCAAAATCGTGAGACACGGAAGAGAGTACAAGCTAGGCGAGTCTTAGGTCTTTACGTAGAGCTGATACAGCTCCGCCATCATGCCGCTCCAGTTAAACCTCCTCTCTCTATAATCCACATGCCTTTTTACAATCTCTCTCTTATCCCTCTTGACGTACCTCATGCACCGCCTACATCCAAACCAGACGGAAGAAGCGTCTTCCACCAGCTCTAAGATGTACCCGCAAAAGGGGCAGACGGTTGCGGTCGCCACAGAGACCAGACCCATGAACGACTCACGCGCGTGTTTAAAATAGCCTACACATAATTTGAACACAGCCTTTTTACCAGCAACGCCCGAATCTACATGCTTAAATTCCTGCTCAAATTAGTCGGCGGCGAGAAGAAGAGGCTCATAGAACAGTTGAAAGAGGACATTGAGGTGATCTAGCAGAGACGGAACTCCTCCATCTCTATCCCCACCTCCTTAAGATCCTGCGATGCTTCTAGGTAAAACCTCTTAGCCTCCACGCATCGGCTCCTCCAAAATACGTCGTCGTCTCTCTCGGCCTCTAGAATCTGGACAACTGCCCTAGCCACGTATTCGAGGCGTTTATAGAAATCTTCTGGCGGTTGGGGAAGAGATATGCCCACCTCTCTTGCGTAGTTTATAATCAATGCCGGTTGCCTAACCGTCTCCCACAAGAAGTCATGAAACGCGGTCACAAGGCGACGGGCTTGGCAAGACCCTTCTCAACTAAGTCGCGTGGCTTGAACTTCAGAAGGCTGTAGTCATTGCCGCCTCCGCCGTAGACGTAGTCCTCGCCCAGAAGCTCCTCGTCTATAAACACCGGGATGCCCAATACTGGAGGCACGCCGCCTACCGGGTAGCCCGTTGCTAACAACACCTCCTCAGGCGTGGCGAGGCGACAACCGAGGGATTTGACGTCAAGTCTCTTAGTGCCGCGCAGGATGTACGCCCTAAACTCGCCCCCGCAGTTCACAACAATCGTCTTGACTATCTTGTCCTCGCCGAGACCTACGGCGCGGGCCGCCTCCCTCACTGTACGCACCGGCGTCTGAAGCATAATGACCTCACCCACCTCCTCCGGCTTCATGTAAGCCAGATACTTGGCATGTAAAAACCTTTCCACGCGCCAGGGCTAGATGTCGACAACATATTGGACAAGCCAGTAGCCACCGATCTGTTTAATTTCCATCATGTGAAACGTCATGGCCTTCACTATGAGGCCGGTGAACCCATGCTTCTCTTGGTCGTAAGACTCTCCATAAAGGGTTGCTTCTATGCGGTATCCCCCGTCTCTCCTTATCGCCAAGTGCATCTTTCTGCTTATGGCGAACTTCTCCGCGTCGAAGAGGTATAGAAGTTCGTCGATCCACTTAAACAAGAGGCCTTCCAAGTCGTCGTACTCCACGACGACTTCCCTCACCACTTTTGGCTCAACTCTTTGCGTGTAGTAGGTCAAGTCGCCTAGCGCTATCGCAGCATTTATGAAGGCCTCCTCCAGCGTGCATCCATACGCCTGGATAAGGACGTCGGCGACGTGATCACCATATTTATAGTCCGTGGGCTTGCCGCAAGCCATGGAAACAACTAAACTTAATAGCTTTAAATCGTTAGTATTCGCAGCGCCATGAAGATTCAAGTAGCCCTTGACCTCACTGATCTGAGACGTGCTGTTGAGCTGACGAGAGAGCTCTGTAGAGCTGGGCTTGAGATGGTGGAGGCAGGCACTCCGCTTATAAAGATGTTCGGTCTGCCTGCTGTCAGCGCTATCAAGACCGCATGCCCCACTGCTGAGGTCGTCGCCGACTTAAAGACGGCGGACGTCGGGGCGCTTGAGGCGCGTCTCGCGAGGGAGTTCGGAGCAGACTGGGGCACCGTGCTCGGCGCTACCAATATAGAGACCATAGAGGAGTTTGTAAAAGAGGCAAGAGCGCTGGGGCTGAAAGCCGCCGTAGACCTCATCGGGTTGCCCAACGCCTTGGAGAGGGCCAGGGAGATCAAACAGAGGGTCATGCCGGACCTCTTCATCTTCCACCTCGGCATAGATGTGCAAAGGAGGACAGGTCTTAGGTTTGAGGAGCTTCTCGAAATGGCGTCTAGGCTGAGGACTGAAGGCGTTGGTGTGGGCATCGCAGGCGGAATAACAGAGCGCGAGATAAAGATAATAATAGAGGGCGGAAAGACAGTGGATGTGATCATAGTCGGGAGGGCCATCGTAAGCGATCCTTCGCCTTCTTCGAAATTTATCATTATGAACAATATTTTAAAACAGGTTAGGTGAGGAAGTTTATGAAAATAGTACTCGTTGCGCTTTCAGGTAGCGGAAAGACCACAATTATGAATTTAGTAAGGCAGAGGCTTCCCGACGTCCAAATCGTCAACTATGGTGACGTAATGCTGGAGATTGCGAAGCGGAAGTTCGGGATCCAACATAGAGATGAGATGAGGAAAAAAATCCCAGTGGACGAATACAGAAAAATCCAGGAGGAGGCCGCTGAATACATAGCCTCGTTGTCTGGCGATGTGATCATAGACACGCATGCTTCGATTAAAATAATGGGTGGCTACTACCCCGGGCTACCAGACAGGGTGATTTCCAGGCTGAAGCCAGACGTGATCTTGCTGATTGAGTACGACCCCAAGATCATTATCGAAAGACGGAGGAAAGATCCCGATAGGTTCAGAGACGTGGAGGCTGAAGAAGAAATAGAGATGCAACAAATGGCAAACAGATACTTCGCGTTTGCCGCGGCCAACGCAGGGGAGAGCACTGTTCACATCCTGGGCTTTAGAGGAAAGCCCGAAAGCAGGCCTTTTGAACATGCTGAAATGGCCGCGGAATATATCGTAAACCTATTACTTCGGGCAAGGCAGCAGAAGTCTTAAATAGCCTCTTGTTGAGGGGGGCATGCCTAATGCGCTGATATATGTAATAGATGTGGCAAAGAGAGAGGAGTACTCCGTGCTTAAGAATTTCCTAGCCAAGGCAGGTTACGACGTAAGATCTGCGATAGGTTCTCGTGATGTTAATATAAATTACGACGTGGACCTCATGACTATGCCGCGCGACAAGGTGACGGAGTTGGCGGAGAAATTCGACCTGCTTGCACTCGCAGGCGGCTACAAGATTTATTACTACGTCCTGAGGAAGAAGCCTCCGCTTAAGATATGGGACTTAAACATAGATGTGGATAAGCTAAACGCCTTGGTGGAGCGGTTTTTCAAGAGCGGGAAACTTCTAGTCGCGCCCCTAGCCGTCCCGGGGCACCTGGCTCAGCTGGGTTTTCTGAAGGACAGAGAGGCCACCGTATACCCCACTACAGAGCTCGTCAAAATTCTTAGAGACAACGGTGCAAGGTTTGTAAACCGCCAAGTGGTGCGGGACGAAAACGTGATAACTGTAAAAGACGTCACCGCCGTGGGCGAGAAGGAGTTTCTGAGCGTTTTCCGTGAAGCAACTTGAAAGTTTTGAAATCCCACGTACCGTAATTTTCGGGCCAGGCGCGCTCTCCAAAACGCCACAAGTCGTTGCATCTCTAAAGGCGACGAGAATCTTAATAGTTACTGGAAGATCCGCGACGCTACAATACGCCAAAACTGTCGCCGACCTCCTCTCTGAGTACTCAGTGGAGCTCTTGAACTACGACGAGGTTGATTACGACAAATCAGGCTTCGAGCTGGTGCTTGGGATAGGCGGAGGGAGACCTATAGATGTGGCGAAGGTGTACTCCTATCTCCACAAGAAGCCTTTAATTGTGATACCCACCTCTGCTAGCCACGACGGCATAGCCTCTCCCTACGTCTCCTACACGCTTACTCGGAAAATGGCTAGGTACGGAAAGATCGTGGCGTCCCCCTTGGCTATTATTGCAGACACCTCCGTGATCGTAAGCGCGCCTTCCCGCTTGTTGAAAGCGGGCATCGGCGACTTGTTGGGTAAGATAATAGCGGTGAGAGATTGGCAACTTGCGCACAGGTTAAAGGGTGAGCCATACAGCGAATACGCCGCACACCTCTCCCTCACAAGCTACAAGATAGTGGCCACAAACTCCGCAAGAATAAAAAACTTCGTACGTGAAGAAGACGTCAGGGTTCTCGTTAAGGCTCTTATAGGATGCGGCGTGGCCATGGGCATAGCAGGTTCGTCGCGCCCGTGTAGCGGTTCTGAACACCTCTTCGCCCACGCAGTGGAGGTCAGAATTGGGGAAAACGAGGCGATACATGGAGAGTTGGTGACTCTGGGCACGATAATCATGGCGTATCTCCACGGCATAAACTGGCGCAGAATCAGAAAACTTGCTGAGACAGTTGGGTTGCCAACCACGCTTAGACAGGCGGGCATAGACCTCGACGTGGCGGTCGACGCCCTCGTCACCGCACACACCATACGCCCAGATCGATACACGATACTTGGCGATGGGCTAAGCAAAGAAGCCGCCAGAAGGGCGTTAGAAGACACCGAACTGATTTAAATAATCTCTAGACATACTGTCCTGGTGATTGAGAGGTTTCCGGAGCGATAGGTGAGCGGGCCGAAGAAGCTGATTAGTAGAAATCTTTCACATCTACATCTAGTACCTGTAGGATCGGAACATTAATTGGAATGAAATACGCTGTGCGCGTTGGTATCTTAGCGCTGGCTATTACTCCAGTTTTGCCCAGCAACACAACGCCGATTGCCAACTTGTATGTTGGGAAGTATAACCAACCCGCGGCGGTTAACTCTCTGTTGATTCTGATCCCTGTGCCTATATTTTCTAGTATTGACACACGTTTAATGTCTTTTGACGCCATAAGCCTACTTATGTAGATTTTTACCTTACTCTTAGGGAGGGTTTTCATAACTGTTTTTCTATATTTTTTAGATTTGATTAATACATGTTTCTTATTTAAATTTCTTTTATTCGTATATATTTTAATCTTGATAGCAGTTTGTCTATTTTTCTTTTCCACGTCTTTCGAAATATTTAATTATATATCCTTTACTAGCTACGTGACAGAAAGATGGTATCAGCTCTCTGTTGAAATACACAAAAAATACGGCGGCAAAATCTCGGTATTTCCAAAGGTTCCAGTCAGATCAATGGAGGACTTCGCCATCTATTATACGCCGGGTATCGCCGAGGTGTCTAGGCGCATACATAAAAACCCAGAACTGGCGTTTGAACTCACCTCGCGGTGGAATCTTATAGGCGTTATAACAGACGGCACCAGGGTGCTCGGGCTTGGAAATATCGGACCTGAAGCGGCGTATCCAGTTATGGAGGGCAAGGCGTTGATCTTCAAATATCTGGGCGGCGTCGATGCGATCCCCATCCCAATTAGAGTAAAGACGCCCGAAGAGTTCATATTTGTCGCCAAGGCGCTGGAGCCCGCGCTGGGCGGCGTCAACCTTGAAGACATAGAATCGCCGAAGTGTTTCTACTTGCTTGAAAAACTGAGGGAGGAGCTGAGGATCCCTGTGTGGCACGACGATCAGCAAGGCACCGCGACTGCGACTCTTGCGGGTCTAATAAACGCCCTTAAGCTCGTCGGTAAGAAAATCAGCGACGTGTCCATAGCCCTGATAGGGGCGGGCGCCTCCAACATCTATACGGCGAAAGTGTTGATTAAATACGGCGTTAAGCCCGGCAACCTCATCCTGGTAGACAGCAAAGGCATACTGCACCCGGAGCGCGACGACATAGACAAAATGATGATCGAAAACCCCTGGAAGTATAAATACGCCATTGAGACAAACGCCGAGAGACGCAAAGGCGGGATCCCGGAGGCGATGAAGGGCGTTGACGTGGTGATAGCGGCGTCTAGGCCGGGCCCCGGCGTGATCAAAAAGGAGTGGGTTGCGGAGATGAACAAAGACGCCATAGTTTTCGCGTTGGCAAACCCGGTTCCCGAGATCTGGCCTTGGGAGGCGAAGGAGGCAGGCGCGAAGATCGTCGCAACTGGTAGAAGCGACTTCCCCAACCAGGTAAACAACTCCCTGATCTTCCCGGCGGTCTTCAGAGGCGCCCTAGACGTGCGCGCCACTACTATTACTGACGAGATGTTGCTGGCGGCGGCCGAGGAGGTGGCGAAGTTTGCAGAGGAGAAAGGCATACATGAAGACTACATAATCCCCAAGATGACCGAGTGGGAGGTGTATATAAGAGAGGCCGCAGCCGTCGCGGCAACCGCCTCTGCTCAAGGCGTAGCGAGAATACCGAGGTCTTACAAAGAAGAACTAGAAATAGCCCGTTCAATTATTGAGAAAAGCATTAAGACTCTTGAACTTTTAATGCGAGAAAAAATCATAGAATAATTTTTTATTTATCTTTGTTCAATTGGTATATACTGTAAGTCGTGCGGACCTATGTAACATGCACGTGGTCTGAATATTCTGTTGTTCTCCCAATACTCCAAGATGTGTGCAACCCAGCCGACCACCCTCGACACCGCGAATATTGGCGTGAAGTACTCGTAAGGCACGCCCATGTAGTAGAACGCTATGCCTGACCAGAAGTCCACGTTGGGGTAAAGCTTTCTCTGCTGGAAGTATGGGTGACTAAGGATTTCCTGCTCTATGGCGCTGGCTACAGCAAACAGATTCTTTGGATCGCCAAACTTACTTACGTAGTCCCGGGAGAACTCCTTGAATATCTTAGCCCTGGGGTCGTACGCCTTGTATACCCTGTGACCGACGCCCATCAGCTTCGGTCCGCCGGGCTTGGTGGCTGCCTCCACCAGTTCTTTTACCTTTGATGGATCGCCTATTTCCAAGTAGTTCCTGACAGCCATTTCGTTGGCTCCGCCGTGTAGGAGCCCCTTCAACGCGGCCACGGCGGCGGCCACCGCCGAGTACATATCGCTGAGCGTAGACGCCACGACGTGTGCAGTGAACGTGCTGGCCGGAATCTCGTGGTCGGCGTGGAGGATTAGGTAGAGGTCTATGCCCTTCGCGGCCAACGGATCCGGCTCCTTCCCGAACATCGTGTAGAGGAAGTTTGCGGCATGCGATAAGTCGCGTCTGGGCTTGATGATGTCTAGGCCGCGCGAGAACCTGTAGTGATACGCGACGATAGTTGGCATTTTCGCCACGAGCTTCTCGGCGACTCTGTAGGCGAGTTCCTTCTCCTCAGCTTTATATCTCCCCACTCTCAGCGCCTCTGCTAGTTTTAAGTTATCTTCGTCAAAGGCGCCTTCAGCCGCCACCGCGGCTTCAATGGCAAACATGGGATGCGCCTTGGCTAGGCTCTTTACTACTTCTACCGTTGCTGGGTGGAGGTCTCTATGCGTCTTCAGCCGCTCTGCGAATTCAGCAAGCTCTTTCGCATTTGGAGGCTTGCCGTATAGAATTAGGTACGAGACCTCTTCGTAGGTGGAATGTCTCGCCAAGTCCTCTATTCTGTACCCCCTGTACCACAGAACGCCTTTTTCCCCATCTATGTCGCTGATTGATGTGTTCTTTATCAAGACGTCCTCCAAGCCGTGGATAATTTGTCCACACGGCGACTGCAACACTTTACCAGAAGTCTTTATTTGTACAATCTGCTCACTCATAGAGTGAGAGACCAGATTCCTAATTATTGTTTATGTTTGATTACCCAAGTAAACTAATTAGCCAATCAGATAGGATGCCGTCTGTCATCCATCCGCCGGGTTCTAATCATCACTTATAAGCTAAGGGATTTGCGGCATTTAAGTTCTATTAGCCCCAGCGCATCTGAAAACGTCTCGCCGCATGCAATGACTATCGTTGCGCCGTGACTGACGTGCTTCTTCAGCGTTTCGGCCAGCTGGGCGCTGTATTTTTCAAGAGGCTCCTCCAGAGGAGGGATCAGAAGGGCGTCTCCTCCGCGTTCAACTATCAAGACGCCACATGCGCCAAGTCTGACCAAGCTGTCGCGCGTGGCCACTACGTCTTGTACAGACTCCCTCATTATATGGGCAACACATCTTCTGCCGCACAGTAGCTTCCTCGCTTCCTCTACTGTAAATATGTCTGCAATTCCGCAGAGGTCCAGAGCCTCTTTAAGGAAGATCTGCCCCGCGTCGGTTATTTTCACACCTCCTTTCAGCACCACAACGTGACCTAGATCTCTGCCGCCTTCCAGCAGGGTCCTCACTATGCCTTCGCCGATTTTTAACTCTTCGGCGAGGTTCTTCCTCCCCCGTGGGGTGCCTGAATTATAGAGAATTGCCAGCAACTGCAAATACGCCACCTCCCTGGTTTTCATGTGTATGTGGTTCGTCCGGCTTAAAAAGTTTTTAAATAGGATACTAAAAGGCTGATATGGCCGCCGTGAAGATTGAAGAAGTTAAACCACAAGTTGAGCGCTTTGCCGCACACAGCCACATAAAAGGACTCGGCGTGAGAGATGGGAAGGTAGAATTCGTAGCTGACGGATTTGTGGGCCAGGTGGAGGCGAGGGAGGCGGCCTATATAGTTGTTAAGATGATTAGAGAGGGCAAATTCGCCGGTAAAGGCGTCCTAATCGTAGGCCCGCCGGGTACCGGCAAGACGGCGCTTGCGCTTGGTATCGCAAGGGAGCTAGGTCCGGAGACTCCCTTCGTGGCGCTGTCTGGCGGGGAGGTATATTCGCTTGAAGTTAAGAGGTCGGAGTTTCTGATGCGGGCGCTGAGGAGGGCCATAGGCATCAAGGTGCGTGAATGGAGAAGGGTCTACGAGGGCGAGGTGAGGGGGCTGGAGCTTAGGTACGGCAAACACCCGTACAACCCCTATCTACAGAGAGTGCTAGGGG